>ENA-ORXT01001350-ORXT01001350.1-marine-metagenome-genome-assembly--contig:-NODE-1350-length-33416-cov-10.310957_pt1 | contig 33416 bp, 25 predicted proteins | sample MGYA00237868_ERZ511482 | MGnify/ENA metagenome assembly ERZ511482 | reverse complement strand
GCATGAAATAAGTATTGTGATCCCGCTCTTGCGGTGGTCGCAATACGCATGAAATAAGTGTTGTGATCCCGCCCTTGCGGTGGTCGCAATACGCATGAAATAAGTATTGTGATCCCGCTCTTGCGGTGGTCGCAATACGCATGAAATAAGTATTGTGATCCCGCTCTTTCATTCGCATTCACATGACACCTCTAAACAGACTCAAAAAAAATCCATAGCTTGGTCTAACAGTCTGGAGATCTCCTTGATATGGCGCTTTACCAATTTGTATACCTGTTAAATATTTTGAAGCTCCTTCATTAAATTTTTGCTTAAAAATGTGTTTAAAGTATAGGTTTTCAGCTACTAACCGCTTCTGATATAACACTAAATTAAAATCTTTCCGTACAATAGAAAGCAATTGAATACCTTCGCCTTATGCAAATACTTATCATCAACGGCCCCAATCTAAATCTACTCGGAACACGTGAGCCCACGGTTTATGGCAATCAGACTTTTGAAGAATACTTAGGAGTTCTAAAAAACAAGTATCCAAATATTAAGATCGACTATTTTCAAAGTAATGTCGAGGGACTTATTATAGATGAGTTGCAGAGGGCTGGCTTTACTGCGGATGGGATTATTCTTAATGCAGGTGGGTACACACATACTTCTGTCGCGATCCGTGATGCGATTGCCGCGATTTCTTCTCCGGTGATCGAGGTACACATTAGTAATGTTCATGCTCGGGAGGAATTTCGCAAAACATCTTTGATTTCTGAAAAGGTGGTAGGTTCTATTGCGGGTTTGGGTTTGGATGGGTATCGATTGGCGGTCGAGTATTTAGTGGAAAAATAATTATTTTATTTAATTATGCTAGCTGTCTTTTATTCTGTTGCTATAAAAAATTAGAGGTTACCTCTACAGTAACCTCTAATAAATTTTAATTATTCAGGTGAATAGTGCCTATCTCCATAAACATTCGTTTTCAAATCTCCCTCGTATCCAAACAAAAGTTCATAGATATTTTTATTCTCAAACTGAGGTTCTGTTGGAGTTATTGCTAGTGTTCTGTAAGGTACATAACAGCAATTAGGGTAATTTTTACACATCAAGTTCCAAGCTGATTCAAACAAATCGGAAAACGGTCCAATTGGTGACAGTACAATAAGTTGAGGATGCCTTATCGTATCGTTTTCATAAAAAATATTTGTATCAAGTGTCCCATAAAATGTAACGAAATCTCCTACAATACTTTTTTGAATATAAAAGTGCTCTGCTGATTTAAGTTGCTCTGTTCTTATGCCCTTGCAAATTACGAAAGCTGTGTAACACATGTTCTGCCCCATAGAACCATTTTCTAATTTTAAATGTTTACTTGCTTTTGTATCTTTAATTAAATCGCACCAATCAGTCCAGTCCTTTGATTTAAATTTACTGTTTTGAATGCTATCTGCATCTTTGTCAGCATAATATTCCAAAATTGACTGCTTCATGTATGAGTATTTTTTCATTAGCATTCACAAGAAACCTCAAAACAATTTCCAAAAAAATCATAGCTTGGCCTGACAGTCTGAATACTTCCTTTACAGGGCGTTTCACCTATCCTTGCATCTGGAATAAATCTTTGAGCTTCTTCATTAAATATTTGCTTAAACATTTCTTTGAATTCTAAATCAGTTAAAAGCGGTTTTTGTGGTACTGCATCTAGTCTTCTTCTATTCTCCTTTTCTGTTTCACTAACAGCTTTTGAATAAGCATTTGCTATATGAAACGACCTCCCATTATTACTAATAGGAACTGCTTCTCCATTCTCATCTATCTCCACAAAACATGTAGCAATACAAAGATCGGGAAGCACATAGCATTTTTGAACAATTTCAGTACCAGTCATCTGCTACAACAATCCACAAACTAAAAACCAAATCCTTACTTCACATCTTCCAGCAATACTTCCACCGCTTTGATCAATTGTTGGTCAATACCTTTATCAATGAAGCCAGGCATATTCTTTACTTTTACCGTAGGCTCTGTTTGATTATTTTCCATCCAATTGCCATTGATATCTTTTGCGCTTACAGGTACGACTCCCCACACACTTCCATCAGGAAGTCTTTCCCAACCTGCGAAACTACAAGTTCCTGGTACTGGCATACCGACTGTTTTACCTATTTTCAGATCTGTATATCCACAAGCAAAACAATGCCCATCAGAGTATTGACTTTCATTAAGAAGTGCCAAGGTCGGCTTTGTCCACCTTGAAGTTGGCTCACCACCAACCACTTTAGCTTCTGTTTCGTAAGTGATAAAAGGTACCCCAGTAAAGAACATCGCTAGATCAGCCACAAGGTCTCCACCACCATTGAACCTTGTATCCACCACCATCGCTTTTTTGTCAAAATGCTTGCCCATCATATCTTCATAGATACTCCTAAATGGTCCATCGCCCATACCAGGAATATGTACATACCCTAACTGACCATTGCTTTTCTCTGCTACCTCTCTCTCATTTATTTTCACCCAACGCTTATAAAGTAAACCGCGCTCTTCTCCTAGACTTATTGGTTTCACAGTTATGGTAGTTCGCTTTTTTGTAGTTGAATCTACCAATTCTAAAAGCGTAAATTTTCCAGCTTTTCTATTCAGGTATTTTGCGACATCTTGGTTTTTGGCAATGGGTACGCCATCTATTTTTTCGATAATCATTCCCGCTTTGATTTTATACTTCGCTTTATCTAGAGGTCCTCCTAAGAGAATTTCATCAATTAAAATTCCATCGCCCTCGTAGTCGTAATTCATGAATATCCCCAACGAAGCCGTTGCATCTGGGTTGGTTATTTTACCTCCACGGTATCTAGCGCCAGCATGGGATACATTAAGTTCTCCCAACATCTCAGACAACACTTCTGTCATCTCATAGGAGTTTCCTACTTGCGACATAAAAGGCTCGTACTCTTTTTTCATTTGATCCCAATCAATTCCATGAAAGTCCGGGTGGTAAAATATCGCATTTGTTCTGATCCATACGTGGTCGAATATTGCAGCTCTTTCAGCCGCTACATCAAACGCCATTTCCCCCGCAATCTTTACCACTTCCTTCTTCCCTTTTCCGAGGTCTAATTTTGAAATTTTTCCATCCGACAATAAAAATAAATTTTCCATTTCCTTATCCCACTGAAGACTTCCTCGGCTAGCACCTAACTTAAGCACCATCTTCGTTTCTTTGGATCGAAGATTTGTACTCCACAAATTCATTTTATCCTCAAAGCTAGATAGGTAATAAAGTGTATCTCCACCTTTGGACAATACAGCATCCCCCAATCTAGAAGAATGAATGGTTAGTCGCTTGGTTCGCTCTTTCATGTTCTCCCAATCAAAAGTCAATGATTTGACTTCTTTCTTTTTATCTTCTTTTTTGTCATCATTCTTCCCTTTACTTTTATCGTCTTTTTTACCTTCCTTCTTCTTTTCTTTTTCAATTTTCTCTAAAGCTTCCTTGATTTCCTTTTCCAATTTAAAATCCTCTTTGGAGAGTTTAAATTTATCCCAAGATTCTTGGGTAAAAAACATACTGTATACATCTGATTCTGAGCGGCCACTCGTAGCATACGACTTTAGCCCATTTCTATTGCTGAACCACAACATCTGTTGACCATTGTTTACCCACTTTGGAGAACTGTCATAATATCCGCTTTCATTCAGGTTTATTCTTTTAGATCCATCTGCTGCCATCAACAATACTTCACTGTTGTTAAGTGACAAACTCCAATCTACCAACAACCACTTAGAGTCAGGGCTCCACGTAAAATACTTATCTCCATCACTCATGTGAAAAAGATCTTTGGGTGTCAATAATATCGTTTCTTTTTTAGTTGTGAGATCTAATATTTTAAGTGTTCTCCGTCCCTCTATAAAAGCTATTTTCTTTCCGTCCGGAGAATAATTTGGTAGATAATTATCCTTTTCATTTTCAAGCACAGCAGATTCTTTTAGCAAAGTAGCAGCGTAGAAAAAAGGTTCTTCTTTTCTTGTTTTTTCTGTTTTGTAGATACTCCATTTACCATCACGCTCGCTACTGTATGCTACAGATTTTCCCTCCGGCCCCCAAGTTACAAAACGCTCTTGTTCAGGTGTATTAGTTAGTCGCTTGGTGTAAGCCTCATCCACTGAAGTGACAAAAACTTCCCCTCTAGCTATGAATGCAATTTCTTTACCGTTAGGGGAAACTTTCATTTCACGCACTCCTCCGTTGATAGAAATAAATTTATCGTTGTTTGCGATGTCTTGCCTTTTGATATTTACATTGACTTTTTCTGGCGTAGCTCCATTTTGCATAGTATAAATATCTCCATGATACCCAAAACAAATTGTCTGCCCACCATAACTTAAAAATCTGACTGGATGCAAAGTATAATCAGTCAACTTTTTATCTGCACCCGAAGAATCAATTGATCTTTGATAGACATTAAAACTTCCACTTTGTTCTCCTAAGTAATAGAAGTTCTGCGCGTCTATAAAAATTGGAGATCTCGCTTCTGTATCTGTATCGGTCAGCATCTTGTGCGTATCCGCTGCTACATCATACAACCAAATATCACGCGTAATCGAAGAGTTTTGATGCTTACGCCAGTAATCTTCTCCACCCTTTTTATCATGGTATAGATACTGAGTACCCTCCGCATTGATACTAATATTTTCAGCTGGAAAAGTAAATACCATATCCACTTTACCACCTTTAGCAGGAACAGCATACAGCTCCGTTTGAGAACGATGTGGATATTGTCGGTGATCTATGTCGTCTTGTCGGATCCCGCCAAAATAAATTATTTCATTATCATTAGAAAAAGCATAAGGAACTTCATTATTTGAATGATAGGTTAATCGACTTGCAGTGCCTCCATCAGCATCCATAATATACACATCAAAATTGCCATAACGATTAGAGGCAAAGGCAATTTTACTGCCGTCTTTACTCCAGACAGCTTTATGGTCATGGGCCTCATGAAAGGTCAATTGCTGCGCATTCCCTCCAGATGCAGCTACTTTGTACAAGTCGCCCTTGTGGGTAAACACGATCTGTGATCCATCCGGTGAGATCTGTATAGACCGAAACCAGTTGGCATTCGTTTGAGCAAAAAGGGTAGTTGTAAAAATTAATAGGGCAATCGTAATTATCTTATTCATACTGCTGTTATTATTGCGTAGTCTAAAGTACAATTTTTCATCCAGATAGTTCTCAATTTCCTTGAATAATAGTTCCATTGTACAACTACAAATTGATGTAGCACAAGCCCCAGCGCGGCGACACCTTTACAGACCCAATACGCCCAATAATACCAAGCGCCATAAGTGCGACACCGCTCTAATCAAAATCTATAATCAAGGAAAAATCCCCGCGCTCTGGATAGAAGTGATACGCAGTATACTAGACGACTTGTGAAGCAAGACGTCTTGCAGGCTCGACGATAGGAGAGACAAGAGACGACTTTGCTGAACAGGAGTATAGGGTGCTAAGTACAAACGGATAGCCAGATTCAAGCGCCCTCATAAACGTTTCATAATACAGGCGACAAAAAATCACCCCTCTATGCGAGCGAGCAACTTCGTCATAGCTTTAAAAATCTTCTGGTAATCCCCCATTTCCTTGCCCACGTACATGACCATCATTTCTAGAGGAATATTCTTCTCTATCAGGGATTGTTTTTGCAAACGATATGCCTCACGGACTTGGCGCTTGATGCGATTGCGATCAACGGCACGCTTAAAATTTCGCTTGGAAACCGTGCAACTAAATAGAACTTTAGATGGATTAATCGATGGATCAGAAAAAAAAATCACTCTCAATGGATACACTGAGAATGATTTTCCCTCTCGAAACAATCGAGAGATGGCTTTCCTACTTTTTAGCTTTTCTGACTTGCCAAAGGAAAGCATATATACTTAGATACTGCTAAGCAGTATTACTTAACTCTTCTTTCGTCAGAAACAGTCAACTTAGCTCTACCTTTAGCTCTTCTACGAGCAAGTAGTTTACGACCGTTTTTGCTTGCCATTCTAGATCTGAAGCCGTGCTTGTTAGATCTTTTTCTTCTTGAAGGCTGAAATGTTCTTTTCATCGCGGTATAATATTATATAATTAATAGCCCTTATTCTTAAGGGACGGCAAAGTTAATAACTTAAATAGTAAAATACAAGCATTTTCACATACAAGGTTCGCAATGTCTTTCATATTTTGGGCGAATGGACGCTATTTTGAAGAAATTGACCAAAAAAGACCCAAAACTCAAGGAAATATTCAAGTCAGATCCTGTTTTACCGCTTCGCGATGCGTCGGGAGACCTCTATTTTGACCTGATTAAGACCATCGCCTTTCAACAATTGCACGGCGCAGCGGCCACAAAAATCTTTGAGCGGTTCATTGTACTCTTCGAATCGGGTTATCCACAGCCGCAGATCGTAGCTGAAATGGAGGTAGCGGAGTTGCGTGCAGTTGGCTATTCGAATCAGAAGGCCAATTATCTGAAAAATATCGCCACTTTTGCACTCGAAAATGATTTTGAAAAGCGAGACTGGGACAGTATGAGCAATGCAGAGATCATCACATTCCTTACGCAGATCAAGGGCGTAGGAGAGTGGACGGTGCATATGATACTGCTATTTTCTTTGCAACGGCCAGACGTATTTCCTACGGGAGACTTCGGTATCCAAACCGCCATGAAGAAACTGTATGGGCTGACCGAGGAGAAGAAGGAATTGAAAAATAAAATGATCGACATTGCCGATGCTTGGAAACCGAATAGATCTATTATATCTAGGTATCTTTGGCTTTGGAGTGATAAGAACAAATAGGATTAGATTTTAATGGAGCGAATTATAGGAAGATATACAGGAGAGATACACGGCACATTGGTCATCGCATTTGGTGCTATGCATGGCAATGAGCCTGCAGGGGTGAAGGCGCTGGAGTCCATTTTTGCAGCACTTGAAAAAGAGCCCCTTGACAATCCGAGCTTTCAATTTAAGGGGCGTCTGCTAGGGCTTATTGGCAATGTCAAAGCGTATGAAAAAGGGGTTCGTTTTATAGAGAAAGACCTCAATCGTCAATGGACTCCGGAGCGTATCGCCCATGCAAAAAGTACGCCCTCCGAGCAGCTCGAACCAGAGCTTCAGGAACTCAAATCACTTCTAGAAATGATAGAGCAGGAGATCGCAGATTACAAACCTACGCGGATCGTCATTCTAGATTTACATACGACTACTGCACACGGTGGGATTTTCACTTTACCTGCGCAGGATCTCGATAGTGAGGCGATCGCAATGGAGTTACACGCGCCCGTGATCAAGGGCCTCCTCAAAGGGATTGCTGGCACGACTTTGCACTACTTTGTACAGAAAAATTTCGAATCTAAAATCTCGGCCGTCACTTTTGAATCAGGTCAGCACGATGAACCGCTCTCCATCAATCGCGCCATCGCCGCCATCACCAACTGTCTGCGTACCATCAACTGTGTTCGCGTCCAAGATGTAGAAAATAAGCACGATAAAATCTTGATCGAATTCTCTGCACAGCTCCCCCGCAAGTCGAAGTTGATGTACGTTCATTCCATCGCAGACGGTGATAATTTTGTCATGGCTCCTGGATTCAAAAATTTTCACGTAGTGAAAAAGGGCCAACTCTTAGCGCATGATATTCATGGGGAGATCCGGTCAAAAAACAACGGTCGCATTCTCATGCCGCTGTATCAAAAACAAGGGGAGGATGGTTTTTTTATTATCAAGACCTTGGACGAGGTGCAGAGGGCTACTTCTTAAATTTATGAAATGATTTTGGGGCCTACCCATCGCTGCGCTAGGGTCGAGTCGTCCGTTTATACCACAAGATTCCGATTGCTATCGGAATCGGAATCTTGCGGTATCACTTCCACCTCTAGTCTCTAACGCGCCGCTGGCTTGTCGAGCTTTGATGACTACGTCATGTCGCATCTATATTATTAATAGCAGCAACTCCACCAGGTTTCAGCAATTGTTTTGCACGCTCTTCAATGCTATTATTGGAGAATATTTCGTTTTCCCAATTTCATAAGCTGGAATATCTTTCTCAAAAATCCCTTTTGTAGCGTAATTTTGACTGTAGGTATCTTTCCATGCCTTGAAAATATCTTCAACATCTAAGCCTTTTGCTTTTTCAAACGAAAGAGGTTTTTTGTCAGCTAGCTCTGTTAGTAGTTTTTCATTGTCTTTTAGTGTAATAAGACGATAATCAGCTCGAACTTTGTTGTCCAAATAATCAGAAGCATACAAGCAAACAAATTGTGTGCTTCCTGCTTGCTTTATAGAAAAAAGTAGTTGCCCTGCATTTATTAGTGTTTTCTTCCATGCGTCATCAGATTCTTTACCCTCTGTTTTTACATTCAATAATAAGTAATGATTTACCTGAATTGTCTTTTACCATAATGTCGGCACGTCCTCCGCTGGCACCATGGCCAACTTTCCATTTTGGTTCAAGTTCAATATATTCAGGTTTGTATTGTTGATCAAAAAGTCTGTGGACACATTCAAAAACAACAAAATTTTCCTTCTGTTTAAAATTACATGTTTGCCTTTCGTTTATTGTAAAACCTTTGTCTTCTGGATAGATTAGCTTTTTAGTCTTGAAGTCAACTTTTAAATAGGCGTCTGTTGCCTTAAACTTCTTAGTAAATGTATCTCCCTTACTTGAAAATCCAAGTTTTTCTAGAAGGTCTCTAAAATTATCTTTTGTAATAATAATCCTATTTTATTTTACCAATCAATTCAACGGTCTTATACCAATAATAGAAACCTGATTTGTCTGGTTGCCTTTTTATTCGGTTCAAGAAATTCCAATCTTGGTTTTCAATGTTTAACTCCTTTAAGTCTTGTCCTTGAAAATATTGGATAGGAGATAAATCTTTGTGTAAAATTTTCGCTGATAAATATGCTATGCGAGCAGATGCTGGAATAGCGTCATCTATTCTAAAATTGCCAACCATCAAAAAACCTGTACCAAATGCTAGAATACCTTTTTGTAGTTCAGTAAACTTTGATTTTTCATCAGGAGTTCCTCTGCCTCTCTTTGTAAGAATTAAGCAAGTATCTATGGTGTCTTGCAACACTTTCTCTGGAGTTAAATCTGATGTTTCAGTCTTACGATACTCAATTTCTTGTATTGCAAAGGCTTCAAAACTTTGAGCTACAGCTTCAATGTTTTCTATTCTTTCAAAGAGTTTGCTTAAATCAAATAACTGTTTGCAAATCTCCATAGAAAATGGCTGTTGGTCTTTTCCTTTGAAATAAGGAATTCCAACGGTATTTGGAGCAAATGCTGTTAGTTTGTCGCCTGTAATAGCGTCAATGGTTGGTAATGTAATGTTTGTTTCCCCTTGAGTTTCAATCCATTTTGTTTGAATTGGTTTCTCAGTTAATTCAGGATAAATTGATTCTTCAATTAGTACATCTAACAAAATGTTTCCAGAATATTTTCCTTTTGATGCAGAATCAAAAGCAAAAGAATAATGTGCTTTGGGAACACCAGCTTTATAACTGCGGTGATCATCCAGTTCAAATGATTTGAAATTAGACGAATCAACAACCTTATTTAATATTTTCTCTAGGGTTTCTCTGTCGGTATTACAAATGATATCAATATCAATAGAGAATCTATATCCTTCTTCAAGCAAGAGAACTAAGCTTGTGCCACCTTTGAAAACAAAATCGAGTCCACTGGTTTTAATGCGTTCCAGTAAATGAAGTGCATAAATCATTTTTTCGAGAATAGCTTTGTCTATTCGCCTGTGTGCTGCCTGTCTTTTAAATGTGTCAAGCCATTCTTCTGTAAAACAATGTTCTTCTATCATTCGATTATGACTTTTACTAGGTAATACATATTATTGGTCATAAATTGCTTAATGTCTTGTTCTCGATCTCTTCGTTTCGCATAACTAAAGAGTTTGGTGTAGTTAAGAGTGTAGTTTTTTAAAGCGTTCTCATATACATGCACTAATTCAGCTCCTTGGTAGAAATAGAATAGTTTGTTTTCAGTAAACAGATCTACTAATATTTTTTCAAGTTGGGGAGTGTAGAATTTTAATCTTTTTTCAGTTCTTTTTGAAATTGGTGATCTTGTGATAAGTTTTTTTATTACAACAGGGTTTTGACTTTCGGAGATATAGAAGTCAATTGCTTTTTCATCAGGGTTTAGATAGATGTCAAATCTAAAAGTGTCTTTCAACTCATAATAAAGTGATTCAACAAAATCTTTTTCAATTTCAATTATGGTTAATTTTTTACTTGACTGATGTTGTCCGAATTCATTAATCCAATCAGTGTCCCAAAGACAGTATTTTACATCTTCAAATCGTTCAGAAATTACTTTGGCTAATTTTAAAATCACTCCAGAAATTTCAGGTTTATATTTTGGTTTGTATGAAATAGTATAATAACCTCTTTGAATTGATTTTATGATATTCTTTTTCTTAAGGTCATATATTCTCCATCCAAATGTGCCTTCTTTCAGATTTGGCTCGAATAACCTAAAAAAGTCAAATAGTTCTTCTCTCGAGAAAGCCTCTCTGTCTTTAAATTCCTCTATTAATCTATTTTCAATGATTTTTGGCATTTCAAATCTAATTTATGCCAAAGATAATAATAATTGGCGAATTTTTGAAATCAAAAAAACGCCAGTAAATAGAATAATTGGTAAATATTTGAAATAATTACTGAGTGAAGTTAAGGAAAGACAAGCTCTTTTTATTTTGTGAGGTACGAGTAAAGTGAAATGTGCTTGTCTGTGCGGTTGGATTTTCAGCTTGTGGCTATCCATGGTATATATTCTGTTTGGACTTTCTGATGATCCATAACATTTAAAGATCAATACCATAAAAATAAAAAATAAGGATTGCGAAAAACATCGCAATCCTTATTCATCTATAATCTCAAAAATATTTAATCAAAAAAAGTTACATTTTTTTCTTTTTTACTGTTACAGGCAATCTAGCCATAGTGTCTTCCCATCCGATGATAATGTCCACTTTGTCGTTTCCTTTATCTTCGAAGGTGATCGCTAAGGCCTCCAAGGTACTAGGTGTTTTGGCAGTCATTGCTTTTACGGTGACGATGTTTTTCTCTGGGTCGTGCTTGGCGTGTCCCCATGAGTTCGTGCTGGTATGTATGATGAATTCCCAACTGTCTTTGCTTACGTTGGCGAATAGTCCGTATGTTCCTTTACGTATGTCTTTGCCTCCGATGTTCACATCTTCGTAGAAAGTGATGAGGGTTGTTTGGTTCGCACCTACCCTCCACATTTCATCATACTTTAAAAGCTCTCCAAATATTTTACGGCCTTTCATTTGAGGGCGGCTGTAAAGCACGCGCATGATGGGTTGGTTAGCATCTACTTCCTCTGGCTTAAGAAAATTTTGCAATCTAGATCGATTTGGGTAGTAAGCATAATCCATTGGACTTTTATCTTCACCGTCCATAACTGGAGCGTTTAGATTGATAGGCAAAACGGCTTGTGTTTGATCCCACTCAAAAATCATGTTAACCATTCCTTCGTCTACTTTTTGGAATCCAATGGTAAATTGTTCTTCTACAGATGCTAGTTTACTTGTCATCACTTTGGTTGCCACAATATCTTGAGTCTTATCTCTATTCTTTGTACCAGCGATGAATAGCTGCTTGGATAATTTGATCATCCAGTATTTTTCGTGCACATCCGCAAACATGCAATATCTACCAGCAGGGACTGTAGTGCCACCTATCACAACGCTCTGGTAAAAAGTGACTTCTGTGCATTCGTTTGCACCGAGTCTCCATTCTTCTCCGAACTTTTGTAGTTCGCCAAATACTTTTCTTCCTTTCTTGTATGGTCGTCCGTAGATGACTTTGATTTTAGTTTTACGATTAGGATTGTCTTCTGCTAAGTAGTTTACATAGGCAGCCTCATCTGGATAGTTTGCTGCGTCCATTGGACTTTTATCCATTTCAGGAAATTTAATTTCTTGCGCTGTTAGTAACTGGCTTGTAAACATGGTCAAGAAAAAAGAGAGTACTAATAAATTTAACTTCATTTGTAGATTGTTATGTATTATAAATTTTATTTTCGGTGTAATAATACAAATTTATTGGGATGGGATATTGGTATCCTTTGGGTGCTTATACAATGCATCTAGTGGATTGGTAAGTGCAGGACATTTTGATACCGGCTCTTTGACTATTTGGAAGGTATTGATCAAAATATGGATTCTTTTTGCACGCAATATGTCATGAAAAACCTCGAGGGTAAAAAAATAATTTAAAAATGAACTTGGACTAGCGCTGTGGAATGGTGAGGCACTTAGGCCGAAGACCGCCAGGTCCGACCGAGCAGGGAGTCATGCAACATAGCGACCTCTGTGATCGACGCCTCTCTTCAGGCGGAGATCGCAGAGGTAGGCCCCAAAAAATGAAAATCGTTAAACTTTCTCGCTGGTCAAATGGGAGAGGCCCATGCATAAAAATAGACAAAAGAAACCGATGCCGATGGAGTTTTCCAAGGTGTTCTCTACCATGAAGGACAGAAAAAATGTAAAGAAAAGCAGTAAGAAAAAGGGATCTCGATAATGCTTTTCACTAAAAAGAGGAAAAAGAAAGGAGCCTAAAAAAATGATTAAGCCGAGAATGCCACTTCCTGCAGCAACAGAAAGAAACTGGTTGTGCGGCATGATAGAGTGCTTTTGCTCAGGATACATCTGTCTATATTTTGTACGGACTGCTTGCCGTAGATCGCCTGCACCTACTCCAATAATAGGGTGCGCCTTGAATATCTCCCAGCCCACTTTTACAGATTGTACTCTTCCCATATCCGACCCTACTACTGTGCGATCCAACTGTATCTCTTGATACTCCCACATGGCATAACTGACCCGAGACTGAAAGCTGGGAATACTCTGATACGCTATAGCTGGCAGTAGGATCAATGCAGCTCCTAAACCTAAGCCCATCAGGTATTTTTTTTGCAGCAAGATCAGAGAGAGCATCCCCAACAGTAAACTACTATATAAAATTACGAGGCCACTTCGGACAGATAATACGTGTATGAATGCGAAGTTAAATAGTGTGATACAGAGGATGAGCCACTTTTCTGATGGGCACTTGAGGTAAAATTTATGATAGTATAGTATGCCCCCAGCAGCTATACCCATACTGAGTAGCAGGCTATATCGTACATGATTGCGTGGCGTCGGAATCGGTCTTCCCGCAAGTAGTCCTTCATTGATAGCATCAAAGTGCAGTAGATAGTTTATCCCAATACCGACATTGGTAATGAATAAGATGACTATCAAAAAATAAAACAGGCCCATGTATGCGCGCTTACTCAGCCGAGGTAGGCAATAGAAGGCGAAGGGCAACCCTAAAAAGGGGAGCTTTAAGACCAATCGCTCAAAGCCATAATTAATATCTGTAGAGTAAAGAAATCCTACCAAGACTAGAAGTAACATCAAGGACGGCATCCAAAATATGGGCGACTTCCAGAATCCGAGCCAGTTTTCTTTCAGCTTTGGATGCAGTCCGAACTTGAATGGGCGGAGCTGCACATCGAATAAGGCAAGTGCTAGCAGCCCGATCTGCGCATTGGATAGTATATAAGGGGAATAGATGATCATCGTGATCCCCACCGCACAAAAAAACAACATCAGCTCATATCGAGTGATCGTATGTAAAAATCGAATCAGGATAGCTTAGTATTTGGATACATAATGACTTAACTTTGCCAATATTAAAAATATTGCCAATTCAATATCTATGTCAGAGGAAATATTCGCAAAAGTAAAACAAATAAAAGAGGAAATCGAGAACGCGCAGCCTGAAGGTGCCGAGGCGATAGAGCAGTTCAGAATACGATACCTCGGTTCCAAGAATACTTTGAAGCCTTTGTTTGGCGAGATTAAGAATGTCGCGAACGAACGCAAGAAGGAATTTGGCCAGCTGGTAAACGAGGTGAAGCAGATTGCGGAACAACGTTTTGAGGCTTTGAAGGAGGGGCAAGATAGTGCGGCGGAGAAAAATGAGGCGGCGGATATTGATCTTACGGCTCCTGCGAAGCAAAATCAATTGGGCACCAAGCATCCGCTATCTATCACCATGGAGCGGATCATTGGTATTTTTGAGCGTATCGGGTTTACCATCGAAGAAGAGCGAGAGATAGAAGATGACTGGCATAACTTCACGGCGATGAATACGCCGGAGGATCATCCTGCGCGAGATATGCAGGATACCTATTATCTGAAGGATAGTACGGAAATGCTGCTGCGTACGCATACCTCATCGGTACAGGCACGGGTGATGAAGCATAACAAACCGCCTATCCGGATAATCGCGCCTGGTCGGGTGTATAGAAACGAGACGGTATCTGCTAGGTCTCACTGCCAGTTTCACCAAGTAGAAGGCCTATATATTGATGAGAATGTTTCTTTTGCGGACATGAAGCAGACGCTTTTGTTTTTTGCGCAGGAGATGTATGGTAAGGATGTGAAGATCAGATTGAGGCCTTCATTCTTTCCGTTTACCGAGCCGAGTGCGGAGATGGATGTGTACTGGGGTTTGGAGACGGAAGACGATCACCGCATTACTAAAGGGACGGGTTGGTTAGAGATCCTAGGTTGTGGTATGGTCGATCCTAATGTATTGGAGAACTGCGGTATCGATAGCAAGAAGTATTCTGGGTTTGCCTGGGGTATGGGAATTGAGCGACAGGCTATGTTATTATATGGTGTCAACGATATCCGTTTGTTTTTTGAAAACGATGTTCGATTTTTGGAGCAATTCAAATCTGCTAGATAATGAAGAAGCCATCTTTGCCCAAGGGCGTGCGTGATTTTGATCCTGCTACAGTTTATAAGCGCAACTATATTTTTGATACGCTGAAAAGTATATTTACTAAGTATGGGTATCAGCCGATAGAGACTCCTGTGATGGAAAACTTATCTACACTGACGGGTAAGTATGGGGAGGAAGGGGATAAGTTGCTTTATAAAATATTGAATTCTGGCGACTACTTTAATAAGCTGAAACCTGAGGGCATGGAAGCTTTAGAAAATAAGGCGTCGAGGAAGTTGACTAGCCATATTGCCGAAAAGGGATTGCGTTATGATTTGACGGTGCCATTTGCACGCTATGTCGTGATGCACCAAAATGACATTTCATTTCCATTTAAGCGTTATCAGATACAGCCTGTCTGGCGGGCAGATCGTCCACAGAAGGGTCGGTATCGAGAGTTTTTTCAATGTGATGTGGATGTGGTGGGTTCTGACTCGCTGATGTACGAAGCGGAGTTGGCGCAGATATTTGATGAGGCTTTTCATGCGCTCGGCATCATGGTGGAGATCAGAATAAATAATAGAAAAATTCTTCAGGGGCTAGCGGAAGTGGCTGGGATTCCTGATCAATTTATAGATATGACTACCGCTATCGATAAGCTGGACAAAATAGGATTGGAAGGTGTTGAAAATGAATTGGTAAAAAGAGAAATCAGCGCTGATGCAATAGCGAATGTGCTATCCGCATTACAGATCAAAGATCTTGATGTTTTAGAAAAGCACTTGGCGAGTAGCGAAGTTGGGCTGGCTGGTATTCAAGAACTGCGTACTTTCCTTAAGTACTTTGATCTTAAGCCTGTGTTCAATAAAATAGTTTTTGACATTACGCTGGCGCGCGGTTTGAATTATTATACGGGCTGTATTTTTGAAGTTGCGCATGATGCTACAGTCTATCCAGATCAGGTGATGGGCAGTATAGGTGGCGGTGGACGCTATGACGATTTGACCAGTGGCTTTGGGCTTAAGGATGTCTCAGGAGTCGGGGTATCTTTTGGAGCAGATCGGATCTATGATGTATTGGAGGAGCAGGGACTTTTTCCAAAACAAGCTACTTCTGGAATGCAATTGTTGTTAATCGCCATGGATGAGAAGGCACATTTGTATGCTTTCGAAGCTTTGCTAAAAATACGGGAAGCGGGGATCAGTGCGGATTTGTATCCAGCGCCAGTCAAAATGAAAAAGATGATGAAGTACGCCAATGATATAGGGGTAGAGCATATAGTAGTGATTGGTGAGCAAGAGATGGAGTCTGGTAGTTTCAACCTGAAGCACATGCAAAGCGGTGATCAGAATAAAATGTCAATTGATAAAATCATTACTCGCCTAAAAGCATAATCTCCTATGCCACTCTATACTTCTTACGACACTTTTTTGAAAGATTACCGTGAAGACACGGTCAACTGTGAAAAGGTAGTTACACATTACCTAGCGCAAATAGAAGCTACAAAAGACAATAACATATATATAGAGGTATTTACCAAAGATGCTTTACAAAAAGCAAAAGCGCTCGACCTCAAAGCAAAATCTAGCCAAAGGCAAGGAAGGCTTTTTGGGATGGTCATAAGTATCAAAGATAACATTTGTTACCAGGGGAAATCCGTAACGGCAGCATCGAAAATATTGGAAGGTTTTGTTTCTACATATACTGCTACTGCCATTGAAAAACTAGAGGCAGAGGACGCTATCATTATCGGTAGAGTCAACTGTGATGAATTTGGAATGGGTTCCGCAAGTAGCTTCTCTGCTTATGGGCCAGTCAAGCATCCGCTGCAACCGGAGTTCGTTCCAGGTGGATCTTCTGGTGGATGCGCGGCGGCAGTCTTAGCTGATACTTGCTTTGCGTCTATTGGTACAGATACAGGCGGCTCTATCAGGCAGCCAGCTGCATTTTGTGGTTTGGTCGGGGCAAAACCAACTTACGGAAGTATATCCAGGTACGGAATCATTGCTTATGCCTCTTCCTTTGATCAGGTCGGGGCTATAACGCATAAAGCAGAAGAGTCGCAATTGTTGATAGATGTAATGAAGGGTCTTGATTCTATGGATCCAACTACGCTAGATCAACTAAAGAAACCAGCAACATCGACAATCAACAAAAAGATAAAAGTAGCCTACTTTGATAATGCGCTCACCTCTGATAGCATAGATCCATTTATCAAGCAAGAGACTTTGAGCTTTATCGATCAACTGGCGGCAAGCCCAGATTGTGAAGTCAGCGCTATTCCTTTTGAGTACTTAGATTTACTAGTACCTACCTATTACGTATTGACCACTGCTGAAGCGTCCTCTAATCTAGCGCGGTATGATGGCGTACGTTATGGAAAACGTGTAGAAAATCCGCAAAATCTGGAGGAACTCTACAAAAAAACACGAACTGAAGGATTTGGCGATGAAGTAAAAAGACGCATTATGCTGGGTACTTTTGTCCTAAGTGCCACCTACTATGACGCGTATTATACAAAAGCACAAAAGGTGCGAAAACTCATTTCCAACTACTTACATAAGGTGTTTTCTTCTTATGACTTCATTGTAATGCCTACCTCACCTATCTTTCCGTGGAAAATCGGATCTCAGCAGAATGATCTCGTGGCTACCTACCTAGCAGATATTTTTACCGTTCTGCCGAACTTATATGGTGGCCCTGCTGTTTCGATGCCATTGAAAGCTACGCAACAAGGCTTTAACGTTAATATTCAGATTTTGGCTGCGGCACGTAAGGATGACGATTTATTTGTCTTTCTGAACAAACTACAAAACAATATTCTGAATTAAAGTTAAAGGTTGTCGTTTGCCATATTTTATTATGATTTTATTCTAAGTTTGTGCTCGCCTTACCAGCGAGATGATGACAATTAACAATAACTGAAACACTATTAAGTGATAGATACGGTTGTATCTAACAGATTTAATACTATGAACAACATATCAATAATCCACAAAAGTGGGGCTATAATACTTGCTCTGCTTCTTCATATATCCGCTTTTTCGGCTACAGATCTTTCATTTGCTAAAGATCCTTATTCTAGCAATACTATCATCGAAAGACTCAATGAAATGAACCTGGAGGTAGACGTTAGACTTACCAAAAAGGTCAAAAAATATATCAGAGAATACACCCTACTCGCTGGTAGATCTAGTGAAATCGCAATCGGTCAATCCACCTTGTACTTTCCTATATTCGAAGAGCTGAACAATTCATTTGGCTTACCAGATGAGCTAAAATATTTGATGGTGGTAGAGTCTGCTTTGAAGCCTACTGCTACTTCTTATGTAGGTGCTAGAGGGTTATGGCAGTTGATGCCTGCAACGGCTCGTATGCATGGCCTCCAGATCAACGATTACGTTGATGAGCGCGCTGATCCATACAGATCTACCAGTGCTGCTTTACAGCATCTTACTGATCTTTATAATGAATTTGACAATTGGACTTTGGCTATCGCTGCATACAATTGTGGCAATGGTAGAATGCGCTCCGCTATCCGTAAGGGTAAGAGTAAAAACTTCTGGAAAATCAAGTCTCACTTACCTAAAGAGACTCAGGCGTACGTAGAAAAATTTATTGCCGCAGCGTATACCATGGAGTACTACCACTTCTATGATTTGCGTCCAAAATATCCCGACTATACGGAACAGTATACTCAGGCGATGCTTACTTACGACTACGGTCGTTTATCTGAAATTAGTAATAAGGAGGGCGTTGACTTAGCATTGTTAAAGTCTTTGAATCCGTCGTATAATATGGACATTATCCCTGTGAGTAAGGATGGCAATATAGTGATAGTTCCGAGACTAGGAAGAGATGCTAGGAGGTCTACGGCATCCTTGTTGACTACAGTGGTAAAGGGTGGCTTATAGGGTCAAATTTCCTATCATATTTAAGCAGACCTATCGCTTAGATTTAACTCAGCCTACTGCACTAGATTCTATGTACACCTAAATAGTACGCCCCTAATAAACACATTACCAATTATTTTAATATTTTTGTGATGCTTTAGACCATCTATGATTAAAAATTCATAGCCGAGTAGCGAGCAAAAATATTATGAGCACACTGGTTAAGGGAATCCTATTATTACTCACCATTACATTTTTTGCACCTGCTTTACATGCGGGTACGGACTCTGCCTACTTTACAGAGGCAGAAGTAAAATCCCGTGTTAACAACATGCCCCTGTGTTTCAAGTCGAAGTACAATGATGTAGTAGGCTCCTACCTCCGCACTTATTTCGAAAAAGACAGAACGAAGGCAGAGCGCATCATCGGCAATACACCATTGTACTTTCCTATCTTTGAACAGTACTTGAGAGAGCATAATTTACCTATGGATTTGCGGATGCTGCCTATATTGGAGTCTGCACTCAATCCACATGCGACTTCGCGCTCTAACGCAGTCGGTCTCTGGCAATTTATTCAACCTACTGCAGACGGATACGGACTGGCTAACAACCCATTTGTCGACGAGCGAAAAGATCCGCATCGTTCTACTCAGGCAGCCATGCGTTATTTGAAAAGACTACACGAGCGTTATGGTGACTGGGCATTGGCACTAGCTGCATACAATGGTGGACCTACGAGAGTCAATAGCGCCATCAAGAAAGCGAGGAGCAGAGATTTTTGGAAAGTACGGAAGTATCTGCCACAGGAAACGAAGAATTATATCCCCGCTTTTATTGCAGCTGCATATCTGTACAATTATTATGAATTTCACGGCATCACACCGTCATCGCATAATGTAGATATACAATTGCACGACCACATTAAAATTAATGAAGAAATAAGTTTTCAGCAGATAAGTGATATTACGGGTATCCCTAATTACGATATTGAATTTTTGAATCCTTCTTATAAGCAACGCATCATTCCTAGATCCTATAGTGGTAATTATTTGATCCTTCCTAAATGGGGCTGTCAACTTATGCGAAATTATTTACCGCAGGTGGAGACAGTAAGTGGACCCACTATAGACCCAAATTTTTTGCGCCAGCCAAATTATTTGCGCACCAGCTATACGGTGAGACCTGGAGATGATATTTTCAAAATTGCAGATGTGTTTAGTTGTGAACCTTTCAATATCAAATATTGGAATAATATTAAGACAGATCGGGTAAGTGTAGGTCAAGAATTGAGTGTATACATGGTGACCTACAGTAAAAAACTAGAAGTAGCACAGCCTGTAGCTCCGCTAAAAAAAAAGAGAACGCCAGCACCTATCGCACCACTACTAACTACGGAGCTCAAGCCCGTAAGCCTTTTCGCTAATGCGGAGTTTACTAGCAAAGGTGGTGCTGAATCTTACGATTATTATACTTTTCGGACAGGAGATAGTTTACTAGAAATAGTAGAACGATATGATAGATTTTCACTTACAGCCTTATTATCTGTCAATGATTTACAGCTAGATGCGCTGATCCATACAGGCACTAGGTTGAAGCTGCCCCGTTAGATTGACTCCGCAGTATATCCAGCACATTACGCACACTTCCATGTTTTTCCAATAATTGTTTGGCCTCAGCACAGGTCAGCTTACATTCCTTTTCTAGCATACGCACGCCTCTTTCTACCAGCTTACTATTGGTCAGGTGCATATCGATCATCCTATTTCCTTTTACTCGCCCGAGTTGGATCATCAGCGATGTACTGATCATATTCAGCACCATTTTTTGTGCGGTACCTGCTTTCATACGTGTACTGCCTGTGATAAATTCTGGTCCTACGATTACTTCTATCGGCCAGTCAGCCACTTCCGCTATCGGACTATATGGATTACACACCAATGCTCCCGTCGCGATCCCTGCCGACCAGCATTTCTTCAGACCACCTAATACATAAGGCGTAGTTCCCGAGCTAGCAATTCCAAAAACAATATCTTTTTTACATATTTGGTAGGCAGATAAGTCTTGCCAAGCTAGATTCATATCGTCTTCCGCACCTTCCTGTGCTACGCGCAACGCACTATCACCCCCAGCAATAATGCCGATAATTTTATCACTCGACACCCCAAAAGTAGGTGGACATTCAGAAGCATCTAGCACCCCTAATCGACCACTAGTCCCTGCGCCGATGTAGAACAACCTACCACCCATTCCCAATTTCACCTTAGCTGCCGACACAAAATTTTCAATCGCCTCCAACTGCCGCTGCACTACAAATGCTACCAGCGAGTCTTCCCGATTGATATGTGACAATATGAGCGATAAATCCATCTGTTCCAAGTCATTGAACTTAGAAGGTGCCTCTGTGATTTTATGATTGCTATCCACGATTATAATATTTTGTTTATATACGGAAAGGAGTGGAGAGAGGTTTAGGATGATTTGGGGCCTCCCCGTTGCCCCTATGACTTCTAGCCTTTAACAGGCATGAAGTCACAGGGGCAACAGGGCGTTATGTTCCGTAGCTCCACCTTCGTGTCGGTCCTGTGGACTGCCGCTGAAGGTAGCGGCACTACTGCACAGCACTAGGCCTCTGCCCTTCAAAGCCTAGAGAAAATTAAATTACTTCAATCTTCAAAAAATTGGCTGGTACAACTCGATTATCTACCTTAGAGATATGAAAACCATCAAAGGCCCAGCTATATTTCTCGCCCAATTCATCGGCGACCAAGCACCGTACAATACTTTAGACAATCTTTGCCAGTGGGTCGCTTCGCTAGGCTATAAAGCCATTCAGATCCCCACTTGGGAAAAGCACCTGATTGACCTGGAGCAAGCATCTACCAGTAAGACTTACTGTGATGAACTCAAAGGAAAAATAGCCTCTTATGGATTAGAAATCTCCGAGTTATCCACACACCTGCAAGGACAATTGGTCGCAGTGAATCCAGCCTACGATAGTATGTTCGATGGCTTTGCGCCTAAAGAAGTACAAGGAAATCCTACAGCGAGACAGAAGTGGGCAGTGAACCAAGTGCTCATGGCAGCACAGGCTACCCATAATCTTGGGATTGATGTACACGTCACTTTTAGTGGTGCACTGCTCTGGCACACCATGTATCCTTGGCCACAACGACCAACAGGCTTAGTAGAGATGGGTTTTAAAGAATTGGCTGCACGCTGGGTGCCTATTCTAAATAAGTTTGATGAGCTGGGTGTAGACCTTTGTTATGAAATTCATCCTGGAGAGGACTTACACGACGGCGTTACTTTTGAGCGTTTCCTTGAAAGCGCAAATCATCATCCTCGCATAAAGATGCTTTATGATCCAAGTCACTTTATTCTGCAGCAGTTGGATTACTTAGCCCACATAGATATCTATCATGAATACATTCGTATGTTCCATGTAAAGGATGCAGAGTTTAATCCTGATGGCCGCCGTGGTGTTTACGGCGGATATGAAAACTGGAAAGATCGAGCTGGACGATTTCGTTCATTAGGAGATGGTCAAGTAGACTTCAAAGGAATCTTTAGCCGACTGACCAAATATGGATACGATGGCTGGGCAGTACTAGAGTGGGAGTGTTGCTTTAAGTCTATGGAGCAAGGCGCCAGAGAAGGCGCTCCCTTCATAAAAAATCATATCATAGAAGTAGCTGGAAAAGCGTTTGATGATTTTGCTGGTATTGACGCGGATGAAGAAACCAATAAAAAAATATTAGGTATCTAATGAAGGTCTTGTACACTTTCTTTTTTATATTTTTCTCATGCTGTCTTTTTAGCCAGTCTTTTCATGAAGAGGTAACTGCACAATTAGAGGCGATCAATGTTTCCATATTTTCTCCCATAGAGCAAGAGGCCTATACGATTAAAGAAGATGTTAACAGGTACTTTCCCGCTACCTTCATTCTTGATCATCCAGATAAAGTAGAGGTGCGCGTAGAAATATTCTCCTATCCAAAAGACAGCACTGCGCTGGCTAACCCGCATATCCAAAATGGGATACGTCTAGGTCAACTCATGAATAATCTGGATGATAGCAAAGTCAGCATGCATCGCTTAGGTTCCGAGGACTTGAAATTTTACGGAGCGGACTGGGCTACACAAGCGACCTTTAATCCGAAAGCTGAATTTTCTGATCGTAAGTATTGCCAGTTGATCACTATTTTCAAGGAGGAGGTGGGGATGATCTTTTTGTATTTGTTATTTGATGATCTGGAGAAGTATGAGGATGATTGGCGGTATTTGATTGGTTTTCAGTGAATCAATCTCCTCTTACTCGTTCGTTTTACCACCGAAGGCACTGTAGCTGTGCTCAATCGTTCAAACCACCGAAGGCACCGCAGCTGCTCTCTCTCGTACTAGACGCTTAAATTCTTCTTCGGTGCCTACAGTGTTTCGCACACGATAAAATGGCTTCGGTGCCTACGGTGGTAAACTCTTCGCACACGTTACATCAGCTAAGTAGTCAACATCTCTATCACCCGATCACCCGAAACTACAAACACCTGATCCTTGCGCTTCGTGCGCATAACAGCCGTCCCGGTAAACTCTCCAAAAGCAGGAAGTATTCCTTGCCTCTCCGTAAAATGAAAACAAGCCAACTTCATTCCTTGCTTACCACTGCCTCGCAAATAAACTGCAGGATGAATGTGCCCACACAAGTTGAATAAATCCTTAGGAATATCCTCTACCTCTATTGGATGATGAGATAAGCTAAATGGAGCTAAGTCATATGGCTCTGGATGAATTTTCATTTTAGCATAAGCATACTGCGTTTCATCCATGATGTCATGGTTACCGACCACCAACTCAAATGAAATTTCGGAAAACTGTTTAGTAACAAACACGAAGTCTTCCCAAGCCGTATTGCAGTCACTATGAAAAAGATCGCCTAGGATAATTACTCGACTAGGATTCAGATCTAAAAGGAGCGCAGTGAACTTATCAAAATTGGATTGGCGTACTTCCTTAGGCACCGCAATTCCAGATTTTCTAAAGTGTGTAGCCTTCCCCAAATGCAAGTCTGCGACAAACAGTATAGACTGCTCTATCCACAACATCCCCTTGAAAGGATGTAGTAAAAATTTTTCTCCACATAGGTAAAACTGCTCCGCCATAAAAACAAAGATACACCCAATATTGCTAACATAAAACGGCTTCTTTTGCCCCGTTTTAAGCCTGATTATTCAAAAATCATTTTTTTTATTTAGATACCAACACTTTTTTAGAATCGAAATTGTTTTTCAGAATTAGAGGTGGGTTTATCCACAGAAAATCATCTTTTTGAAGGCCCAAATGTTGGTTGTATCAAACGAGAATTTGATGGTTCTTCTCTTCATTTCCTGACCTTTGGATCATGAAAATAAGTATAGATAGATTGTTTGAAAAGTTTAATCGATTAGAAATTTTCGTTAACGATCAGCGTGAGGAGATCAATGAATTGAGAATTGAAAATTTATTTCTAAAGGAACGTATTCATAATTTAAAAAAAGCTGCACATAAAATTCAGCAGGAAGAAGATAGAGGAGAGCGTGCCGTGGATTATGAATTTTCCAGTAAGGAAAATTTTTCAAGGTAAAATTAAACCAGAGACATAAATCATTAAAATGATGTGTTGTGCAAACACGTCATTTTTTATTTGCACCATTCAAAGAATCAGCATCCCATTTTTATTTTACCACCCGCGATAAGGATCGCAGTGATACGAGCTGCCTTAGAGCGTACGTGCGGTAATACTTATATGTAGCTCGCCGAGGTACGAGAAGAGATGCGTAGAAGTATATACCAAACTACGCTATAGGGTAGCGAGTACAAGCGGAGAGCCTGACCCGCAGGGATCGCCCAAATGACTCCACATAAAAATGACCTTGACTACATGTGAAAAAAGGGCTACTCTGAGTTCGGTTGAAACACATAGTTTACATAGCAAGCATAGTTTTTACGCCTTAGAATGGCTATGTCTTTACTATGTTTTTGTATGTGGTGAAAAAGGGCTACTCTGAGTTCGGTTGAAACACATAGTTCACATAGATTACATAGTAGACATAGCTGTTCTCTCGTTTCGGTGCAAGTAAAGATGGCTATGCCTTCTATGTCTTTACTATGTTTTTGTATGTGGTGAAAAAGGCTGCTCTAAGTTCGGTTAAAACACATAGTTCACAATAGTTTACATAGTAGGCATAGTTTTTTGCGTTACAATGGCTATGCGTACTATGTTTTTGTATGTGGTGAAAAAAAAGCCTCTCTGAGTTCGGTTGAAACACATAGTTCACATAGTTTACAATCAATCCTTATACAATTCAATCTTCATCTTGGCGATGCGGTCTTCAATGGACTCGGAGCTGAGCTTGATGCGCTGCAAGCGATCTACGATAATCGGGAAAGAGAACGGAGTCGCTTTATCAGGCGTTTGCTTCAATAAAGTTAGTCCTTGAATGCGCTGTAATGCTAGACGCAAGCGCGCCTCCTCCAACTGAAAATTCATGACCTCATCGTACGCTTGGAGGAGCAATAAATTATCCTTATCGTATTGATTGAATACTTCAAAAAATAACTGGGAAGATGATTGTAAGTGCCGATCCTTTTTGTGCTTGCCAGGAAATCCTTTAAAGATAAGTCCGCTGATGCTGGCGATATCTCGAAACTTTCGGCGCGCCATCTCTGTGCTATTAATACTGGCCTCGATATCTTGCAGCAAGTTCTCCCCACTAAATAAGTCTTTATTTACAATATTTTCAAAGTCGATGGGGAGATCCGACAACAACTCAAAACCATAATCATTCATCGCAATAGAAAAACTTATCGGTTGCAATTGGGAGATACGGTACGCAATAAGCGCCGACATACCCTCGTGTACATAGCGTCCTTCGAAAGGGTAGACCACCAAATGGTAGCCCTCCTTTGATTTAAAATACTCGGTGAGAAACTGTTCATCGTTTGGTACAGCGGAACGTTCTTGCTGCAATTCGATGAGTGGATAAATTTTCTTTAATTCTACATCTTCGAGATTTCCACGGGACAGCTGATCCATTTTGTAGCGTAGCATATCGGCGAGCTGCACCGAGAGCTGCATGCGACCACCTCGCCAACTAGGGACTTTACCTTTCTTGGATTTACTCTTTTTTACTTGCGCGGTCATACCTTTGATGCGCACCAATTCTAAACTGCGACCAGCGAACCAAAAAGTATCACCAGGGCGAAGTTGCGCAATAAACCATTCCTCTACTGTACCTATTCGTTTACCCGAGACAAAGGAAATGGTAAGCGAGCCGTCCGCAACAATAGTACCAATGGACAAGCGATGCCGCATGGCGATCCGCTTATTGGTAACTTTGTAAATACCGTCTTCGATAATGACTTTATTGTATTCGTCATAGGCTTCGAGGGAGTCGCCACCGCTGGTGATAAAACTGAGGCACCACGCCCACTCGTCTTCCGAAATACTGCTGTACGAAAATGTCTTTTTGACCTCTTGATAAATCTCCTGCGGATCGAATCCGTCCGACACTGCCAGCGTCACTAGATACTGCACCAGCACATCAAAGGAGCGAATATATGGAATACGATCCTCGACAATATCGAGCTTGATCGCACGACGCAAAGCTGCCGACTCGATCAACTCTAAAGAGTGCGTAGGCACAAAATAAATCCTACTCGTCGCACCTGGCTGATGGCCCGAACGACCTGCGCGCTGCACAAATCTCGACACGCCCTTCGGACTGCCGATCTGCACAATGGAATCCACTGGCCGAAAATCCACGCCGAGATCGAGACTAGAAGTACAGACTACGGCTTTGATGGATTCGGAGTGTAAGGCGTTCTCCACCCAGTCGCGCAGTTCTCTGCTGATAGAGCCATGGTGCATCGCAATCTGTCCCGCTAAATCTGGATCTACCACCAGTAAATTTTGATACCAAATTTCACTTTGGGCACGGGTATTAGTAAAGATAAGCGTAGACTTGCTGCTGTAAATAATGGGGACCACCTGCTTGACCATACTCAAGCCAAGGTGACCCGCCCAAGGAAATTTTTCGATCACTTCCGGTAGTACCGTCTCAACTTCTATTTTCTTTTTGATGTCGGCTTTGATGACTTTCACTTTGTTGGTATCCATGAGATCAGCCATGAGAATTTCAAGTGCCTCGTCCATATTTCCGATGGTTGCAGAAATACCCCAAACTTTCAATGCTGGCACAAATCCTCGGATACGCGAGATCGCCAACTCCATTTGCACGCCTCGTTTAGAGCCTATTAGTTCATGCCACTCATCGACAACTATGCTTTTTAGGTTACCAAAGTAGTCTTCATATTTTTTGGAGGATAGGAGCAGGTGCAGACTTTCGGGGGTAGTTATCAACACCTTTGGCGGCTTGCGTTTTTGCTTTTGTCGCTCTGATGTCTTGGTATCTCCCGAACGAATAGCGATGTCCCAATCCAAGCCGAAGTCCTCGACCATGCGCTGACCAGCCAACATAATTTCTTTGGCGAGCGCACGGATAGGTGTTATCCAGATGACTTGTAAACCTTTTTGAGATTTCTTAGTGCCTTGGATATATTCTAAAAGTATTGGTACAAAAAGAGAGTACGTTTTTCCTGACCCTGTGGGTGCATTGACTAGGCCAGAGTGACCTTCGAGGTATGCATTCCATGCATCAAGCTGAAAGGGAAATGGCTTCCACTTTTTTTGTCTAAACCATTTTTTACCTTTAGCTATATTTGCCATGAACTATTAGAAAAACTTTATCTGGATAGTGGCGCTTGAGGAATCATCGCTTCGTAGATTACACTTTGCATCTTGGGTCGAAAATCCTCTCTGCCTAATTTATAATTAAACATAGTAGGGTAGGTTCGGTTTGAAAGGAAGATGTATATTATATTATTTTCTGGATCTGCCCAAGTAGCAATGCCTGTAAACCCGAGATGCCCAAAGGTACTTTTACTCGCTAGCGGAGAGAAATTTTCTGTCTTCGTTTCGTCTAATTGATACATGTCAAACCCTAATGCGCGACGCGTACAATCTTTACACCGGGTCGTAAATTTAAAAACCGTTTCTGGATTAAAATACTGCAGCCCCCCATAGTAGCCATTATTCAACAACATCTGAAATAGAATAGCAATATCGTTCGCATTGGAAAAAAGTCCCGCATGCCCACTTACTCCGCCCCACATCGCTGCGCCCATATCATGCACATAACCATGCACCTTTTGCGCTCGAAAATAATCGTCCTTCTCTGTCGGAGGTATGCGTGAAAGTGTAAATTTTTCCACTGGATTAAATCCCATGGTTTGTAGACCTAGTGGCTCGTATATTCTTGTCTTGGCATAAAGATCTAGTGGCATCCCACTCACCGCTTTTACCATATCTGCAACGAGGTAAAAACCCAAATCAGAATACTTATAATCCTTATTGGAGCGCAATTCAGAATCGTAGATTCGCTTGCGAATCGTATCAGGATAATTTGTTTCTAAGAACAAATTTTTCGCAACGGGAACTGAATATTTAGAACTGTAGCTACTGCTATAAAACGTAGTAGACGGCTTTACTTTTTTACCCACCTTGGTTGTTGTCTCTTCATAAAACTTTAGCCAACCCTGCAATCCAGATTGATGGGTTAGCAACTCTTCCACCGTCATATCTACTTTGTTGGTATTGACTAAGTCAGAAATATAATCCGACATTCTGTTAGTGGTTGACACCTTTCCTTGTTGATAAAGATCCATCGTGCTTAGGGTAGAAGCAGCCACTTTGGTTAAAGAAGCGAGATCCCAAACGTCGCCCACTTTTGTGCGTGTTGTCTTGTCGTAAGTGTGATGACCATAGGCTTTTTCAAATATGACTTTTTTGTCTTTTACGACCATGACTACACAGCCAGGCGTTGCCTTCATATCTATCGCAGCTTTCGCCAAGGAATCTATGCCATGATGCAGTATATAACTATTGAGACCTACACGCTCTGGTAGATCGTAACCAAGACGGTATAAGTTAGGCGTACTTACACCCTGTCCATACACCGCATTAGGAGAGGCCGTGATCGGCAATCTTCCACGCATCGCAACCGCACCGAACAAAGCCTGCGCCGCTACATCTCTAGCGATGTCATCATCCTCATAGGCACAGAGCAACCATTCATTATTGTCAAAGTATTTTAGAGAATAAGGAGAGCCAAAAACCACCAAAACCACTTTTGTCTTTGCAGCAATCCCTGCAATAATTTTCTTTTCTACTTCAGAGATACCATACTTTTTATTCGCATAGCTGCTCATGTCGTGTAAGCTGATGATCACCTGATCATATAGACTCAACTTAGCTATCAAGTCCGTAGAGGAGGCCAATTCTTTTGTGGCTTGAAAGTGCTCCACCTTGGTATAACTGCTCAATCGCTTTTGAAACAGATTCTCTTTTTTTGCACCCAAAGCAAGACTCGCAAATTTCACACCTTCCAATTTTTGAAAAGGGATCATGTTCGACTTATTTCGCACCATCGTCATCGCCCCTTCGTACAATTTGCGTTTCAAAATAAAAGCCTCAGGCGTTTCTAAATCTTTGCGCACATTTTGTTCAAAAATGGTCGGCGTAGAGGTTAGTTTATATTTATACTTTGCGTAGAGATTTTTCTCCACAGCCATGTTGATAACTTCTACAGGCATCTTTCCCTCTGCCACGTAGGCTTTGATCGTAGTCATAGCAGCATCTATATCTTCAGGCAAAAGTAGGATGTCATTCCCTGCGAGCAATGCCATCGCCTCCACTTGACCACTTGGAAAGTGCTTGGTCACCCCCTTCATCCCCAGTCCATCTGTAATGATCAGTCCATCAAATTTTAATTCATTTTTCAAAATCTGATTTACGGCTTTTGGAGACAAAGTCGTAGGCATATTCGCTGTTGAGTCTATCGAAGGCACCTGCAAGTGCGCGACCATCATGCTCTCGATTCCTTGTTCTGCCAACACTTTGAAAGGGTATAATTCCAGACTATCTATGCGCGAACGCGGATGCTTGATCAGCGGCAAATCATAGTGCGAATCGGTATCCGTATCTCCGTGTCCAGGAAAGTGTTTTGCGCATGCCATCACACCGTTATCCTGCATGCCTTGCGCGTACATATAACTCTTGCTACTCACATTGAGAATATCCTCCCCAAAAGAACGGGTGTTGATAACTGGATTGTTCGGATTGTTATTCACATCCGCTACAGGCGCAAAATTAATATGTACACCGATCCGCTTAAGCTCTCTCGCTACCTCTTTCCCCATGTCATAAATCAGGCGATTTTCTTGGATCGCGCCCAGCGTCAACTGATGTGGAAAACTCAATCCATCTTCCTTAAACCGCATTCCCAATCCCCACTCTGCATCGACAGATATAAACAGCGGTGTCTTCGCCAGTTTCTGATATCTGTTGGTAAGTTCCACTTGCTTCTCGGGCGTACCCTGAAAAAACGTAAGCCCGCCGATATGGTAATCCTTGATATAAGACTCTATCTGCTTATAGTGTTTTTCATCCTTATTGGAGTAGGCACGTAGCCACATCAGCTGCCCGATCTTCTGCTCTAGACTCATCTCCTTCATCACCCCATCTACCCAAGCTTTTGCATTCGCATCCACAGGTTTTTGGCTCTTTCCTATCGTAATAAAGCCTATCGTTAACAAGAGCGTGAATATGCTCGGTATTCGCATAAAATTATTTTTATTTTTGATTCAACACATTCGGATCCAGCTCCACGGCTTTTTGTCTAAAAGCAGCCGCTTTTTGCTCGTCTCCTGCTTGACCGTAAGCGTTCCCTAAGTTTAGCCAGGCACTAGCAGAATTTGGTTGCAAGGTAGTTACTTTTGTAAAATAGGAAATAGCTTTATTTGTATTTCCTGTTATACCATAAACGACACCCAGCAGACGTATAGTCTCTAGGTCATCTGGTTTTAATTCTTCCGCCTTGGTTAAATAAGTAAGTGATTTATTCAGGTCATTTTTCTCTTCTCCAAAGTAGCGGCCAGCACTGCGGTAAGTCACCGCCAGATTGCTATTCGCATCCACATAGTTTGGATCTATGCTCAAGGCATGATCATAGTAGGCAATCGCCTTATCGTATTCTTTGAGATAGTTGTGCGCATTCCCCAGCAGCAGATAAGCATTCTTATAATTAGGATGAATTTTGATCGCTTGATTCAGATGTCCCACCGCCTTATTGACCATCGCCAATCGCTTTGTCTCGTCTTTCTCATCGACAGACTTGGTCACCAGTTCTCCACCCACCGAGTTTTGCAGCTTCGCACTATTCACCGAAGTATCCGCATCCGTCACGAAGAGACTCATATTATTATACCAGACTGGATTCCGCACTATGGTCATCACCCCAAACATTAAGGTCACCAATCCCACTACCAGCATCGGTATTTTATAATTTGCAAAATCGATCGGCTTTCCTTTCACGACTTTTACGAACAGCTTGTGCAAAAGGACGGCTACCACAAAACAATATCCTACCGAAGGCATAAACAGAAATCTTTCCGCCATATTCGTCCCCACGGGAAACAACAGATTGGACACAATAAACAAGGTGCCGATATAGTACAGTATCCCAAAACCGACCAACTGTTTTTTCGCACTCGCCATCAATCCATATACCAGCAGACCCAAGTGTAGTAGCACACTCAAGATCACCTGCCAATTTCCAAAAGTCATGATCGCTATATGCCTCGGATAATAATCATGTGTCAGTGGATGCGGGATCACCTGCAACTGCAAGTACTTCAACAAAGTAAAAAATATCGTCCCCAGTTTTTCGCCACTCGTAAACGGCACATAACTACTGCCCGATACTTTCACAAATGGATTGTTCATCATCTCCTGCGGCGGATCACCCCCCACATCAAATCCGATCACCATCGTCCGCACTACTATAAACAATACAGCCGGCGCTAACAGCGGTAAAGTTTTTCCCACAGATTCCAGCAACGTAGCCTTCGTAAATACAAACAACATCAGCGGGATCACTCCCAAAAACGTAATCGTATTCTCCTTCGAAAATATCGCGATCAAAAAAGCTAAACAAGCAAACAGAATATACTTACTATCCGACCCCGTTTTCGACTGATAACTCTTTAGTATAAAATAAGCCGCCACAATACTTCCCAACAATGCCATGATCTCATCCCGCCCCTTTATATTAGCAACACATTCCGTATGCACCGGATGCGCCACAAATAGCAGCGCCGTCGCCAAAGCAATAAACCAGCCGTAACCATGCGATTTCCGATGTTGCAGCAGCGCCAATATCCACAGATACAGCATCACTCCGATCCCCGCATACAACAGTATATTCAGAAAGTGATTCACCCCTGGCTTACCTCCACCCCAGATACTTTCTCCTATCGCAAACATCACCAGCGTAAACGGACGGTACCGCCCTCCCGACACCAATTTATCTTTCCCTTCTACCTTAAAAAAACCCCGAAAGGTATCGTAGCGCATTATGTCCCCAATTCCCGCAATTCCTTCCTGCGTAAACTCATTGTCTATAATCACGATACTATCATCCAGCGCATATTGATGCCCCAGCGTATTCGCATAAAGCCCAAAAGCCAGCACCGCTATCACGATCATATGCAGTTTCGTATTGGTAAACCATGCCGGCGCGTCTATCTTCTGTTTAGGTGCCGGTTTGGATATCTTCTGTTTCGATTTTGCCATACTTTGTATACGCAGGTGCGCACATTTACTTTCATCAATTGATTACAAATTTAAAATTAATAAAAAAGCTTGGATTGTATAGGTTTTATGGATTTGGGGGCTCCCCACTCTCCGCGAAAAGCTACGATTGGGTCAGGCTCTGCGTGACTCCGCGTGCGCTTCGGTCCTCCGGACAGCTCGCTAAGGCGACCTTCACTACTATCCTTAGCCCGTAGAGTGAATACTTCAATCTTCAAAAATAAAGCTCAATATTTTCTTTGAAAGTATTCGAATGAAGAGTCAAGTACATTATCTCAAATTTTCCTCTGTCATTTTTCAACGCTAAATATATCGGTTTATCATCTGACTTAAGTAACGTTTCAACTACTTCAATGAGCTCAGCTTTAGGAGTATGCCTATCTGCGTAAATTACCGAACGTGATAATGCTCTTTGATTTTCAGGTATTTTTATTAAGCATCTTTCTCGCCACTCCTCTACTTTCTCAAGTCCCATTTCTTGCCCTCCAAGACTTATCATATATTCATCTGGATATAGATGATGATAGGAGCGCTTTATCTTTCCCACGTACACGGATCTTAATAAAGATTGCTTCATACCGTATACTGACTTTAGTGACTTTTTATCTTCCTTACAGCTAGGTAGGTCAACTTTTAGCAGTATGCTTTTAAAGAAATCTTCCTGCAAATCACAACACAAAGAGTCGCATTTTTTCCCAACAAACGAGATATCTGTTTCTTCATCATATCGATCTTTATTAAGAAGTAGTTTATCCTCTACTAACCTATATCTGAAGTCCAGCATGCGGCATTCTCCTCCGAAAAGCATCGTTTTATTTTCATGATCAATACTACCTTTTAAACTATAATCAGAAAATATACCCTTATTGAATATTGCCAGTGTATCATTTCTTATGTCAATCGTAGAATACTCTCCGATACTAGGGTTATTATTTCCAACTCCATAAATATGCCAATGTCCAAGCAGCTGCCCTTCCTCAT
>ENA-ORXT01001347-ORXT01001347.1-marine-metagenome-genome-assembly--contig:-NODE-1347-length-33439-cov-5.459835_pt1 | contig 33439 bp, 27 predicted proteins | sample MGYA00237868_ERZ511482 | MGnify/ENA metagenome assembly ERZ511482 | reverse complement strand
CAGGTTGATTTTTTGAACCGGCAGCTCAAACAAGTAGATGCTGAAATGGCTCAGATTACTGAGCGGGACGAGACGTTGAGCGACAACTTTAATCTGTTAGTATCCATCCCTCACATTGGAGCCGTCAGTGCTTACACGATCATGGCGGAAACGGACTGTTTCAATCTGTTCGTAAACCGCAACCAATTAATAAAATACGCCGGCCTGGACGTTATTGAAAAACAGTCGGGGAGTTCGGTACGGGGAAGGACTAAAATATCGAAACGCGGAAATGCTCATCTTCGGTCAGCCCCCTATGCCGGGCTAAACGCGATTATGCGAACACAGAGCGTGTTCGTGGACACGTACACCGCAGCTCTCGAACGCGGAATGCACCCCAAGCAAGCCAGAACGGCAGTGGTCCGACAGCTACTTCGCGTAGCCTTTGGGGTAGTCAAGTCAGGACGCCCCTACTGTGAAGCCGACCATCGGAACCGGTCCGTAAAAGAGGTAGGTGAGCACAGTGGCTCACCTACAGTGACTGATTTAGTTGCCTAAACCGTCTTCTTGATCATAAAAATAGTAAAAACTTCGAGGAGCGCTTGGATATTTACATAGCACCTCCGGGGACGGTCCAGCACTTGTGATCAACTATTAACCAGCCAGACGACTCGATCTTGTGGCAACCGGAAAACCCATTGGTTGACAGACCACACCTCTTACCCATCGACCTTCCGCAGCCCCACCACATCCGTTACCCAAATCTTCCGCCCCTTAACCCGGATGATGTTTTTTTTCGCTTGAAGTCGGACAGGGTACGAATAACGCTTTCCTTGGTGGCCCCGACCATCCGGGCCAGATCGGCGCGGCTGACGTCGACGGGGTCACCCGGTTGTAACCCTAACATTAATTTATCGAGTACCAGAGCGGTGCGGCGGCGGACGCTGTCGAGGCCTGGCTCGCCAGTCTTCTACCGTGCAGCTCAATTGGTACCTTTGCTTTGAAATTCAAAGTTAATGCTTCGCAAATTTTTATCCTACCACTTCCTTCCCTTTTTGATGTTCGTGTTTTTATCATGTGATTTGCCCGACAATACCGAGGAATGGTATAACACACCCGAAATTTTTGGTTTACAACTAGAAAACTATTCGTTCTCTCTATACCGATTTTCTACGTCAAGTATGTATAATGATTCCTATTACAACGGTTACACTATCTTGGAAAACAACCGGACTTTTACGCTAAACGACATCGAGGAACTCGACTTTGATCTAATAGAAGAGCATCCGAGCAACGATACACTCAAAGTCATCAAACTCATTCTCCCTGAAGACCGACTCCAGTTGAAGAAAAGCCCTACCCGAATAACGTTTCAACGACACGGTGAACTCGTCATCCAAACGGAACATCTTGAAGAATTCAGCGGGTATTCTACGACCAATGCTAATGCGCATTGGTATACTTTTTCCGCGCTAACGGAAAAGATGGACAGTGTGGTTTTCCACGGTACAATATCCAGATACAAAACCAATATACACAAGAACTCAGACTCGATTGTCTTACCTAAACGTAATCTCTATTTCAACCTTGATCGAAATGGTAATCCTGCAAGTATCGACATTCAAGTTTTGATCGAAGAAACCGCGGACTTGTTCATCTACGAAAGCACTACGAATGTTCTTGAGTCGACCGTAAAGGATGGTTTCGTAAGAATTACGCGGAGCTACGAATTCACCCCGGCGGACAGTTCTGTAAATGTTAAGTTATCAGACACAGGCGTCTTCAAGGAAATCCGTTAGCATCAATTACCTTCGCCGTTGTTAAAATTCCCCCATGCCTTCCGCCCCCCACACCACCTACCACACCGCCGATTACCTCTACCCCATCGCCTCCCCCCCGATCAAGGACGGCATCATCGCGCTCGACGAGAAGCAGCGGGTGACGGCCATCCTCGATCCGGCCTCGCCCGAATTCATTGCACCCGCGACCCCGCCCCAAAAGCACGAGGGCATCCTGATTCCGGCCTTCATCAATACCCATTGCCACCTCGAGCTGAGTCACCTGGTGGGCAAAAGCCAAACGGGGAAAACGCTGCTGCCCTTTCTGATCGACGTGATCAGCATGCGCGACGTCGACCAGGCGGAGATCGACGCGGCCATTGCCGAGCAGGACAAACGGATGTGGGAAGCCGGCATCCAGGCCGTCGGTGATATCTGCAACAAACTCGACACGAAGGCGGTCAAGGACGAGAGCGACATCACCTATTACAGCTTCGTGGAGATGTTCGATTTCATGCAACCCGAGCGCGCGGAGGAAGCTTTCAACGGCTACAAAGCGGTCTTCGACGGCCAGTCCGATTATACTGAGGCGAACGCCAAAAGTGCCGTTCCGCACGCGCCCTACACCGTCAGCGATGAGCTCTACAAGCGCATCAATGCGCTCAACGACGCCTACGACGAGACGGCGGACGGCGGCATGACCGTCTCCATCCACAACCAGGAAACGCGCGCCGAAGACCAGCTTTTCGAGACGGGCGACGGGCCGTTCGCGGACTTTTTCAAGGGCTTCGGGGCCAGCCTGGACCACTTCGAGGCCACCGGTCAGGGCTCCCTTTTCCACGCCCTGAAGCACATGGACCCGGGCAAGCGGACCATCTTCGTGCATAACACCAACACCACGGCCGAGGGCATCGCCGCGGCCGTCGCCTGGGGCCGGGACGGCGTTTACTGGGCCACCTGCCCCAACGCGAACCTGTACATCGAAAACCGGCTGCCGTTCTATAAAACCTTTCTCGACGCCGGTGCGAAGGTGACCATCGGTACCGACAGCCTGACCAGCAACTGGCAACTTTCGGTACTGGAGGAAATGCGCACCATCAGTAAGTACCAGAGCTACGTACCCTTTGACGAACTGCTGCGGTGGGCGACCCTCAACGGCGCGGAGGCACTTTACCAGGGCAAGTATTTCGGCAGCCTCGAGGCAGGCAAATTCCCCGGCCTGCTGGCCATGTCCGGTTTGGAGGGTTCGTCGCCGGAGGACTTCAGGATCGGGGCGGGGACGCGGGTAAAAAGGTTGGTGTAGGATCTTGTTGTGAAGAGTTTCGCTGCGTATCTTAGCTGACCGACTCACCGTACGCACTCCCTTAAGACACCCTCAATGCTTGGAATTTTTATTCTCTACTGGCTCGCCAAACCCTTTTACAAGCTCGCCGAACGGCACGACCGCAGTACTTGGGGGCACGCCATTCTCGCCATCGTCATTTACTACGCCTCGATTTTCCTTTCGGGCATCATCGTTGCGCTGGCGGGCGAACTGGCTTCCCCCGGCTGGCTGGACGGCGTCAACGACCAGCTCTACGGCTACCTGATGATTCCCGTCGGTCTCCTGGTGCTCTACTTTTACTACCAACATCTGGAGCAGCGATGGAAAGGCTGGCTGGCCAATGACCTGTCGGGAATGGACGATATTTTTGACGCGGAGTTTATTGACCGAAATTAGCGTTGGCGCGAAGCTGTCTCCGGCGGCAAGCTTGCCGTCGGAGACGGCTTCGCGCCATTCCTAATTCCCCTCGAACAACCGCTTAATTTTTACCTGCTCCATCACGTCGGCCAGGTCTTCGCGGCTGATCATCTTGTTGAGGTAGAGGCCCTGCACCATTTTCACCTGATCGTCGACCGGCAGCAGGTCATCGATCTCCAGGAAACGTTCGCGCAGGTAGGCGTCGCGGGCCACCTTCATGTGTTTGATGAAGGCGTCGACCTCGGCTTCGTCTTCCGGCCGAAAGTAGAAAGCGACGTTGGCGTCGCCCAACAACACTTTGTTACGCTCCTGCTTGAACAACCGGATGATCGGGTAGATGAAGGCCAAGCCGGTCAGTACGGCGGGCACGATGAACCACCAGGTACCGCGGATGCCTTCCCAAAGCAGCCAGACCACCCAGAATACCAATACGAAGTTGAGCATCACCGCGGCGAGCAGAAAAACCCGCCGGGCGTCGAAGGCGCGGCCGCGTACTACGGCGTCGAAGTCGACCTCTTCCCAGCTCAGTTTGTAACCGTCGAACCCACCCACGGTCTTGCGCTCCACCAGCAGAGCATCGGGCGTGATGCGGAACTTACGGTAGTCGCGGCCTTTTTGTTGGTGCAGAGATTGGGGCATAGTGGAGAATTGGAGACTTACCCGGGAGAACAACTGGCTTGGGTAAGAAAGTTGCTTCGGGGGAAGAATGTATTACCGCACATAATCAGTCGTCTGACGAATTCTTTTTGACCTGAAAGCGCGCAGCAAGTTTTCAGGTCAAAAAGTTCGTCCGACGACTTGAGGCCAGATGATGCTGAAGTCGTCGGACGAACTTTTTAAGCAATTTCACTGCCACGCAGTTCAATTGCTCAAAAAGGATTCGTCAGACGACTGGATCAATTCCCCAACCCGAAAAGCCGGCCGACGGGGAACACCCCCGCCGACCGGCTCAAAAAATCTACGAATCAAAACTACTCATTAGTCGGGTCCGGCTTCGGCCGGGGAGCCCGGACCGGCTTGGGGGTTACCGGCTTGAGCGGAGCGGGTACTTCCTTGGCTTCCGCGTCTTCGGCAGCTTCCTGCCTGACGAGGCCGGCGGGCAGTTGCATCCCGCTCTGGCTGAGGAAATCGTTGAGCTGCGGGACCATGCCGTAGAGGCCCTGGACGAAGTTGCCGACGCCCTGACCGTTGCCGCTGTCGTAGACGACGACCTTGTCGATCTCGATGTCCTTGATGGCGTCGGTCTGGATGCGGGTGAGGGCTTCGAGCTTATCGAGCATCAGGTAATTGATGGCGGCCTGGGGGTCGCCTCCGGCGGCGTTGACGAGTTTGGAAAGACCTTCGGCCTGCTTTTTGAGCAACTCCTCCATACCCTGGGCTTCGGCCTGGTATTTGGCGAGGGCGGCGTCGGCTTCTCCCTTGGCGATCTCGCGGCGGCTTTCGGCCTGCGCCTGGGCGGCGATGACTTGCATTTGGCGCTCGATGTCGGCCTGGACGACCTGCTCGGCTTCCTTCTCGGCCTTTTCCTTGAGGGCGCGGGCCTTCTCGGCGGCTTCCTGTGCCTTATAGCTTTCCTCCTGCGCCCGGGCCTGGGCGACCTTGCGGGCGGCGTCGGCCTGGCGGTTGGCTTCGGCGAGGGCGACGTCGCGGGCGGCGTTGGATTCGGCGACCTTGATGGCGGCCTCGTTCTTACCCTCCTGCGCTTCGGCGTTGAACTTCGCCTCACCGATCTCGGCGCGGGAGTTGGCGTCGGCGACCTTGATCCGCTGGTCCTGCGTCGCTTCGGCCTCACCGACCATGGCGCGGGCGTTAGCGGCGGCAACCTGGATGCGCTGTTCCTGGGTGGCTTCCGCCTCACCGATCTCCGCCTTGGCGGTCAGGGCGGCGACTTTCGTACGCTGATCCTGAACGGCTTCGGCGCGACCGATGCTACCGGTACGCAGCTCGTTGGCCACTTTCACCTCCGCCTCGTTGATGGCGCGGGCGGCGGCCTCCTTACCGAGGGCGGCGATGTAGCCGGACTCGTCCTGAATGTCGGTCACGTTCACGTTGATGAGGCGCAGACCGACCTTGTGCAACTCTTCGCCGACGTTGGAGTAGACGCTGTTGACGAACTTATCGCGGTCCGTGTTCAGTTCCTCGATGTCCATATTGGCGATCACGAGGCGCATCTGGCCCATGATGATGTCCTGGCTCAAACGGGCGACCTGGTCGCGGTCGAGCGAGAGCAGGCGGTTGGCCGCGGCGAGCATCAGATTCTCGTCTTCACCGATACCGACCGTGAACTGAGAAGGGACGTTTACGCGGATGTTCTGCTTCGAGAGCGCGTCCTTCAGGTTAACGTCGATCGAAAGCGGCGTCAGGTCCAGAAAACGGTAATCCTGGATGACCGGCCAGACGAAGGCCGCGCCACCGGCGTAACATTTCGCGGACTGCCCGCCGCCGGTCTTACCATAGACGACGAGTATCTTATCCGACGGACAGCGTTTGTAGCGACTGACCAGAAAGAAGATGAAAAGGACGACGATGAGGACTACGCCTCCGATTAATTCTAACATAATGAGGGTGTTTGACTGGTTATAGCTTTGGTGTGTTGAATTTGATTATGCCACTAAATTAGGTGGCCGCCGCACATCCCGGAAATGCGTACGACGAACATCCGGAAAATCACGACCAGGAATTACCGATTACGACCCGCTTTGCCGGTGATGGTATTGTCTCGATTAACCTCCGGAACGTCCGCGCTGATAAGTTGTAGCCCCATGACCAGTAAGTTAAGGCCAATCAATTCCAGTATGGGTGAACGTAGGGATTAGTAAGAGCTAGGAGTTAGGAGCTAGGAGCTAGAAATCAGAAGTTAGTCTCACTAACTCCTGGTGCCCAGCTCCTAAGCCGGACTGACGATCGCCACCCCGTCTTCCCCCACGTCTTCCACGCGGATGGACGCGCCGGTGGGGATGTCTTCGGCCTCGTTGGAGCGGGCCTTGAGTTCGCGCTTCGCACCCCGGATGTTGACGCGGATGATGCCTTCCCCGCCCGCCGGAACGCGCAGGTATACGGTCCCCTGTTCCATCACGGCTTCGCGGGGGGAGAAATTCACGTTTTCCTGTTGAGACAAGAGGAAGCGGAGCAACACGGACAATAACCAAACTCCGACCGCACCCGCGGCCCCGCCCACCAAAAATGCCATGACGGGGTTCGTTTCCGTCAGCAGCACGAGCCGCACCACCCACGCGCCGACCGAGAAAAAGGTCAGCACGCCCTTGACGATGCCGAGCCCGTCGCCGTCCGTATCAATGTCCAGATCGAGGTCCAGACCACTCAGGATGGAAAGCAAAAGCAGCAGCACCAGCAGGCCGCCGCAAACGAGAGAGATGTAGGTGAGCGTAAGAATCATGACCGGTAGTTGTGGCGGTTAAAAGGGCGAAAAGTAAACCGACGCGCCTTCTCGTTGTCCCGTATTCCAAAAACGAAGAATAGTACGATCATCAGAAGAAATGAAAGCGGAAGGGCATATGCGATTACGTTCATCATCAGGTGTTCAATTATATTCACAAGAACGCCAAAAGCCCGTTAAGTAGCTACACCGTTGGTCGAGCCGCGCGGGGTGTTGGTCTAAGGTCGTTCAAATCGCTTATCACTTTTCCCTTATCACTTATCATTCTTCCTCTTCCTCCACCACCGCCGTCAGGTCCCGCCGTACCGCGATGGCCGCGTTAAGCTCGAAGCCGATGATGAGAATCAGCGCGTTGAGTTGCAGCCACAGCATGACGATGATGATGGTGGCGATGGAGCCGTAAAAGCGGATGTACGTATCGTAACGGTCAAAGCCGTCGATGTAAAAGCTGAAGGCTACCGAGGTCGCCAACGAGAGAAACGCCGCCAGCGTCACCCCCGGGCTGAAGTAGCTGAATTTTTTGATCGTCGCCGCGCCGTAGCGGTACAGCGTACCGATGGTGACATAATATAACGTCAGCATGATCACCCAGCGCAGTAGCCCGATAAAGAAGAAGGAGAGGTTACCGAGCGACAAGGCTTCGACGATCCAGTAAATGATCGCGTCGCCCAGGATGACGAAAACCGTGCTGGCCACGATGAACAGACCGACGAGCAGCGTCAGGCCCGCCGCGATGAACCGCTTTTTGATCAGGTTGCGGCGGCGGAAAGTCTTTACGTAACTCTTTTCAAAAGCCTGCATCAGGGCCAGCATGCCGTTGCTGGAGAAATAAATGGCGAGCAAAAAACCAAAACTTAACAGGCCGACGCGTGGCGAGTTAGTGATTTCCTGCACGAAAGCGAGCACGAACTCCCCCGCCTGACCGGGCATGACCTGGCTGATCTCTTCGTCGAGGGTCTGGTTGAAATTACTCACCTCGGGGTACCAGCTTTCCACTACGTTGAGCGCGAAGGGCAGCAAGGTGAAGATGGTCAGCAAGGAAGGAAACAGGGAGAGGAAGAAGCTGAACGCGACGCTGTTCGCCCGCGTAAAAAGGTCGTCGCGCATCGTTTCGTGGTACACGAAAACGATCACGTCGTAGATCGGTACGCCGTGAAACCCGATGAAAGAGTTCTCTTTGAGGTACTTGATGAAGCCCAACCAGACGGGGTGCCGGAGGAAGAAATCGGTTATTTCCGCGATGGTGGGCAGCTTACGCTTCAAAATAGGGGCGAAGTTTTTCGAGCAGGTACTCCGGGCAGGGCACGGCCTTCCCGCTTTGCATATCGACAAAACACAATTTTACGGAACCACCGTTGAGCAACTTTCCTTTTTCGTTCCGAATTTCGAGATGAAAGGTGATGGTATCGACGGGCAACTTGCGCAAGGTAGTGTTTATCGTCAGCAGTTCGTCGTAACGGGCCGGGCGCACGAAGCGCTGGTTAAGGCTCATCACCGGCAGCATCACGCCGTGCTCGCCCTCCATATCGGCGTAGGTCAGCCCGATATCGCGCAGCATTTCCACCCGGCCGATCTCGTAAAGCAGCGCGTAATTACCGTAGTACAGGTAGGCCATTTGATCGGTCTCGCCGTAGCGGACGCGGTGGGTGGTGGAGGTCTGGAGCATGGTTAGGTAGTAGTGTAGTTTTGTAGTAATGTAGTGCTGCCGCGTTTTGGAGGCGTTGGAGGTAAAATGTCACACCTCCAATGACGGCACTACAAAACTACATTACTACATTAACGTGAGGTTCGCATTCCTGAGATCGGATTTATACTTGAAAACCAGATCGTTAGAAGTTAGACCGTTAGGGCTTAGTCGACATTGCAGGCCACCGTCTTTCTGACTTCTAACGATCTAACTTCTAAAAACACTTCAAGACGGCATAAACACTCACCTTTTTCCGCGAACCTCACGTTACATTACTAACATGGGCGCGGACGCGGGTATGCAAAGAAAGGTTTTCAAAAACCTCGGTCCCCCATCGCCGTAACGAAAGTGCATACCACCGCATCAAGTAGCGTAAATTTCACCTCTTGTTCTCACAACAACCCGCAATGCTCCGTTTAGCTCTTGTCCTCTCCCTGTTTTGCACCACCCTCCTCTCCGCCCAGGCAGACGACGAACGCCGCAACGCCCGCCGCAACACCGTCATCGCCCCCAGCGGCCTCAATCTGCGCGACGCGCCGGGCATCGACGGCGCGATGATCGGCCGCGTGCCCTACGGCACGAAACTGGAACTGGCGGACCGAAAATTCCATAATCCTGACCGCCGCAACACCTTTCCCTCCCTCGCGCCCCACGCCTGGGCACACGTGCGCTACAAAGGCCAAACCGGCTACCTCTATGACGCCTACCTCGGCCTGGATTACTCGGTCGACGGTTACCGGGAGGAACCCGCCGGCGTCAACCAGGACTTTATCATCGTTCAACGCCAAAGCTATCAACAAAGGACCATCGCCGACTTCAAGGCTTACCAGTGGTACGGCATCTACCGGGTGGGCACGGACGACGCGCTCGTCGTTCGCCAAGTCAAGCCGGAGATGCGCTACGGCTCGGAGGAAACGCGCGGCGGCCTCTTCCTCACCCTCGGCCGGAAATACGACGACCCGCTATTCTTCCTCGGTAGCCGTACGGCCCTACCCACCGGCCTGATCGACGGTTTCATCGCCGACCCCTTCGGCCAGCCCCTCCGCGCCGAAGGCCCGACGAACAATCGACGGCTGATCGACCTCGGCGTTCTCATCGCCCCTATCCCCGACTATGAGATGCACACCCCGGAAACGACCCTGACCCTGACGACCGACGGGCAAAAGGCCGCTTATGAGTTGCCCATCCAGGGCTCCGCCCGCGGTCTCCTCCTCGCCGCCGACCTGAACGGCGACGGCGTGCGGGATTACCTCATCCACGGCGAGATGTGCGGGCAGGATACGGTGTTCGAGAACGTCCTGTATCTGAGCGGGCCGGGTAAGACGTTACGGGCGGTGGCCCTGTGGACGGATTTTTAAGCCAATTGGCGCGCAGCCGTCTCCGACGGCAAGCCTGCTCCGTGCCTACCGTGTCTTTTGTGCTCTCCGTGTGCAATGCTGTCTCATGCGGTGATCGTCTGACACTCGCAGCCGGAGGCTGCTTTGACCACTCGCGTTCGGAGAGCGCTTCGGTCCCAGGTCTATTTATTCTTCTTCACGTACTCCGTCAGGATCACGATCGTCTGCGTTTCCACCCGCCCCTCGATCTGCCCCGCGTTATCGTGTACTAACCGGATATTGCGCACGGCCGTGCCCCGTTTGGCCGTGAAGCCGGCGCCTTTCACCTTCAGGTCTTTGATCAGCGTCACCGAGTCGCCGGTTTCCAGCACGTTGCCGTTGGCGTCTTTATGGACGATGGCGTCTTCGTCGGGCAAGCCCGCTTTGGCCCAGGCCAGGGTGTCGTCTTCGAGGTAGATCATGTCGAGTAAGTCTTGCGGCCAGCCTTCGCCGCGCAACCGGTGCAGCATCCGGTAGGCGACCACTTTCACCGCCTCCACTTCCGACCACATACAGTCGTTGATGCAGCGCCAGTCGTTGGCGTTCACTTCCGTCGTGCCCTCCAGCTGATCCTTCAAAGGTTGGGTGACGACGATGGTTTTGTCCACGCTTCCGTCCGCGTTCGGGCCTACTTCGTAAGTGGTCAGCTCATCAGTTGCGCCGCTGAGTTCGCAGGCGTTGTTCGCGCGTTGGAGGAGTGCTTTGTCAATTTTCATGGGCGCGAAGGTAGGGTGCCGACGTCGGTCGCCCGGCCTCCGGTATTTCCACAAATGTTTAACCGCGGCACCACGCTAACTTCGCTTCAATCAGCACAGTTACTAAATTGGCGTTCCTTAGCATCACATGACAAATGACCAAATGACCGACAGCCTTTTCCACTTCGCCATTCTCGGCCTGGGCAACATCGCCCGCCAATTCGCCGCTGACCTGGCCCTCATCCCCGACGCTAAGCTGGTAGCCGTCGGGTCGCGCTCGTTGGAGCGGGCCGAGGCGTTCGCCAAAGACTTCGGTGCCGAATACGCGGCGGGGAGCTACGAAACGACTTTCGACGGGCCGCGCGTCGACGCCGTGTACATCGCCACGCCCCACGTCTCCCACAAAGAACTGACGCTGATGTGCCTGGCGAAAGGCATCCCCGTCATCTGCGAAAAACCGCTGGGGCTTCACCTGACGGAGGTGGAAGAAATGATCGCCTTCGCCCGCGCCCGAAACGTCTACCTGATGGAGGCCTTGTGGACCCGCTTTTTGCCGTCCACCCTCAAAATCAAGGAAGTGATCGACGCCGGGGAGATCGGCACGGTGGAGAGCATCCGGTCGGACTTCGGTTTCCGGGCGAAGGAGTTGACCACGGTCCTTGACCCTTCCATCGCGCCCGCGTCCGCGCCCGAAAGAAACCGTATCCTCCGCCCCGATCTGGGCGGCGGCGCGTTACTTGACATCGGCATCTACCCCCAGTTCCTCTCCCAGTTTCTGCTCGGCGCGCCGGAAAAAATTTCCGCAACCGCCCGCCTTTCCCCCCACGGTATCGACCTCGACACCCAGGTCACCTGCCGACATTCCGGTGGGCGGCTGAGCCACAATTACAGTACCGTGCTGGGCCGCACCAAGACCGAGGCCCTGATCATCGGTAGCGAGGCGAGCATCCACTGGCACCCGCGCTGGCACGAGCCGGGCGGTTTCAGCATCCTGCGCGGCAAGAACGACCCGCCCGAAAACTTTTACTTCGACGTCGGCGAAGCCAACGGCTACCGCTTCGAGGCCGAAGCCGTGATGGCCGACGTGCGCGCCGGGCGAACGGAAAACGCGCTCTGGAGCCTCGACGATAGCCTCGCTCTGCACCGGACGCTGACGGAGGTGCGGCGGCTGATCGGCCTTACTTACCCGGGCGAGAAGTAAGCAAATTCCCCAACAAGCTCTAAAGGATGAAGGGTGGTGCAACTTCCGCTCCGGCAGCTACCTTTACCCCTCCCCCCCTAATCCTTTACTCCATGATCGACTACCTGAAGCTCAACCGCGAACAGTGGAACCAGCGCGCCAAAGCTCACCTCACCAGCGATTTCTACGACGTGCCCGGCTGGCTGGCCGGGAAAGACTCCCTGAAAGCCCCGGAACTGGAGCTACTGCCCGCTGACCTCAGTGGTCTGACCATCCTGCACTTGCAGTGCCACTTCGGGCAGGATACGCTCAGTTTCGCGCGGCGCGGGGCAACGGTTACCGGCGTCGACCTCAGCGAGGAAGCCATTAAAGCGGCGGAAGAACTGGCGGTAAAAGCCGGACTCGAAGCGCGCTTCATTTGCCGCGACCTGTACAGCCTGCCGGAGTACCTCGACGAGACCTTCGACATCGTCTTCACCAGCTACGGCACCATCACCTGGCTGCCCGATCTCGACCGCTGGGCCGACGTCGTGCAGCGTTACCTCAAGCCCGGCGGCCGGTTCGTTTTCGCCGAATTCCACAACATGGCCTACCTCTGGAACGACGACCGGACGGCCATCAAGTACCCCTACTTCAACCCCGAGCCGATCGTGGAACAGATCACCAAAAGCTACACGGACGCCAGCGACGGCCTCACCGGCACCGAGGTCAACTGGGACCACCCCATCAGTGCCGTGGTGACCGCCCTGATCGGCGCGGGCCTGACGCTGACGCACTTCAAAGAATTCGATTATTCGCCCTACAATTGCTTCGAGGACATGGTGCCCGCGGGCGAGCCGGGTCGCTGGCATTTGCGGCAGATGCCGGGGTTGATCCCGCTGGTGTATTCGTTGGGTTGCGTGAAGTAAGCATGGCGCGAAGCCGTCTCCGACGGCGAGCTTGAATGGCACTGCTGCTTTACGGGTTGTGGGCGGGGACGCGGGTGCGGAGGGAAGATTGAGTAGCCTCATGACTTGCTCCTAACGAAGCTTGTAATCACGAACCAGAATTTCTGCGGGAAGGTTGAGTGCCTGAGTCAGGTTACGAATCATCGTAACCGTGAGACTTTTCTTTCGATTAAGTATTTCCGATACCCGACTCTTTCCTCCAATTATACCGACCAAGTCCTTTTGTTTGAAATTCAATTCTTCCATTCGGATTTGGATAGCCTCAATCGGATCTGGAACCTCAATCGGAAAGTGCTTGTCTTCAAAGTTCTCAATAAGAAGCACTAATACATCTAGTTCATCACTCTCTGGAGTTCCAACTTTGGCATCAAATAGCTCGTTGATACGATCCAGAGTCGCGTAGTAGTCTTCGTCCGTCTTTATTAGCTTAATGTTTTTCATTGTCTAAATTTCAGAAGCATCTATCTTATCGTATTCGGAGTGAGTCCCTAAGAACCTGATGAATACTAAACTCTTTTCATAACTGATTTTTACAATTAGTCGGTAGTCATTTCCTTTAACGTTAAAAACAATTCTACCATTGCCGACGATACTTGCGTTACCAAAAACAGCTTTCACATCGTTTGGAGTATCCCAGTTCGCCTGTTTTACAATCTGATACCAAGTTTTAAGATGCTGCTCTGTTTCCGGATACTCTTCCCAGTATTCTCGTAATGCTCTTTTAGCGATGATTCGCATATTTTTAAATATTGTGATCGCTCCCAATGTGTTGACGTTGCTACTGTTAGTCGGCCAAAACATCAAGATGTAAACATTACATGCAGAAAGAAAGTTCTTGATTAGAGAACTTTCTTGTCCACCACCGCCCGCACACTCCCCTTCAGCAGCAACCGCCGTTCCGCCTCCTCGTAGGAAATACCGAGCGCGTCCATCACCATCTTCGTGCCCCGGTCCACCAGTTTGGCGTTGCTGAGCTGCATGTCCACCATCCGGTTGTCCTTCACCCGGCCGAGGCGGATCATGGTCGTGGTGGTGATCATGTTGAGGATCAGCTTCTGGGCCGTGCCGGATTTCATGCGCGTGCTGCCGGTCACCACCTCGGGACCGACGACGGCGACGATGGGGTGGTCGGCGTGAAGCGTTACGGGCGCGTCGGGGTTGCAAGTCACGCAGGCGGTAAGGATGCCGCGCTCACGACACGCCTTCAACCCACCGAGCACGTAAGGCGTGGTGCCCGAAGCCGCGATGCCGATCAGCGTATCGTCGGGGCCGATGTTATGGGCGGCCAGGTCGATCCAGCCCTGCCCCTCCGCGTCTTCGGCGGCTTCGACGGGGTGGCGCAGCGCGTGGTCGCCGCCGGCGATCAGGCCGACGACCCACTCCGGAGGTACACCGAAGGTGGGCGGGCATTCGCTGGCGTCGAGCACGCCGAGGCGGCCGCTCGTGCCCGCGCCGGTATAGAAGATCCGGCCGCCGCGCCGCATCCGCGGTACGATGTCGTCAACGAGGGCGGTGAGCGCGGGAATGCAACGCTCGACGGCCAGGGCGACCTTCTGGTCTTCGCGGTTGATGTTGGTCAGCAACTCCGCGGTGGATTGCTTTTCGAGGTGGCGGTAGGGGCCGGGTTGCTCGGTGATCTTTTGCATCTTGAACAATTGAATTATGATTACAAAGCTACGTTAACGCACCACCACCTTTCGCGTCGCCACCCCACCCGGCCCGCTCAACCGAACGAGGTACACGCCGGCCACGAGGCCGTCCACTTCCCATCGCACCCGCGTCCCCGCCCGTGAAAGCGGCATCGTGCGAAGCGTCCGGCCGTTGATGTCCAGCAAAGACGCCGTTGAAACCTCGCCCGCCGGCCAGCCGCTCACCGTCAGCACCCCGCTCGCCGGGTTGGGCGCAACCGTGAAGTCAAACGTGGGGCGAACAGGCGCGAACAGGCTCGTCGTCGCGTCCGGGTTGAGGTTGGTGCGGAAGAAGGTCACCCCACCCCGCTGCGTACCCATCACCAGTTCCAGCTTGCCGTCGCCGTCAAAATCCGCGAAACCGGGATTGGAGAAACCGCCCACGCTGACGCTGTCCGCCGCCCGCGTTACCAGCGTGAAAGGATCGGTATAAGCGGAATCGATACCGAAGCGGTAGACCTGCAAACCGCCCGCCCGGTCGCCCGCCATCACCAGCGTATAGTCCGGATTCTGAATCACCCAGGGGTTCGGGTGGCCCGTGCTCACCCCCGTCGTATTGGCGTTGATGCCGCCGAGCTGGATCATGTTCCCTTCCGCCGCCACGTCCGGATCGAAAACCGGAGCGGTCGCCGTCCCCACGTTGCGGTAAAAGCGGATGCGCCCGTCGAAACCACCCACCAATAAATCGTTCAACCCATCCCGGTCCAGGTCGGCGATGTGCGGCTTGCTGAATTGCCCGGCGTCGATGCCCCGCCACTCGAAGACCAGCTGGGCGAAGGTCGCCGGGTTGCCCGGCCCCGCCGTATTCTCCCCGTAAAACAGCTTTCCGCCCCGGTCACCGATCACCACGTCCAGGTCACCATCGTCGTCCATATCGCCGAAGGTGGGCGCGAAGGCCCAGCCGGTGGATTGGAAGGCGGACATCCCCAAATAATCCTCGTCAACCAGCGCAAAGGCGATTTCTCCACCGGCGGGCGTCACGTTGCGCAGCACCCGCAAACGACTGTCGAGGCCGTTGGTACGGATGAACTCATCGTTGTTGCCCACCACCAGGTCCGTCCGCCCGTCGGCGTCGTAATCGAAGGTCGTCACGTTGGCGGAGGTGCCGAAGTCGAGCATCCGGTCCACCAGCTGGCGGTTGTTTTTGAAGACGAAGTCGGGCGCGGCTTCCGTCCCTTCGTTGCGATAGTACCACATCACCCTGACGTCGTCACCGTTTAAGGTAGCGGAGGGCGAGGCAACGAGGTCCCGCACGCCGTCCTGGTCCACGTCGATATGAAAGGCGGTGGGAAAAGACCGGATGTCGGTGATTACACCATCGTCGTTCCAGGCCGTATCCTGGGCCGATATCCAGGCTTCTTCCACCGTGCCGGTGTTGAAGCCGAGCACGAGGTTGTTGAAGGACACGTCCCCCAGGAAGACATCCTTGCGGCCGTTGCCGGAATAGTCCAGCGTCGTGATCGTCGAGCCGCTGTGCCGCCCCGTCGTGGTCACGTCCGGCCCGTCCAGGTTCGTGAAGCAGCCGCCGGGCGCGGGCGAGAGGTCGAGGGCCGTCGTCAGGCCGCTCTCGAAAAAGCCGCCCCAGCAGCGTTCCTCGAAGGTAAAGATCATGGTATCCGTCCCGAAGCCCCGCTCGATGCTCTGGTTTTTAAAATACTGTATGTTGCCGCCGTTGACCGAAAAGGTGATCAGGTCGAGGTCACCGTCGTAGTCCAGGTCGTCGATCGCCGGGTAGTCGATATTGCTGACGAAAATGGGCGTCTGGACGCCCTCGAAGGGGTAGTGCAGCACGGCGAAAGTTTGGCCGAAATCCAGTAACTCGAACTCCAGCAGCCCGTCCGGCCGTCGTTTGCCCTGATAGACTTTCACCGCGTCCACCTGGGGCCGGTAGGCGAAGATGTCCGGCGTCCCGTCGCGGTTATAGTCGCGCAGCATCATCCACTTTTCAATGTCTTTGGGAAAGTGACGGACGAGTTCCGGTGCTTCCTCGTAATTGCCGCTCCCGTCGCCTTTCATCGCCAGGTGTACCTCCCCGGCTTTGTCGAAGATGAACAGGTCGGGCGTGCCGTCACCGTCCAGGTCTTCGCTCTGGGGCTGGGGCGTGTTGAGGCCGCCGAACCAGGCCAGCGGCAGGTCTTCGCCGTTGAAGGTCACCGGGGGGTAGGCGGGCGTGAGCGCTATTTGCTGGGCGGAGAGGCAGGAAGTAAGGCTTAAAAGGAAGAGGGGGAGAAGGTAGAGGGAATGGCGCATAAGAGGATTGGAGGTTTGGCGGGTGGTGGAAAATACACTTCCCATCGGCTGACTTATCTTGCCTCCCTAACTTTACGCTATGCCCCACCCAAAGTTTACGCTTCCCCTTCTCTTTCTTGGTCTGCTGTTCGCCATTTCGTCACTTTCAGCCCAGGGTAGCGGGGGCGACTGGCTGCGCGGCCTGTCGTACGAAGACGGCGCGGGGCTGGTGTTGCCCGCCGCGGCCGGGGAGGTGACCCTCAACGGCGAGGTAGTGGAAGTAGTGGTCAGCGGCAACCGTAAGCTCGTCAAAGTCGAGCCGGGCTTACAGCTCATCAAGTCCGGCGGTAACAGCGCGCTGTATCACCTGAGCGACGCGACGGGTAACGCGCCCAACCGCCTGCGCCGCATTCCGCTGTGGCTGTCCATCGTGCCGCCGCTGGTGGCCATCGGGCTGGCCCTGCTGTTCAAAGAGGTACTGATCTCGCTTTTCGCGGGCGTCTGGGTCGGAGCTTTCATCGCGGGCGGGCTGCGGTTCGAGGGTTTTTTGGGCATCATCAAGGCCCTGCTGGAAACGGTGGAAACCTACCTGATCAAGGCCCTGAACGACGGCGGGCACCTCTCCATCATCGTATTCAGCCTGATGATCGGCGGCATGGTCGCCGTTATCAGCCGCAACGGCGGCATGGCCGGCGTGGTGGAACGGCTGACAAAGTACGCCCGCACGCCCCGCTCGGCGCAGTTCATCACCTGGCTGCTGGGCGTCGGCATCTTTTTCGATGATTACGCCAATACGCTCATCGTGGGCAACACCATGCGCGCGGTGACCGATCGCTTTAAAATCAGCCGCGAGAAACTGGCCTACATCGTCGACTCGACGGCCGCGCCGGTGGCCTCCATCGCTTTCATCACGACCTGGATCGGGGCGGAACTCGGTTACATCGGCGACGGTATCAAGGGCGTTCCGGGGCTGGAAGACACCACCCCCTACGCCATCTTCCTCGAAAGCCTCAAGTACAGCTTCTACCCCGTGCTCACCCTCGGCTTCATCCTGTTCATCATCCTGACGCGGCGCGACTTCGGCACCATGCTGAAGGCGGAACGACGGGCGCGGGAAACCGGTCGGGTCAGCGCTCCCCGCGGCGGTGCCGAGGCAGTCGAGGAAACGGAAGACCTCACACCGGTTGCGGGTGCGCCGCTGCGCGCGCGCAACGCCATCATCCCCGTACTGACGGTGGTGCTGATGACGATCGTCGGGCTGCTCGACACCGGCCTGGCGTCCGTCTACGGCGACCTGGAGAACGCGCCGGCCTCCGACGGCTGGAGCGCGACCTGGGCGGCGATGGACGGAAGCTTCTTCGGCAAGCTCGGCGAAGTCGTCGGCGCGGCGGACAGCTACGTGGCCCTGCTCTGGGCCAGCATCAGCGGCGTGGTGATGGCCATCATCCTCACCCTGGCCCAACGCATCATGAGCGTGGGCCAGACCATGGGCAGCCTCACTTCCGGTTTCAAGGCCATGTTCTCGGCCATCATGATCCTGACGCTGGCCTGGGCGTTGGCGCTGACGACGGAAGACCTCCATACGGCCACCTTCCTCGTTGATCTGCTCGGTAAAAGCCTCAACCCTTATTTCCTGCCGCCCATCATCTTCGTGCTGGCGGCCCTGGTCAGCTTCAGCACGGGGTCCAGCTGGAGCACGATGGCCATCCTCTATCCCATCGCCATTCCGCTGACGTGGGCCGTGGCACAAGGGGCGGCCTGGGAAACCGACGCCGCGCTGGGCTTACTCTACAACGTCATCTCCATCGTGCTGGCCGCCAGCGTGCTCGGCGATCACTGCTCCCCGATTTCCGATACGACCATCCTTTCCAGCCTCGCTTCCGACTGCAACCACATCGACCACGTGCGGACGCAGATGCCGTACGCGCTGACGGTGGGCGCGGTCAGCATCGTGGCGGGCTTCCTGGCGTCCGCGCTGGGCGGCGGCTGGTTGCTTTGCCTGTCGCTGATGGCGATAGGCCTGGTCGTGCTTTACACCATCGTTCGCTACCGGGGTCAGGTGGTAGACCCCGCATAATTCGGGCGGGGACGCGGGTTGCAAAGAATGGTTTTCATAAACCGGGTGGGCAAGACCCCTTACCTAAAATACAAAAGCCGCTCCTCGGTATGAGGAGCGGCTTAAGTAATCGACCCGTTAGGTCGAAATCACGGTGGCTAACCTATTAGTGTTGCACTACGATCCGGCGTTGAATACGTCCGGCGGCGGCACTGATCTCCAGCAAATATGTTCCGTTCGGCAGGTTGCCTAAGCTCAACTCGTTGCGTACACCGTCAGCGATGCGGGTAAAGATGAGCCGTCCCGTCATGTCCCGCAGCGCCAGCTTGGCGGTATTGGTGATGGAAGCGGGCAACTCAACGGTCGAGAAAGAACTCGCGGGGTTCGGCATGATTCGGACTTCGCTCGCGAATGCCGGCTCGGCGGTACCGACGGAACGAGGGATCATTACGGCGTCGATGACGTGAACCACGCCGTTGTCGGCCAGGATGTCGGTAACGACGATTTGCGCGTCTTCCACGAAGATGCCGTCAGCCGTGATCGAGAAGTCGAGGTTCTCTCCTTCCAGGCTCGCAACGGAAAGACCGTTAGTGATGTCGGAAGAGTATGCCGCGGTGCCCAGCACGTGGAACCGCAGAATATCCGCCAGCGCACCGGTGGGGTCCGCCAATAGTTCGTCCAGTTGACCGTCGGGCAATGCGGCGAAGGCGGCGTCCGTCGGGGCAAATACGGTGAAGGGACCGTCACCACTCAGGTCATCGACGAGGCCGGCGGCGATCACGGCGGATTCCAGCGTGTTATGGTCCATGCTGTTCACGATGACGTCCACTACGGTCTGGGCGGGGCGGGTCAGGACGGCGTCAATGACGTGCACCACACCGTTGTCCGCTTCGATGTCAGCGACGGTGATCCGCGCGTCATTAATGAAGATTCCTTCGGCGGTGACGCTGATACGTACCTGACTACCGTTCACCGTGGTGAAGAGGTCGCCGTTATTCAGTTCGTCGGAGGTTGTTTCGCCTCCTACTACGTGATAGGTCAGAATGTCGCGCAGCGTCGGAACGTCGGCCAGCAGCGCATCCAGCGTACCGGCGGGGAGTGCCTCGAAAGCGGCGTCCGTCGGGGCGAAGACGGTGAAGGGACCGTCACCACTCAGCGTTTCCACCAGGTCGGCGGCGATCACGGCGGTTTCCAGCGTCGTGTGGATTTCGCTGTCAACGATGACGTCAACGACCGTCGTTGTCATGGGGTCGACGGGGGGCGGCATCAGTACGGCGTCGATGACGTGTACCACGCCGTTGTCGGCCGAAAGGTCCGCTACCGTGATTCGTACGTCGTTGACGAAGATACCGTCGTCGGTAACGTTGATGCGTAACTGTTCACCGTTCACGGTGGTGAGCATATCACCATCGTTCAGTTCATCGGAGGTCAGCTCATCGCCCACCACGTGGTAGGTCAGGATGCCGGCCAGCGTTGCGCTGTCGGCCAGCAGCGCATCCAGCGTACCGGCGGGCAGCGCGGCGAAAGCGGCGTCCGTCGGGGCGAAGACGGTGAAAGGGCCGTCACCACTCAGCGTTTCCACCAGGTCGGCGGCGATCACGGCGGCTTCCAGGGTCGTGTGGACTTCGCTATTTACGATGACGTCAACGACCGTATTTATGGGTTCGACGGTGACCGGCGCCAGGATGGCGTCGATGAGGTGAACCACGCCGTTACCGGCGGTCAGATCGGAGAAGATTATTTGAGCATTGTTGACGAAAATGTTCTCTCCCTCAATACGAATGTCCAGGGAATCACCGCTGACGGTCCTTAGCCGATCACCGTCGTTCAGGCCGGCGGCTAGTGTTTCGCCGTTGAGCATGTGGTAAGTCAGCAGGTCGGTCAGGGCCGGAACATCGGCCAATAGTGCGTCCAGTACGCCGTCGGGCAGCGCGTCGAAAGCGGCGTCCGTCGGGGCGAAGACCGTAAAGGGACCATCACTGCGCAGTGTCTCCGTCAGGCTGGCGGCATCCAGCGCACGCTCCAGCGTCGTAAGCACCACGTTGTTAACGATGATGTCGGCTACCGTAGCGGCGGGGGGTGTCAGTACGGCGTCGATAACGTGTACGACGCCGTTATCGGCGTCGATATCGGCGACGGTAATTTTGGCGTTGTTGATGAATGTACCTTCGTCGTTTATGCGCACGCGAATGTTCACCCCGTTGAGGGTTGTCAACATGCTTTCATCCTCCAGTTCATCAGAATAGTTTTCGGAACCGATAACGTGATAAGAGAGAATGTTGTTAAGCGTCGGCACATCGGCCAGCAGGGCTTCCACCGTACCGGCGGGCAGTGCCGCGAAGGCGGCATCCGTTGGGGCAAAAACGGTGAAGGGGCCGTCGCCGCTCAGGGTTTCTACCAGACCGGCGGCAATGACCGCTGCTTCCAGCGTATCGTGATCGGGGCTGTTGACAATGATGTCCACCACGGTAGCGGGCGGCAGCGTAAGCACGGCGTCGATGATGTGTACCACGCCGTTCTCGGCCTGGATGTCAATCATGGTGAACATGGCGTCATTGACGAATACGCCCAGGTCGGTAAACCGGACACGCACGTTACTTCCGTTCAGGGTAACGATGCGGCTGTCGTCCGGCAACTGATCGGAGGCGGCTTCTTCACCCAGCACGTGGTAGAGCAGCAGGTTGGCTAGTGCGGTGCTGTCAGCCAGCAGGGCGTCGAGCGTACCGGCCGGCAGAGCATCGAAGGCGGCATTGCTGGGGGCGAAGATGGTAAACGGCCCTTCGCCGTTCAGCGTTTCCACCAGGCCGGCGGTCGTCAGAGCACTTTCCAGGGTGGAGAGTTCCGACTGGTCTTCGACGATCTCCATCACGGTACCGGCCGGCGGCATCAGCACGGCGTCGATGATGTGCACCACGCCGTTATCGGCCCGGATATTGGCAATCGTGATCATGGCTTGTTCGACAAAGACGCCTTCCGGGTTGGTCAGGATGCGAAGTTCGTTGCCGCCGGCACTGGTGATTCGCAGATCGTCGGTCAGCTCATCGGTGAAGAGTTCGTCGTTAACGACGTGAAAGTTCAGCAGCCTGGTAAGGGCGGGGATGTTTGCCAGCAGTGCATCCACCACGCCCACGGGCAGGTTAGCGAAGGCGGCATCCGTGGGGGCGAAGACGGTCAGCGGCCCGCCGCCACTCAGGGTGGCGGTCAGGTTGGCGGTGTTGACGGCGGCTTCCAGCGTGTTAAGGTCGGGATGGTCGGCGATGACCTCGAATACCGACCCGGCGGGCCGGGTCAGCACCACGTCGATCACGTGGACGACGCCGTTAGAGGCGTCGATATCCGCCATCGTTACCCGGGCGTCATTGACGAACACTCCGGCACTGGTTCTGAGAATGCGAACGTCGCTTCCGTTAAGTGTAATGATTTTTTGATCGTTAGCCAGATCGGCGGCGAACGCCTCGACGCCCGCTACGTGGTAGAGCAGAATATCGGCCAGGGTCGCGCTGTCGGCAAGCAGGGCATCCAGCGTACCGTCCGGTAGCGCGGCGAAGGCCGCATCGGTCGGCGCGAAGAGGGTGAATGTACCCGCTGCGCTGAGGTCGTCATCGAGTCCGGCGGTGATAACGGCGGTTTCGAGGGTGTTGTGGTCCTCGCTGGCCACAACGATTTCAGTAATGGTTTGCCCACTAAGCGAGCCCAGGAAGGCAAAGCAGAAGAGCAGATAAAAGGAAAATTTACGCATAATGTTTTTGGTTTGAATACCGCCCGGCGGGAAATTTCCGGGCTTGAATAAGTTGACGTATGGTTAATGAAATACTAATAATTCGGTTTAACAACCCGCTGGTTTTCAGACTGGTTAAGCGCGTTTTCAAACCCGAATGTCAGGCCTCGTACAAAGGTGGCGAAATAATGCGAGGTCAGACGCACGCTGGCCGCTCGGCAAGCATTCGCACGAAGAACTTTGGGTATAAGTTCCCCGATTCGGGTGACGACGAAGCGAGATTTTGAAAATCTTCCTTCCGCACCGGCGGCCCCGCCTATAAAAGCACTTTCTAAGCCGAAATTGTTCTTTTGAGCGTGCTCTTTAAGACCAAAAAAACATTATCGCTCCGTACACCGCGTATGATTGTCATACGGGCATGGAACCGGTTGCGTCCGATAATGGCGTTGAACCTTTGCAAATTACCGCAACTCCAACCTTACCACGCTCTCACAATGGCTCGTCTGCGGAAACATATCCACCGCCCGTGCTTTCACCACCTTGTACTTTTCGTCGAGCAGGGCGAGGTCACGCGCCTGGGTGCCCGGGTTGCAGGAGACGTAGACGATGACCGGCGCGGCCAGCTCCAGCAGCATGGGGATCACCTTGGGGTGCATGCCCGCGCGGGGCGGGTCGGTGATCAGTACGTCGGGGCGGCCGTGCCTGGCGGCAAACTCGGGCGTGAGGATGGCTTCCGTGCGGCCGGCGTACCAGGTACAATTGGTCAGCCCGTTCATCTCGGAGTTGATGCGCGCGTCGTCGATGGCCGCGGCGATCTCCTCGATGCCGACCACGGATTTAGCGTCTTTGGCGACGTACTGACCAATGGAGCCGATGCCGGTGTAAAGGTCGTACACGTTCTCGGTGCCCGTCAGCCCGGCGTACTCGGCCGTAATGTCGTACAGCCGCTTGCCCTGGCGGGTGTTGGTCTGGAAGAACGACTTGGGGCCGATGTGAAAACTCACGTGGCCCAGCGTTTCCTTAATGGTGGATGTACCGGCGAAGAGGTTCATCTCCAGGTCCATCATATACTCGTTGATCTTGCCGTTGATGCAGTAGTAGAGGCTGGTGATGTGCTCGCCGAAATCGGCCATTACGGCGTCGAGGAAGGGCTTGATCCGGTCCTGGTCGTTCTCGAAAAAGGCCAACACCAGCATGCACTCGCCGGTCGTGGTGGTGCGGATCATAAACTGGCGGAACAGGCCGACCCGCTCGCGCATATCGAAGAAGGGAATCTCCATCCGGATCGCCAGTTCGCGGATGCCGTTGCGCAACTCGTTGCTGGGGCCGAACTGCAGGTGGCATTTCTGGATGTCGATCAGCTTATCGTACGCGCCGGCCTTATGAAAACCGATGACGTCCATCTCGTTCGTCACCTCTTCGCGGCCCACTTCCTCGGCGGTCAGCCAGCGGCGGTTCGCTACGCCGAATTCGAGCTTGTTGCGGTAAAAGCTGGTTTCCTCGCTGCCGAGGATCGGCTCCCACTGCTCCACTTCCACCTTACCGATGCGCGTCAGGGCGTCGCGCACCATGCGCTCTTTCTCGCGCAACTGCCCTTCGTAGCTGAAGTTCTGCCACTTACAGCCGCCGCACACGCCGAAGTGCTGGCAAAACGGCTCGACGCGGTCTTCGCTCTTCTTGTGAAACACCAGCGGGGCGGCGAACAGCACCTTCTTTTTCTTGCGGAACGGGCGGACGTCCACCACGTCGCCGGGCACGACTTTTTCCACGAATACGACCATGCCTTCTTCGGTCTTGCCCACGCAAAAACCTTTATCGGCCAGGCCGGTGATGGTAACGTTGTCGATGCGTTCGGGAAAGCGGTTGCGGCGGTTACGGCCCATTTTGGTAGTAGTATAGTAGTGTAGTTTGGTAGTAATCTAGTAGCTACCGCACGTTGGAGGCCGCAAAGGTACGGCTCCTTCCGCCGCTATTGTAGGCGACTATTTAACACTCTGACTGTTTACTGTTTAGGGCGGGGCCGCAGGTGCAGCCGAAGTTTTCAACGTCGGTCCAGCACTTTAAACAAGGTTTTTAACGAGATGGTCAGTTCGGTGCCGCCGTCCTGCGCCTCTCCGGGTGCGGCAGCTGTCAACTCCAGCGAATCCCCGACAAGGGCAAAAGTGATCCGGTCATCCGCCTCCCCAACCAGGTCGCTACGCAGCCGGGCCGTCCTCCCCGAAGCCAGGTCGATCAGAAAAACGGCGGTGCCTCCGGAGACCGGGCGACGATGTTGCAGTACCAGCAACCGCCCCTCCCAAACCGCCACCTCCCCGATCAACGCCCACCGCAACTTATCCGGTGCACCGGTCAACCCGTGGTCCGTCACGAAGAGCCAGCGGTGGTGGGTCGGGCTTTGGACAAACAAGCCGTGGCTGGTGCGGTAGATGCTCCTTCCTCCGGTCGTGGTCACCAACGTTACGCTATCCGTATTCCGGCGGGGGTCGCGCCGCTGATAGTGGTTGTGGCCGTAGTAGATGAGGAAGCCTCCCTCCGTGTACGGTTCCGTTTCGTCGGTGGTCCGGCCAAGGTTGTGCAGGGTTTTCCCGTTCACCCGCACGCTGTAGGTTTCCGGCAAGGCCGCCTCCCCCCGTCGCAGGTCCGCGCCGGGGTCGATCACCAGATCGAAGTAGGGGTTTGCTTTCAACGGCCGCCGGTTAGCCGCGCCGCGCAGTATCCACGCCAGGGAAGCATCGGCGATAGGTCGTTCGGCGGGCAGCAGGCGCGCCCTTATGGTATCGAGCACCGCCGCGTTTTCGGGTAGCCACAGCGGCGCGGGCACCGGCAGCAGGGTCCGGATGTGGCAGCGGCAGTATTCCTCGCGGGGTACGCCGGAGGTTTTCCCCGTCTTGCCGTCGGTAAAGGTGACGCGGTAGTCGTAATCGCAAGGAAAGGGGTCATCCGCGAAGGCAAGCAGGTCGGGGACGCCGTCGTTGTTCAGGTCCGCTTTGTTTTGAGCCGATAGCAGGTTGACGTAGAAGAACAGGAGAAGGGTAAGTTGGAGTTTCTGGCGGGACATAGCGGTGGGGAATTCAGTGCTATAACGACTGCGCTGGGGAAACAGCTGCGTCTACCCGCAACGGATGCGTCCGCGATGGCGCGGCTAAGAGCTTACTGGGGAATTTGCTTCCGACCCGCGAACGGCCATTTCCAGCCTGCTCTTCGTCCAGAAAATGAACAAATAACCCGTTATGTGTCCATTTTCTGACCTCGATCAGACTGACCACGAAGTAGCAGCGCAGCTAAAATGACTCGTTCTCGGTCAGGAACCAAATTCCCCAACAAGCTCTAAAAGACAGGCTTCCGCACCGAACAGCATCCTCCACCCTCCCGTATTAGCCACTGCATTTAGTAACTATTGAAAACCCAAACCAATGGATATTTCCAACCTCAAAGTGGCCGCTTTGGCCACCAACGGCTTCGAGGAAGTCGAACTCACCAAGCCCCGCAAAGCACTGGAAGACGCCGGTGCCACCGTTCATCTTATCAGCCCCGAAGCCGGCAGCATCAAAGCCTGGGCGACGAACGACTGGGGTGGCAGCTACGACGTCGACGTCGTGCTCTCCGACGCCAAGGCCGGTGACTACGATGCGCTCCTGCTGCCCGGCGGCGTCATCAACCCCGACCAACTGCGCGTCAACGGCGAGGCCCTGGCATTCGTCGATCACTTCGCCCGTAACGACAAGCCGATCGCCTTTATCTGCCACGCCGGTCAGCTCCTGATTTCCGCCGGTCTCGTCAAGGGCCGCAAGGTGACCGGTTATAAATCCATCCGAACAGACCTGCGCAACGCCGGTGGCATCGTGAGCAACGATGATCAGGTGGTCGTAGACGGTAACTACATCAGCAGCCGTAACCCGGATGACATTCCGGCTTTCAACGAGAAGATGCTGGAAGTCTTTGCGGGTATACCGGCATAAAAGCCTGGCTTGAACCCGGTAAAGGGGGAGACGGTTGGTGCCCGTCTCCCCCTTTTTTTTTCGGTTAGGTTCGACAACCGAGTGATAAATTCGCTGCCGGAGTCAGCTTTGCGCCAACGCTAATCTACCGGAGGTCGGGAGCCCTTAGAGCAACCCGAACGGCACCTTCCGCGTCACGTCCGCCCGCTTGATGCGCGCGAAGCGTTCCGTCGGGTCATCGACCACCCGCCAGTCGTGGCTGGTAACCGCTTTGTAAGTATTACCGTCTTTCGCGAGGCCGAACCAGACGAAATCGACGTGCATCGTGTAAGTATTCTTGCCCGTTGTTTCCACCGAGAAGTTGATGGGGTAATGGCTGCTGACGGCCAGCGTCATCGGCGCGCCGTTGAGCCACTTCTCCAGCTTTTCAACCGAGTCGATCTGGTCGCCGGAGGAGAAGTTGAGGTAAAAATCGTCGGTCAGTAACTCCTTGAAAGGCTCCACGTTGCCGTCGAGGCCCTCGACGTTGAGCAGCCAGGCGTGCATCAGTGATTTGAGGCGGTTGGTGGGGTAAGCGTCCACGAAGTCACGGGCGGGGAGTTCGCCGGTGGGCCGCAGGTTGAGGGATTTGAACTTGGGCAGCCCGGTTCCGTCTTCGGCCAGCTCGGTGACGTAGTGAACGGTGTAGGCGTTCTCCTTGCCGTCAGGCTGGATGTTCTGGTAGATGATGTCGGCCTCCATCGTGGTCTTGCCGCCCTCACCCGGCGTCACGGCGATGTTTTGCACGTGGTGGGCGTTTTGCCAGCCTTCGTACACCTTGAGTCGATCAGGATAATCAGCCCGCCCCTCCATGGTGCCGGCGGCGGAGGTGATCTTCACGTTTTCGTCGAGAATATCGAGCTGGTTAGCGACGCGGGCCTTCGACATTTCCCGTTCGTAGAGGGTGTACCAGCGGTACAGCTGGACTCTGGCGGCGTGCTGGGCTTTCTGGGATTGGATCATGGGTGCTTTGTTTTGCGGATTAGCGTCAAGGGAAGTATCCACGTCAGCCGATGCCGCCTCCGAGCCGGCGGCCACAATAGCACCTGAGTTGGTACGGCCCTCGATGGCATCGGGAAAAAAACTGTATACGATAACGCCGGCAAGCACTAAAAGCACTACCGCCGCGAGAAGGGATTTCAGGGATTTCGTCATGCTGGTTTTAGCAACGTCGAAAATTAACGCTTGTTCACTTACGGTTGCCGAATTGATCCATGGAATACCATCTCCGCCGAGTGACTTAACGGTGCTAAAGACCGGTTTTCAGGAACCTCGTTATCATCCCCGCACCGAACCGTCAAAAGGCCGCAACCGTACTACCAATCACCCCCGCCGGAGTTACGATTGCGGCGGTCATTAACCAAGCTTTTAATCTAACCCCGCCAATGTCCCATCCCCGTACTAACCTTTCCACCATCGCCGCCAGCTTCGTTCCGCGCGATTACCGCCTGGCCCGTTTCGCCGCCAGCCTGGCCGACGCCGATCAGCCGCTGCCGAAACAGGACGACGTCACCCCGAAAAAAGCCGCCTAACGCATGCGCGCATTCGACTATTCGCTCGACTATAAAAAGCTGGATCTGCGCCGGCGGCCCGACCTCTACGCCATCGGCCGGGGCGAACAGGGTGTGCTGAGCGTAGAGCCCTACAAATCGGAGATCCTGCCGCACTGGCGGTTCAAGGACCCGGAAACGGCTACGGCTTCCTCGCAAAAAATATGGGCGTTATTCGAGGACTACCTCGCCGCCGAAGACTTCGTAGGGGCGGACATGGCGCGCAAGTTCCTGCAAATGGGCTTCACCCGCGCCCGCCGTTACGCCAACCATAAAGGCGGCAAGAAGTACGACGGGCCGGTGCCCGCCGACAAAAAGGGCGTCAGCGGTGCTCACGGTCGCGCGGAACTTCCCCGCCAGCCGCAGGATGAGGTGAAGGCCGAAGCCGCCCGGATCTTCAAACGAAAGTGGGACGAGGCCGTCGCCCACCCCCGCTACCAGGAACTGCGCGCGGCCTTTATCGAAGCTTACGGCCGTTAAAACTTCATTTCTGGAATCAGGGATTGCGGAGAAACCTGATCATCTCGACCGTGTGGTAGGCGGATTTTCCGATGCCTCCCTTCAGCTCCCCAAACTCGGGTTGGTCGTCTTGGTCGAGATAAAAGTACTCTCCGCCGTATTCCGGGTCGACAAAGTGGGCGAAATAAAAACGTTCCAAGCCGGCCACTTCATTCGTATACTCCCCTCCGGCCAACGACAATGCAATCAGTGCTTCGCAGTGTTGCCACCAGGTTTTCCGGTAGTCGGTAACCTGATCTGTTAACGGATTGACCTCACTGTAAAAACCCCGCGACGGGTCACCAGCGGTGTAGATCGGTTTTTTCAGGGTACTGTCCAGCACCTCCATCCCCAGTAAATTATACTGTTTTACTTCAGCGGGCGTCAGAAAATCCCAGTTTTTGGCCCTGAGCAACAACGACGCGTACTGAAAATTGTGTCCCGGGCTCACCATGGCGCAAGGCGTATCTTCGGCGGCAGGGCGGCAAGCGTTCCATTCATCATCGAACCTGATGTTTACCCAACCGAGGTCCCGGTTCCAACCATGCGTGTAAGCAAGCGCCAGGTTCTCCCGCAGGTAAGGCACGTACTTGTCCCGGTTCGCCGCGTCGGCTTTCCAGAGATTTTCCATGTACGCCGTTATGGGGTAGACCAGGGCCTGCAAAGACTTGCTTCCCGAAATTTGCCCGTTTTTCAAATCGTAATTACCGTAAAATCCTCCGTTGGTCTTGTCGTGGAACCGGCTGACGAAGTCATCGTGATGGGCGTGAATGACCGCCAGCAACCCGGTGTCCGGCCGCACCCGATACAACTCGGACAGGCCACACAGGCCATACGCCTGCTGCCAAATATCCAGCCCGGTGGCGGGCGGGGCATCTTCCGTCCGAGCATCGTAAAACGATAAGAAGTATTTGCCCGGGTCATCACTTTTCGTCAAGTTAACGAGCTGAAAGGCGGCGGATCGGGCCGCTTTGTCCAGGTAAGACGTGTCAAAGGTGGAAGCATACGCCAAACCGTAAATCATCCGGCTAAGGGCAACGTTGTAAATCTTTTCAGACACTACCCCACCCTCATTGTCGATCTCGGAGTAGTAGGTTCCCCGGTCCGGCTGATAAGCGTTAGCGTTAAAAAAACCGATCAATTGACTGATCCTTTGTTCATCGAGGTCGACAGCGGCTTTTTCGGGGGCACTCTCTTTAGTGTCCTTACAGGAAGCGGTTAGCAGCAAAAGCAGTAGAGGAATAATTTTCAGACTCATAAGTTCGCTTTTGATTGTCCGTGACGGAAATTTTTCGGGCTAGCGGTCCTTCACCGAAAACCGATGACCGGTACCGTTAGCTTTCTCCGCGCGCGGGTCGGCACGGCCGTGCCGTAAAATTAGCACTAATTAATAGAGGCTGCGCTTCCCATGTAGGCAATTGCCGTTAGTGAAACCGGACGCTCGAAGTGGTTACCCTGGTGGTCGGCGAGTGAGATTCGACCCCTGAAGTGATCGGTGGCTACCTGAGCCGGTACATCTGCCGGGTTGGCATCAGCGATAACCGGGTGGCGTACGATGCGTCGTCGGGCCAGGTTCAGCTGGAGTTTAAAGATCACCGAAAACAGCAAGCGGGCCAGGCCGCTCCGCCGGCCTACCGCAATCGGCCTTCCTTGGTGGTCATGGCTGGCATCCTTCGGCACGTACTGCCTGCCTACTTTAGCTTCGCTGCTGCCTACGGCGGTCAACGCTCGCGCCATTACGGCCCGCACGCCCACTCGACTTACCAGCGGGTCAAGGCATCCATCCCGATGGCGGTGCGCCAAAAAGAGGGTGGTATCCGGCTGCTTTTTCTGCTGTTGAAACCTATGCTACGAGTCAAGGTAACGGCCCGTGAGCGTTGCGGTAGCCCGCACCCCGCGATCAGGGAATTGGTCTATCCGGATGGCGACTATACGAAAGGGATAGCGGGTTCACGCCCCCACGCTCCACCATCAGGTCGCCCTGAAGCGGTGGGGGAGGCGAATACCAGGGTGACCTGATCTGGCGGCTGACTTACCCGCCGGTGGGTATCTCCATGGGCTGACCTACCGTCATTATCAGCATGTGAAAACCTATGGTTGGACTACCGCCCCCGAAGCTGGCGGAAAAGCCTCGAAACCCTTACCTTGAGCCACGGGGCGGCTCGCTAAGCAGGAAACAACTTTTTGCCTTTCCCATTAGTTGGTGCGTAGACCTGGAACCGGGCTTCGTTCAACTGAAACTTTAGCGCGCTTGGGTGCGCTGGAGTTTCTTTGAGCTCTCAGCCATTAAAAAATAAAAAAGTCAGCATCAACAATAAAAAAGTCTATCAGGATTTTTCCGAACGAGGGGAAGGTTGATAACCAAATGGCTTTAGATTTTTGCAACAAGCTGATCAAAAATTGCAAATACCTAGAAAGTCAATTACAATATCGAATAGATTTTAAATCAAACTTTATAGAAGTACTTTTTGCTGCGTCTGATGGGGAACATTATTTAAATATAGAGTTTGAGAAATTTCAAATTTGGGAGTTAGCGGCTAGTGGATATGGGGGACCTGACTGGATAAGAGAAGTAATAGACACTGATAATATAAAAGGAGAAACAGCATTTTATACGTTCGACAGAATTGAATTCGTTGGGAATCAGGAAACATTGCAAGACTTTTATCAAAATATCTATGAATGCGATTATGAGAATGAGATTAAGATAGCCTTCAAAAGGCCTAAAGGAAATAGCGTAATAATAAATGTAAATGGTATTTACACCGCAAATACAGAGTCTCATGTTGGAGATAAAGAAACAAGGATACCGCAAAGAATAGAACATTTTGACTTGTTATCCGAAATTGAAGCTATTGATAAAAGCGGCATAGAAACAATACTATTTGAAAAAAGAGGATTTTTCGTTCAGGAGTTTTTCTTGGATGAGATAGGGAACATAGGATCTATAGTTTCGAAACAAAATGAATTGGAAGAAGTAAATATCTACTACCAAAATAGTAAGGTAAGAACCTATCAATGGATTGATGATTCACCTGGGAAGGTTGATGTTATTAGATATGGATATTGGAAATGTAATAATGCCGATTGGTGGGAAAATTGTATAAATTCAAAATGGGTGAAGTTTTATGAAAAGAAGAAGAACAACGGCTGAGAATCGAGTAGGGTAGGTGCAGCCCAATTGCTACCCCTTATCCCTCTCACACCACTTAGCGTACGGACCTCGTATTAAGCGGTTCGTGAACCATGGAAAAGATGTTCGTAATATTTAGTGAAGGATTGGTAGCCCCGTTGGGCTAGTCTGGCTTCGGTGACGGTCACTCGCGGCAGCAAATCAAGAATCGAGAATCAAAAATCGAGAATCGCCAATCAAAAACGCATCAAACAAGGTTTGACGCGTTTGCCCCTCTCCTACCCCTCAATCAATTCCCGAGCATTCTTCAACGCCGAGTCACTCGGCGGGTTCTGGCTCAGCATCACGGCGATGGAGCGGACGCGCTCGTCCTGGTCCAGCTGGCGGACGCGGGTGATGGTGCGGTCTGCGCCTTCCTTGTCCTGTTTGTAGACGAAGAAGTGGCGGTCGGCCCGGCTGGCCACCTGCGGGCTGTGGGTGATGACGACGACCTGGTGGTGCTGGCTCAGGTCCGTGAGGATGCGGCCCATCTTCTGGGCGACGTCGCCGGAGACGCCGGCGTCAATCTCGTCGAAGATCAGCGTCGGCAGCTCCATGGCGGAGGCGACGAGGGATTTGGTGACCAGGGCCAGGCGGCTCATCTCGCCGCCGGAGGCGGCGGATTTGATGGTTTGCAGCCGACCGCCCTTATTGGCGGAGAACAGGAACTGCACTTCGTCGAGGCCAAGGGCACCCGGTTGCTCCAGCGGCTGGAAGTCGACCACTAACTGTGCGTTCTCCATGCTGAGGTCGGCGAGTTGTGCGCAGACGTTGCTGGTGAATTTCGGGGCGACCTTCTGCCGTCCTTTCCGGAGGGTTTGGCCGCGCTTCATCAGGGCGGCGGTAAGTTTATCCTGCTCCGTGGTGAGTTTTTCCAGCTGACCGCCGAGGTCAGCGAAGTGGCCCAGTCGGCCGGAGAGTTCTTCGTAGATGGCGATTAGTTCTTCTACCGTGGTGACGGAGTGTTTGGACTGGAGGCGGTACACCATGCTCAGGCGTTCCTCTACTTCTTCGAGGCGCTCGGGGTTGGACTCGGCGTCGGCACCAAAGCTTTCCAGGTCGGTGGCGACTTCGTCGAGCTCGAGGTCGTGCTGTCGGAGAACGAATCGAGCGAGGAAGGCCGAGAGGAAGCGCGGCAGCTGATGGAGGCGCTCGGTATCGCGCCCGACGATCTCGTCGATCGCGCCTACATCGATCTGATCGAGGCGTCACCTTCCGCATCCGCATCCGCGACCGAACGATCGAAGGACACGCCATGAACCGTCACGGCTTTCTCGACGACTACGGCGACGGATGCCACCCGCGCATCCTCGAGGCGATGTCGCGTTCGAACGCGAGTCGGCAGTCGTCCTACGGCGCCGACGAGCACTCCGAGCGGGCACGCGCGCTGATCCGCGAACGCGTTGCCCTGCCGAAGGCGGCGGTGCATTTCGTCGCGAGTGGCACGCTCGCGAACCTCCTGTGCATCGCGAGCGCGCTCCGGCCGCACGAGGCGGTGATCTGCGCGACGACGGGACACGTCGCCGTGCACGAGGCGGGCGCGATCGAGGCCACCGGCCACAAGCTGATCGGCGTCGCGGCCGCGGACGGAAAGCTCACGCCGGCGCTCGTCGAGTCCGCGCTCGCCGCCAACGCGCACTTCCCGCACATGGCGCGCCCGCGGATGGTGTACCTGTCGAACGCGACCGAGCTCGGAACGATCTACGGCCGGGCCGAGCTCGAGGCGCTGTCGGCGCTGTGCCGGGACAACGGGCTCCTGCTGATGATCGAC
>ENA-ORXT01001345-ORXT01001345.1-marine-metagenome-genome-assembly--contig:-NODE-1345-length-33459-cov-5.551255_pt1 | contig 33459 bp, 25 predicted proteins | sample MGYA00237868_ERZ511482 | MGnify/ENA metagenome assembly ERZ511482 | reverse complement strand
CTCGCGCGGAGCTGCCGTTGAGCACCGCGCGCACGGCGCGCTCGCGAAGGGCGATGTCGTAGGGACGCATGGGCTGGATCGGGGCCGTGGGTCGCGGTGGCGCCGGGCACCGGTGGCATGACGCGGCTCGAGGTTACCGCGATCGGGCGTTGCAGACCAGAGTCAAGATGCTCTAGGCTGGAACTCGACAAGGTGGAGATCTCGACATGGGCATAGGCACGATGCTGGGCAAGCTGTTCGGTGGCAGCGGTAGCGGCGAGGCGGGCGCCGGCGGCGACGGGGCGTCGGACGCCGATGCGGTCGAGCACGACGGGTACACCATCGTGCCCGCGCCCATCAAGGAAGGCGGGCAGTACCGCACCGCCGGACGCATCCTGCGCACCGTCGACGGCGAGGAGCGCCAGGCGCGCTTCATCCGTGCCGACAACCACGCCGACCGGCAGGCGGCCATCGATCACTCGATCGGCAAGGCGCGCCAGATCATCGCCGAACAGGGTGCGGGACTGTTCGAGTGCGAGAACGTCTGAGGCTCCCTAAGGAGCCTCTGCACAATGCGACACCACCTGCACGAGCCGCTCGCCCTTCGGGTCGACCTGAGCGGTCCCGTGCCTGCGTTGCGGCTCTTGGCGGTAGAACCACTACCGCCTGCGAACCGCGCCTGGTCCCGGAACCGCTCAGGACGATGCAGGCGGCGTCGCATCGTGCAGAGGCTCCCTAGCTCCGGACGTCGGTAAGTTCGGACAGGATGTCCCATTGCAGGACGCGAATCGCCCCCCGCTTGCGCTCGATGATGCCGGCCTTCGACCATTCCTTGAGCAGGCGGTTGGCCCATTCGCGGGTGATGCCGGCACGATCGGCCATTTCCTGCTGGCTCGTGTCGATCCAGTCCGCGCGCTTGCCGTTGCCCAGCATCAGCAGCCGGCTGGCCAGCAGCGTGCGGGCCGTGCAGAGCGGAATGTGCTCGGTGTGACGGTTGATCCACCGCAGCCGCTGACACAGGAGCGTCACGATGAACTCGTGCGCGTCCCGCTCCGACGCGAACAGCGACAGGAACTGCCGCTTGTCGAGGCTGGCGACGCGGGAGTCGATGCGGGCGACGGCATCGGCGGTGCGCGGACCGCCATCGAGCATGGCGACCTCTCCGAACACATCGCCTTCGCGCAGCACGTTGAGCGTCAGCCTTTGCCCGTCGCGGGAACCGAGGCCGATGTCGATGGAGCCGGACACGACGAGAAACACCCGGGCGTCGGACTGGCCCTCCGTGAAGATGACCTGACCGGCGGCGACGCTCGTTCGAGCGCCCCGGGTCCGCAGGGCGTCGACGAGACAGTCGGCGCTGCGCGCCGTGTCGGTCCTCGAGCCGGTCCTCGGTTCGGTCTCCACGGTCATGAAGGGCTCCCCGGTCGGTGGCAGTCGACCAACACTATTGCAGACGATGCAAGCTGCGTCACGCCGCCGCCGATCGGAGGCGCGATGCATCGACGTCGCCTCGCGTTCGCCGCTCCCGCCAGTGTCGCACCTCGGCGCCGGGAACTCATGGCGTGCCGGCCCGGCTCAGCCGGCGCGCGCTGAAGTCGCTCGAATCGAGTCCGGTGCCGAACCGGTAGTCGCGCCATTCGAGCAGCGTCTGCTTGTCGGTGCGGTGATTGATCATCCGGAGCGAGCCGGCTCGCCAGAAGCGCCCGTCGTGCAAGGCGTAGTCGTTCGCCGTCAGCGTCTTCAGGAGGCGATCGTCGCGATCGTGGTACTCGATCCTGCGGGTCTGCAAGTGTTCGCGATCGATCCACACGACCAGACGCCCGTAGGCCGAGTCCGCCTCGAGCGGAATCCGCTCGATGACGTGACAGTCGATGCCATCGATGGACTCGGTACCGATGTGGCGATGCCGGTACTTCTCGAGCTCGATCGAGGCAAGATCCTCGTAGGAGAACTCGCTGCCGAAGAACGGGCTGCTCCGGTTGGCGCTCGAGATCCTCTTCTCGCGCCGCGTCGCCGGCAGGTAGAGCCACTGTTCGTCCGGCCGATGCTTGTGCGTGTGCGTCAGGAAGGCCGTTCGGCGCAGATCCGCCGGTGCGACGAAGACGGTCATGATCCTGTCCCCCTCGTCGGTGCCCTCCAGGGTGCGGATGTCGAGTTCGCGCACGCTCCGGTCGCCACGGGCGTTGACGAGCGTCATGACGAGCCGTGCCTGCTGATCGACGAAGCCGGCGTTGCGCGAGTCCGCCTCGGCGGCGATGGCATCCCCCCTGGCCCGCGCATCCTCTCCGGCCGCCGCGCCGGCGGCCAGCAGCGCCGAGCACAGGACAACCGGCAGCGCCATGGGCAGGGCGGGCGGGCCGACGAGCGGGCGGGCCGACGGGCGGGCAAGCGGGCGGGCAAGCGGGCGGACAAGCGGGCGGACAAGCGCGTGGACAAGGCTTCTGACAAGGCTGCGGGCAAGGTCGCTGAAGCGGCCACGGGCAGGCGGGAGGAGCGGCGACGCTATCGGGCGTGTCATGGAGTGTCTCCTAGTCGAGGTAGTAGGTCAGGCCCAGGCCGATGTAGTCCTCGTCGTTGACGAAGGCGTACCGGCGGGACGGGTCGGCGCCGGCGAGTTCGCCGAGGCGCGCCGTGGTGTCGTCGGACAGGGACGGTCCGCTGTCGAACAGTCGCAGGTCGACGTCGAGCGTCAGGCGCGGCCGCAGGCGATAGGCGCCGTCCAGCCGGTAGGCGATGTCGTCCGTGCGGTGGTCCCAGAGCACACCGAACGTGAACGCGGAGGAAGCGGCGTCGTTCAGCGCGAGTCGGAGTGCGAGCAGCAGATCGTGTTCGAACACGCCGACCGGTGCCTCCTCGCCGCGTTCGTCGTACAGGTACTCGGCGATGAGGCCCAGGTCCGCCCGGCTCGAGAGGATCTGCCCGACGGTGTGCTCGACACCGACCACCGCGGCCCAGGACGCGTCACGCGAGTCCCGTCGATGGGTCACCTCGCCCTTGTAGAGCGTGCTGCCGCCGATCAGCTGTGCCTCGCCGCCCCACTGCGCGAGCTCGTCGTAGAACGGCACCAGGCGCACGGAGAAATCGGCCGCGCCCGGTGTGCCGCCGGTCTCGACATCGTCGAGATACGGTCGTCTCGCGGTGCCACGAAAGTGCGACAGGGCGAACGAGGTGTCGCCGAACGCGTGCTGCCAGCGCAGCGCGATGTCGAACGACCGCTCGGCGCTCGACGGCTTGTAGCGGGGCTCGGCCGTGACGAAGGGCAGCGTCAGGCGGGAGCCCTCGGCGCCGTACTCGCGTTCGCGGAAGCCGATCAGCGCGTAGGCGTCCAGCGTGCCCCAGCGACCGGCGTAGCCGGCGCGCAGCATCGGCTGCCCGAGCCTGGCCTTCTCGCCGGCGTCCTGCCGGTTGTCGAGCTGGTTGACGATGTTGACGATGTTGCTCGACTCGACCACGCCCCAGAAGACCTCCTCGACACCGAACGCGAATTCCCAGTTGCCGGCGAAGCGGCTCAGCGAGAGGGTGCGCGCGTCGAGCTTGTCGCGGCTGCTGTCCTGCGGGTCGACCCGGGCGGCGAGCCTCAGGTCGAACAGCCAGTCATCGCCGAGCACGTAGCGGTCGTCGACCAGCTCGGCGTGGAGGGCGAAGCGCGGCCCGGCCTCGGCGAACAGGCCATCCTCGGGAAAATGCCGAAGCTCCAGGCCGATGCTGGCATCGAAGGCGGCACCGGATGTCGGCGCCAGCGCCAGTGCCAGCGTGAGGACGAGCGCAAGCGGTGGAACGATCGCACCGGTCCATCCGCCGGGCAGGGCATTCATGCGTGCGGTGATGCGGCTCACCAGGGCGCGGGGCGCGAGGCGGGTGCCCAGTCGGGCCAGCCGGTTGAGGGCTCCCGGCACGATCACCGTGCGCCCGCGCTTGAGACCGGCATAGCCGATGCGGCTGACCGCATCCGCCCGCATGACGTTGCCGAAGAGGCCGCGAGCCAGGGACGTGCCCTGCAGGCCGGCCCGCTCGTGGAAGCCGGTGGCGGTGGTGCCGGGGCACAGCGCGCAGACCCTGACACCGCTCGGACGCAGCTCGTGCGCGAGCCCTTCGGTGAAGTGCAGCACGTAGGCCTTGGTGGCGTAGTAGTTCGCCAGGTGCGGTCCCGGCTGGAACGCGGCGAGCGAGGCGACGTTGAGGATGTACCCCTCGCCACGCTCGGCGAACACGGCGCCGAAGTGCCGCGAGAGCCGTAGCACGGCCGTCGCGTTGAGGTCGAGAACGCGCTGCTCCTGGTACCACGAATGGGTGACGCAAGGCCCGGCGCACGCGATGCCCGCGTTGTTGATCAGCATGCCGATCATCGGCAGACGCGGCTCAAGCGTGCGCAACAGCCGATCGAGCTCGACGCGGTTCGCCAGGTCGCACGGCAAGCTCGTGCAGCGCACGCCGTGATCGCGCTCCAGACGCGCGGCGGCCTCCTCCAGCCCACGAGGTCGCTGCGCGACGAGGATCGGCGTGTAGCCGTCTTCGGCGGCCCGCCCGGCGAGCGCGAGTCCGAGTCCGGAGGAGGCGCCCGTCACCAGCGCGTAGCGTGGCTCAGTCATGAGGCGTACCCATCCGGCGGACCTCGCGATGGCGGCCGGACAGGTGCCGGTGCAGGAGATGTCCGACGATCGCCGCCACCATGCGTGGCGCGAGCAGCTGGCGCAGTCCGATCACCCGATTGAGGAACAGATCGAGCGTGTCGGCGACGTCCTGGCAGTGCACCGCGGCGGCGAACAGCGGGCGTTCGGGCGGCAGCAGCCGACGGAAGTCACGCCCCGAGGAGTAGCTCGAGATCATCCAGGCGTGCACCCGCAGGCGTCGGGCGTGCAGGCGTTCGTAGCGTCTGACGGCCGCGGCGATCGTTGCGGGCGACTCCCGTCGCGCGATCGGCCCGGCCGTCTGCTCGACCAGCCAGGCAGCGCTGCACAATCCCCAGGCGATGCCCGTGCCGGCGTACGGATCGATCGCGAACAGGGCATCGCCCACCAGCGCGACGCCCTGGCTGCGATGGTGACGGCGAATCGTGTGCATGCCCTTGCCGCGCGTCACCCGGGCGACGCGTGTCGCTGCGTCCATGGCCGGCGCGTCCGGCAGCTGCTTGAAGTAGTCGTGGAAGCGCCGATCGAGATCCTGCTCGACGTCCGCGACGTCGTCCCGGTGCATGGCGATGCAGAGCAGCGTGTGGCCCTGGTCGCAGGGAAAGGCGTAGGCGATGTCCCGCTTCCAGAACCACAGCTGCGATGTGCGGCCCGTCGCGAGCGCAAGATCGCGGTAGTAGCTGACGAAGAAGGTGCGGTGGTTGTCGCACCGCGAGAGCCGGGTCTGGACCGCCCGTCCGATCACCGACGGGCGACCGTCCGCCCCGACGCTCAGCGGAGCCAGCAGGCGCATCGTGCGCCCTTGTTCGGCGTTGCGTGCCCGAACGCCGACGACGCGCCCGTCCTCGCCCAGGGGCGCTTCCACCGTCCACCCCTGGTAGAACTCGATGCGGGCATCGTCCAGCGCCCGGTGTCTCAGTATCGGGTCGAAGGTCTCGCGGCGGATGTTGTAGCCGTGGTGCGTCGCGTCGGCCCGGCGACCGGGACGGATCCAGCCGTAACGTGTCCAGATGTTGATGTCGTTGCGCACCGCACCCGCCGCCTGCATCGCGTCGAGCATGCCGAGCTGGCGCAGGATCGGCGTCGCCACGCCCTGGATGAAGTGGGTGCAGACGGGCTTGTAGGCATCGGGATCGCCGCGACGCTCCAGCAGCGCGACCCGCAGCCCGCGTTCGGCGTACAGCAGCGCGGTCGCGCAACCGGCCGGCCCCGAGCCGACGACGATGACATCGTGACGGCTACTGTCCACGAACCTTCTCCTTCAGTCGCCACGCGCGGGGTGGCCGGGCGGTTCGAAACGCCCGCACCGCCAGGGCGGCGCGCCGTTCGTTGAAGAGATGGCTCGCCATCCCGCCCAGCACGCCGAGGCGGGGAGCCGGCTCGCGTCCGGCCGCGAGGCGCCGCAGCTGGTGGTAGAACCAGCCCTGCTGCCCCTGGATGTTGATCAACCGCACGAGTGCGAGGGGACTCTTCGGGCCGAGCAGCCGCGATGCGGGCACGAGCGAGCGTTCCACGCTCGGCGCCTGTACGGACCGTCCGCTCAGCAACTTCGCCGGCAGATCCGGATCGGCGATCAGCGGACGCGCCAGGCCGACCAGGTCGAGCTCGCCGCGATCGAGGGCTGCGGCCATGAACGCCCGGGTCCGGAAGCCGCCCGTCACCATCACCGGCATGCGGGCGATGGCCCGGATGCGCTGCGCGTAGTCCAGGAAGTAGGCTTCGCGCCCGCGCGTGCGCTCGCTGGGGGCGTCCACCGCGCCGCCGCTCGTGCGCTCGTGGCCGACCATCGCCGGACGCTCGTAGTTGCCGCCGGTGACCTCGAGCAGATCCACACCTGCCGCGTTCAGCCAGCGCACCACCTGCAGGCACTCCTCGAAGGTGAAGCCGCCGCGCTGGAAGTCGGTCGAGTTGAGCTTGACCGAGACGGGGAAGCCGGGGCCGACGGTGTCGCGCACCGCACCGATCACCTCGAGCAGCAGCCGCGCCCGGTTGGCCAGGCTGCCGCCCCAGCGGTCGTTCCGCCGGTTGAGGTGCGACGAGAGGAACTGGCTGATGAGAAAGCCGTGGGCGGCGTGCACCTGCACGCCGCTGAAGCCCGCTTCCCGGGCCACCCGTGCCGCCCGGGCGAAGTGACCGACGAGCCGGACGATCTCCGCGTGCGAGTAGGGCTCCACCGTGCCGAACTGCCCGGCCAGACGCAGCGGCACGGCCGAGGCGCCCTTCGGTCTGGGGTTGACCGACCGCGGCGTCTGCCGACCCGCGTGCCCGAGTTGCATCCACAGATGACCGCTGGAGCGCGTCCCGGCCCTGGCCCAGGCGCGCAGTGCCGGCGACACCTCGGCGCTGTCGATGACGACGTTGCCCGGGCGCTCGAGATGATCCCGATCGACCATGACGTTGCCGCTGATGTTCAGCCCCGCACCACCGCGCGCCCAGCGCTCGTACAGACGTGCGTGCGCGGCGGTGGCCCGGTTGCCCGCATCGGCGATGCCCTCGGTCATCGCCGCCTTGGCCAGACGGTTGTCGAGCACGGCGCCGCAGGGCAGGCGGAGCGGCCGGCTCAGCGGATCGGCGTGGCCGCTCACGAGGCGACTCCGGCCTGCCGGCAGTCGATGATCTCGTGCAGCGCGCCGCGCAGCGATTCCGCGAAGCGCTCGGCGCAGAGCGTCCTGCGCAACCCGCCGTGAAGGAGCGTGTCCAGGGCGAGCCCGTCGTCGCCGACGACGTAGCCGATCGCGCCGGTGTGCGGACGATGGGCAATCGTGCCGAAACGCGTCACCGGTACGCCGTAGCCACCGCAGGACACGGTGAGATCGCGTCGGGCGAGGTGAGCGAAGGCGCGCGACAGTCCACCGAGGAGGCGTTTGCGGCGGCGCTGCACACGCGCGCCGCGGGCCGCATCGTCGGCGAACTCGACGGCACCGAGCGCGAGCAGATGGGTCAGCTCCGCATGACCGTGCCGGCCGCGGCGCACCGCCGCGCGGTGCACGCCGAGTGCCGCGTCGAGCAGCGGTACGCCGTGCCGCGTCGCGCCGCGGTGCAGGGCCGCGTCGAGCCGTGCCGACGCGGTCGATACCGGCGAGACGAAGGCCAGGCGGCGGGTCGACCCGGGCGAGGGGCGGACCGGCTCGTGGACGCTGGGCAGCCGTCCCGTGCAGCGTCGGAAGGCGATCTGCACGGCGATCTGCACCAGGCCGTCGACCGAGGCGTTCAGCCCGTCGAACGCCGCGAGCGGAAAGTCCGGCCAGTGACCGACGCAGCGCTCGGCATCGGCCTGTGCGGCAGCCAGCTCGGTCCGGGCGGCATCGACGGTACGCTCGTCGAGCGCCTCCGACAGGTCGATCCGCATCGGTGCGGGCAGGGGTGGCACCGTGGCGCGAGTGCGCACGGACGTGGCGGCCCCGGCGGACGCCGACGGCTCCAGGCGTCGCAGCAGCGCGATCGCCTCGACGCCGTCTATGCCGCCGTGCTCGCACAGCAGGCTGGTCGTGCCGTCGGCGGCGATGACGGTCTGCACGCACTTGTCGAAGCATCGATCGACGAAGCGCTCGGGTGCGAGCGGGTCGGCCGGCCGTGCGTCCTCACCGGGAAGCACCCGGTGGCGGGGAGCGTCGTCGAGGCAGACGAGGAAGGCGGCCCGGCGCAGCGCGTCGAGCGCCCGAGTCGGGGCCGAGCCTGCCACGAGCGAGCTCTCGATCGCTGCCCAGCGTTCTCGCGCCAGCGCCGAGCCGGCGCCGAGCGACAGCCGGGGAGCGAGCGTGCGAGCCCGTGCGATCCGTCGCAGAACAGGGTGAAGCCGTGCCCGCTGGCCGGCCAGGGCGAGCGGCAGCCGGTACAGCACGCCGCCGCGCAGCAGCACGAAATGCGCTGCGGACTCGTCGCGTACGAGCCGGTCGCAGTCGGTAGCGGCGCGGCGCCACAGGCGCAGCCGCACGGCGGCCGTGCTGTCGCTGCGCACCAGGTGTGCGAGCGTCCCGATGACGCGCGTCGCGCTCGTGACGGCGTCCTCTCCCACCGGCCTGCGTCCGACGACGGGGAAGGTGTCGTGAAACGGCAGTCCGGCGCGCGTGCCGAGGTAGAGCCGTTCCACCCCCTCGGCGAAGTAGCGGGCGCGTTCGGCGGGCGGCAGGGACGCCAGCGTTCTCTGCGGACCGGCGAGCAGGCGGGCCAGAAGGGCGTATTGCAAGGTGGTGCCGCGCCCTTGTCCGGGTCGGCGGAACGGTGTGAACTCGTCGGCGAGCGCTCGCACCGTCGCGTCGAGCGATCCGCCGTCCCGGTGATCGAGCAGCGGTTCGGTCCCGTCCGTCAGGCTCGGCAACCACGACAGGGCGCTCATCGGCCCGGCCTCGCATCGATCGGCTCCGGGGCGCGGTTGTCCGGGCCGCTGGCGAGTCCGTCGCCTACGGTCCGTTCGACGTGCCACCGCTCGCAGAGGCGTAGCAGCAGGGGCACGATCACCAGCACCAGCATCGCGCAGACGAGCATCGTGCCGGAGACGAACAGGCCGAGGTAGGCGAGCGGCGCGTAGCTCGAGAAGGCCAGCACGAGAAACCCTCCCGCCAGGGCGAGCGAGTTGACCGCTATCGGGCGCGCGACGGTGTCGAGGGTGGCGCGCAGGCTCTCCTCGAACGGCAGTCCCTGCTCGAGCCGGTGCCGGCGAAAATGCGTGATCAGATGGATCGAGTAGTCGACGCCGATGCCGAACACCAGTCCCGCGATCAGCGAGGTGCCGATGTCCAGGTGCACGCCTGCCAGCGCCATCACCGCGAACAGCGTGGCCAGCGTCAGTACCAGCGGCACGATGCCGATCAAGCCGACCAGCAGCGAGCGGAACAGCAGGGAGATGACGCCCAGGACCAGCACGGCGGCGATGAGCAGGCTGCGCACCTGGCTGGCGATGACCTCCTCGAGGTTGGCCGTCTGGATGTAGCCGACACCGCTGAACGCGTGCGTGATGCCGGCCGGCAGGGTCTGCGCGATGTATTCGTCCATCTCGCCGACGAGCTCGCGCCAGGCACTGGCCCGATCGGTGTGCCCCAGCATCGCGATACGTGCGTTGCTGTAGGTCTCGTCCAGGACGTTGTGGATCTCCTGACCGTTGCTGCTCTCGTAGAGCAGGTAGTACTGCGCGAGCATCGGTCGCGACAGCCCGGCGGGCAGGGCGAAGGGCGCCGCGCCGTCGAGCACCTGGTGGATGCGCTTGACGTAGTCGGCCGGCGAGGTGACGTAGCCGATGGTCGGGTAGTGCTCGAGCAACCGTGACGCGATGCGATCGAGCGCGCGTATCGCCTCGGGCTCCTTGAACGCGCCGGGCTGCTCGGCGTGAAAGGAGATGTTCAGCGGACTCGTGCCGCCGAGGTGCTCGTTGAGCACCGCGTCGTCGACGCGCAGGCGGGAATCGGCGCTGAACGAGGCGATGTTGCGCTGATCGAAGACCAGCTGCGTGTTCAGCAAGCCCACGCCCGCCAGGACGATCAGCAGCACGACGAGCGAGCGGCGCGGCGCGGCGGCGAGCCGTCGGTGCAGCGCGAGGGCCAGACGCGCGATCGTGGCCCCCGGGGCGGCAGGGGCGACCGTGTGAAGGCGGGTGGCCCGTTCGCCGTCTTCCCGCACGTGCCGGCCACGACCGCCGACGATGACCAGGCAGGGAAGCAGCGTCACCGTCAGCACGAAGGCGAACAGTACGCCGACCACCATCACCTGGCCGAACTGGTGCACGAATTCGAGATCGGTGAGCGACAGCGCGAAGAACCCCGTCATCGTCGTCACGGTGGTCAGCAGCAACGGGCGGAACAGCGTGGCGAGGCTGTCGAGCGCCGCTTCGCGCCGGTCGACGGAGGAGCGTCTCGCGTAGCAGGCGCTGAGGTAGTGGATGGCGTCGGTGACACCGATGGTGATCAGGAACACCGGCAGCGCGGTCGTCACGATGTTCTGCTCGATGCCGACCAGCGCCATCCAGCCCATCGTCCAGACGACGCTGAGGATCGCGACGGCGAGAGGTGCCAGCACCCCCTGCGCGCGGCGAAAGCAGGCGTAGAGCACCGCGGCGATCACCAGCACCACGAGCGGGAAGAACAGTGCGTTGTCCTGCTCGAGCACCTGCACGATCTGTGCGTTCACCACCGGCGTTCCACCGATATGAATGGCGTCGGCGCTGTCGATGCCATCCACCACCCGCCTCATCGCCTCGTGGGCGGCGACGAGATTGCGCGAGTCGTGGTCCGGTACGTTGAACTCGACGTGCACGGTCGTCGCGCGCAGATCGTCGGCGAGCAGGAAGTCGCGGTACAGCGGGTTGTCCGCGGCCGCCTCGCGCAACGTACCCAGCGCGGGTGCGAGCGGGCGGGCGGGATCGATCAGCGGCCCGATCTCCAGCATGCCGTCGGTGGCGACCATGTTCTCGATCGTCGTCAGGCTGCGGACCCGGTGCACCGGATGGGCGCGCAGCACGACTTCGTCGAGCGTGGCAAGGCTCGCGGCGTCGGCGCCGCTGCCGGCGAGTCGGGCGCCGAGCGCCTCGAGTCTGGCGACATCGCCACGATCGATGGTGCCATCGGCCACGGTCTCCCTCACCAGTCGTGCACTCTCCGGGTCGGCGTCGAGTGCCTCGAGACGTTCGATGTCCGAGGCGTCCGCAAGCGTCAGCGTCTCGAATGCCTCGGTCAGGCTCGCCACGTTCGCGAGCGTGGCCCGGTTGAACACGTCCTCCCCGGCGGTCACCACCAGCACGTACGCCTGCTCCTTCGAACTCGTGAACCGTTCGCGCACGACGGCCTCTTCCAGCCGCTTGGGGTGCTCGCCGTCGATGAAGTACGGCGTGGAATCGACCTGCAGCGAGCCGAGCTTGATGCCGAAGCCGAGCGTGACGAGCGCCACGGCGCCGATCACCACCCACGGGCGTTCGGTGACGATGCGCAGGTAGCGCTGGAGGAGGTGTTTCATCGCGAGGTGCTCCGGGGTGGGGGCGGGGTCGGCAGGGGCCGATGCACGGCGGGACGTCGCGAGTGCAGGGCATGTCCCAGCGCTGCGCCGATGTCGAGCGCGCGCAGCGAGCCGATGTAGGTGCAGAGCGCAGGTCGCAGCCAGGGCCCGGGCGGCACGAGTGGTGCCCGCTCGCGGAACCAGGGGGGCTCGAAGCCGTTCGGATCGCACTGCCCGAGCAGGCGGGCGGCGAGGGTGCGCCCACCGCCCAGCGAGAGCGCCAGGCCGTGTCCGCACCAGGCACCGGCGGCGACGATGCGTGCGTCGGCGCTACCGCTGATGACGGGCCAGTTGTCGATCGTGAAGCCCATGACGCCGCTCCACAGTCGCTCGGGGGCAAGCTCCGGGACATCGGGGAAGAGGCGGCGAAGCTCGCGGTCGATACCGGCACGCCCTTGTCGGGTCGGCTCGCACGATGTCTGCGCACCGCGGGCGGGCAGGAAGGGTCGTCCGCCGCCGAACACCAGGCGGTTGTCGGCGGCGAGTCGGAAGTAGTTGAAGATCCGTCGGTTCTCGATCAGCGCGGTGCGTTCGTCGAGCCCCAGTCGCTGCAGCGCGTCCGCCGGGAGCGGGGTGCTGCGCATGAGGTGAGCGCCGACCGGGAAGACCCGGTGACGCAGGGCGCCGAGCTCGGGCAGCGCGGCGTTGGTCGCGAGCACGACGCGCTCGGCCTTCAACGTGCCTGCGGAGCAGTCGAGCGTCACACCGGTGGCCCGGGTGCGCAGCGAGCGCACGGCGGTGTGTTCGTGAAGGCGCACCCCCAGCCCCTCCAGACGCTCCCGCAGGGCGCGCACCAGTAGCCATGGCTGTATTGTCGCGGTATCGGGGTAGACGAGCGCCGCCAGGTAGCGGGCGTTCACGGCCGTGCGCCCGAGCGTGTCTCCCTCCAGCCAGCCGACGTCGAAGCCGTCTGCGCGCAGGGCGCGCGCCTCGGCGTGCAGCGCCCGCCGGCCGGAGACGGTCGCTGCGACCTTGCACTGTCGGCCGCGTACGAGCTGTGCATCGAGCCCTTCCTCGACGATCAGCGCGGTCGCCTCCCGCACCGCCGCCTCGGTGGCGGCGAACGTCATCCGTGCGCGCTCGTTCCCCAACCGCGCCACCAGGCGGTGGTAGGGGCCCTGGATGCCAGGGCCGATCATGCCCGAGTTGCGGGTGCTGGCTCCCGCACCGAGCCGCCCGCGCTCCAGCACGCAGACGCGATCGCCACCGATGTTCCGGGCCAGGTGAAGGGCGAGCACCAGGCCCGTGAAGCCGCCGCCGACGATGGCGAAGCGGGCGTGATGTTCGCCATCGAGGGGGCGCGCCGCCGGCGGGTGCGCGCCGTCGATGGCCCAGGGGGAATCGGGATCGCTCACCGTCGTCGACCCCGGACCGAGCGGGTGATCTGGAGGATGCCGAGCAGATGAGCCCAACGGAATCCGCCATGGAAGGCGACGTACTCGGGCGTCTCGACCATCGGTTGCCACTTGCGCTTGTAGGCGACCTGGTCAAGTGCCGGGTAGAGACGCTGACCGTGACGCTCCAGTGCGCGCAGCAGCCACGACAGAGGCCGGCTGCGCGTCACGGCGCGGTCGTGCTCGTCGTCGATACCGCAGAACGGCGTGAAGCCGAAGTTCAGCCAGGCGATGCCCTCGCTGCGAAAGCGCTCGATCGCGACGCTGTTGACAAGCTCCATGACGCCCGGTGGCACGACCCGCTCGCGCCGGCTGAGATCGTGCATCCAGCCGGCGAAGCGTCCGTAGGAGCGGGTGTACGAGATGAAGCCGATCATCCGGCTCTCTTGGTAGGCGGCGAAGATGCGGCGTTGCTCGCAGGCCACGGGGTCGATCTCGCCGACCATGAACTCGAGCAGTCGAGGCTCGCCCTTGCCTTCGAGCCAACGTCCGGTGATGCTCTCGAGCGCGCTCCGTTCGGCGTTGCCGAACGGGGCGTCCCGACCGAGCTCGCGGACCTCGACACCGGCTCGACGGGCGCGCTTGATCTTGTTGCGCACCTTCATGAACGGCGTGCCGGCGGTGCGGAAGCGCTGGACATCGAGGCTGTAGGAGCGGCCCATCTGGTTGACGACGAAGCCGTATCGTTCGTAGAGCGCGACCTGCCCGGCGCGCAACTGCACGCAGCACACGCGCCGCTTGCGCGAGTGCGCGAAGCGCAGGAACGCATCGAGCAGCACGGCCGCATCGCAGGCGGGCGCCAGCATGCCGCAGAGCTGATGCAGGCAGTGCCCGTCGTCGCGGTAGGCGATGAACCCGTCGACGCCTTCGACGCTGTAGTGCAGCGTCCCGGCATTCATCGCCAGAAAGCCCGACGGATGGTCGGCGTGGTGCTCGAGTCGGCGCAGCAGCTCGGTTCGCGCAAGCGTACCGTTCGGTGCGGTCCCGTCGCGGGTCGCGGCGGCGGGCGCCGCGACGCCGGCGCCGGAAACTTTCTCGATGGCGGGAGACAGCATGGCCTCAGCCCCGCTGCTCGAACTGCACGAACGCCTGGTGGGGCGCACCCTCGAACGAGATGCCGGGGTTCTTGAAGCCGTTGCCGAACACGGCCCGGTCGCCCATCAGGTGAATCGGCAGGGCGAGCAGCGCCCACTCGGGACCGATCAGCAGGCACCACAGCCCCGCGACGAGCCCGGCGCTGAGGTAGTTGTGCGTGAGGTTGTACAGCCGGTAGAAGATCGTCGGCACGCGGCCGCCTTGCAGACGGTGGACCAGGGCCCCGGGGAGGTAGCCGATCAGGTCGATGTAGACGAACAGCATGACGAAGGGCAGCCAGCGGACCTCGCTCCAGTGCTGCACGAGCAGCGCAAGGCTCACCAGCAGCACGAGCCAGTACTCCAGCCTGGCCAGCAGGAAGTTCGGTCGCGTCTCGAAACGATTGGCGGCGTCCATGGCGGTTCTCCGGGGGGGCGGATGGTGGTGGTGGAAGGGGGACGGGGGACGGGGGACGGGGAGAGCGCTCAGCTCGCTTCCTGGATCGCTTCATCGGTCTCGTGGAGCACGGCGGAGAAGCCATGCCTGGTAGCGATGGCGTGCACCTGGAGCGCCTCGGCGTGGGGGATCGTGCGACCGATGCTGTAGTCGCGATCGACGCCCTCCATCGTCAGCGCGATCGTCTCGGACAGGCAGGCGAGGTTGAGTCCGGCAGGCGAGCCGATCATGTTGCAGTCGCCGAACAGCACCGGCTCTGGCTGGTACACGAGGCCGCCTTCGAAGATCCGCACGCCGCTGTGGCTCGTGTCGATGACGTCGAAGGGGCGCGCCGTGTCGAAGATCCGGGTGCCGGGCCGGAACACGTCCGACTCGATGAACGGCTTGCCTTCGCTCGTGGCCGACACGACGCAATCGGTGCGGGCGGCGAGCTCGGCGATGTCGGTGGTGACGGCGAACGGCCATGGCGTGCCCGCCTCGAGTGCCTGCTCGCGCAACGACTCGATCGTGGCTGCCGGGCGTCGACGCAGCGCCTCCAGCGCCGCGTCCGGGTCACCGCGCCGCGACAGCAGGCGACGCACGACACCGAACGCGGACCGTGCGTCGCCATCGACATCGGTGTCGATCAGCTCGGCGATGCCTGTGCCGATCGCCTCCTGCAGGGCGGCCACGCCCGAGCGTGGGCTGCCGACGAGGCACACCCGGGGGAAGTGACGGGCGAGTTCGACGAACAGCAGCCTGCCGACCGATCCGCGGGCGCCGATCACCATCAAGGTGCTGTCGCGGATCGCCGACCCCATCTCGTGGCGCACGGCCTCGGCGGTCGCCATCGCGGTGAGGGAGTTGCCGGTGGTCAGGCGGAAGCGGTCGGTCCGGATGTCCTGGCCGGCGCGCGAGATGACGGCGGTGTAGGCGCCGAGCCCGACCACATCGGCCCCCTCTCGCGCGGCAACGTCGAGGTAGCTGTCGAGCAGCTGGCGCTTCTCCTCCCGCGGCAGCTTCATCATCGCTCCGGGCGAGATCGGGCTGAAGATCAGCACGCCCTCGACGGTCTGCCCCAGGCGGCTGCGCATCGTCACGTGGGTGGCACGCGCCGGTGTCGGGTCGACGTTGCCGGCGTCGATGATCCACTCCGCGAGGGCGACCTGCTCCTCGGGGCTGTAGTGCTCCCGCACGGCCCGGGGCAGCCCGCGCACGGTGTCGCCCACCCCTGTCGAGTGGATCAGGAACGCGAATCGCGGCAGCTCGCGATCCTCGACGTGCAGGGGTGTCGACGGCTCGACGATCAGGTTGGAGGCGAGGGCGAGCTGCTTCTCGAGCGGGTTCACCGTGCGCCCGATCAGATAGCCGAGCAGGAGATCGTAGCGGCGGAACCTGAGGATGCGGCACACCTCCTCGACGCCGTCGAGGAAGGCGACGATCGCATCGATCTCCATCGTCAGCGGAGGCTCGAAGCGCACCGCGCCGGAGTCGTCACCGAGAAAGGGCATGCACAGCACGGCGTGCTCCGCCAGGAGATAGCCCGAGATCAGGTAGGCCAGCAGGTCCTGGCGTTGGCAGTAGGTGATGAAGTAGTTGTCGCGGGTACGATCGTCGCGCAGGCGCAGTGCGTACATCAGTCCGATGCCCGAGTAGCTGAAGCAGTCCCGGTAGGTCGCGCTCAGCCCGTCGAGACGGGCGCGGATGTAGGCTTCCTTGTGACGGACGCTGCGCAGCAGCTCGCCGCCATCCTCCTCGAACGCATCGAGCGTGGCGTGCACGACGCACGAGGCGAGTCCGCCGTTCGCGAAGGTGGAGCTGTGCTTGCGGTCGAACTCCTTGGTGTAGGCCTGGCGCTTGACCAGCACGGCGCCGACCGGATAGAGACCGCCGCCCAGCGCCTTGGACAGCAGCAGCGCATCGGGCGATACGCCGAAGCGCTCCGCGGCGAACAGGTGGCCGGTGCGTCCGAGCCCGGTCTGGATCTCGTCGAGCAGGAAGAGCGCGCCGTTCGCGCGTGCGAGACGCTCGGCCGCCTTCAGATAGCCCGGCGTCGGCTCCACCATCCCGCCTTCCGCCTGTATCGGTTCGACGAGAAAGGCGGCGTACTCGCCGGTGGCGAGCTCGCGCTCCAGCGCGTGGATGTCGTTGAACGGCACCTTCGCGAAGCTTTCGTCGTCGACGATCTGTTCGGCGCTGTACTTCGTGCTGCCGGTCGCCGAGAGCGCCGCGAAGGTCTTGCCGTGGAACGAGTTGACGGCGCTGAGGATCTTGCGCCGCCCGGTGCGCAGGCGTGCAAGCTTGATCGCCGCCTCCACCGTCTCGGCGCCCGAGTTGGTGAAGACCGCGAAGCGGTACTCGGGTCCGGCCAGCCGGCACAGGCGCTCGGAAAGCCGTGTGGTGCTCGTCGCCGTGAACGGCTGCACGAAGACCGGACCGCACCCGTCCAGGTACTCGACGAGCGCCCGCGAGACCGGGGTCGGTCCGTGCCCGAAGGGGACCGCGCCGTACTGGGCGAGACAGTCCGTCATCCGGTTGCCGTTCGCGTCCGTCAGCCGCACACCTTCGGCATGGACGATGTCGCGGTCCATGCCGACCTTGTCGAGCAGGCGCCGCCGCTGGATATTGTTGAACGTTCGGATCGTCATCGTCGTCTGTTCCCTGGAGTCGTCTGTCGGTTGAAGCCGGCCGTCCTTGCGGGCGGGGTCGCGTGGCGTGGCGAGCGCCGTGTCAGGCGGCCGGATGTTCGTAGGCCGTGCGGTTGATCGGGTGAAAGCTCATCAGGCGGCAGACGCGCGACAGGTAGCCGATCTCCTCGTCGCCCAGATAGGCGCGCGAGCCGACGTGCTCGGCGACCAGTTCGACCACTTCGCCGAGCAGTGCCTGATTGCGGTAGCGCACGAGCAGCATCCGATCGAGCGTCTGTCCGATGCTCGCGGCGTCGCCGATCCGCGGGACGAGCGCCTGCATCGCCAGCCAGGACTGCAGCAGCCGCCCGTGGAGTTCGATCGCGAGCGCGGGTTCCGCACGCGGTCGGGCGGGTACCTTGTTGGCCAGCGCGAGCGCCGCCCCCGTGTAGGCGGCGTTGATCATCGCGTTGAAGGCGGCGGTGCCGAGCGCGAGTACCGTCTGCATTTGCTCGGGTGCACCGAACAGGACGTGCCCCGCATCGATGCGCACGTCGTCGAAGCGCACGTGATGACTGTCGGCCGCGAGCAGCAGTTCGCTCGGCCAGAAGGGCTCGCGCACGATGCCTTCGCTCGTCGCCGGGACGAGCGCGAGCCCCGGGTCGCCGTTCCCGGCCGTGACCGACACCCCGAAGTAGTCGGCGATGCCCGACATGGTGCAGGGCTTCTTCGAGCCACGGATCACCGCGTGCGCGCCGTCGATGCGTGCGGTGACGGTCGAGGTGTAGATGCTCCGCCCGGGTATCCCTTCGGCGAAGGCGGAGGCGACGAGCGCGTTGCGGCGGCCGACGTCGGGGAGCAGCGTGCCGGCGAACGGGAACGCCTCGGGCACCATCGCCATGGTGCCCACCACGTGGTAGTGCATGCACAGGATCATCGCGATGGAAGGACATCGCTGTGCGACGTGCTGCAGGATGTGAAGCGTCGTTCCCAGATCCCCGCCCTGGCCGCCGTCCCCGGTCGCGACGAGCACGTTGGCCAGGTCGCAGCGCACGATGATGTCCTTGAGCTGGCGCGGCGTCAGGCTCTCGAGTTCCCGGATCGGGCGATCGGCGATCACCTCGTCGAACGCGGCGAGAGAAAGGTGATCGAACCCCGGATCGATGAGGGTCAGTGTCATGTCGGTGCTCTCCGCACGGTTGTCCTGCTGCAGTGATGGCGCCCGGGCGGGGCGCACGACGGATCTGCTCGATGCGGTTCCGGACTGCGTTGTCTGGCAAGGTAGCCAGCCGGAGTGCGCCGTTCAGTAAACGGCTTCACACAAGGGCCGATCGAGCCGGAGAGGGCCGGGATTGCATGCGACCGGCTCCCGTGACGAGGAGCTCGCGTGTCCGGGGAACCGATGTACTACAGGTATGGCATCATCGAGCGATGGACGATCACCAACGCTCGATGAACGCCGGCCTGCCACACCGTCGAACGGATCGACGCGCGGCTCGCGAAGGTCGCAGCTGGAGCAGCGGTGCCGGCAGTGCATTGACGCATGCGTCAAGAAGATGACGATACGTGCCGTAACCCGGCAGGTCGCCTGGCCGCTGCGTGACCGGCGCGTGCCGAGCGTGCCGAGCATGAACGGGCGTGCGGGAGGCGTTTCGTCCGCACCACCATCAATTCGCGCATGGGCTCGTGCATCGATCCGCGTTGCGTGGAGAATGCTGCGACGCAGGAGAAGTTCCGTCACCGTCGACAGCGAGCACTTCATGACGAGCTCACGACCCCTGGCCGGCCGACGGTCGTCGGCTGCCCTGCTGGCGACGATGCTGGTGCTGTCCGGGCACGACGCGCGGGCCCAGCAGGGTGCGGGGTGCAGTGACGTGGCCGGCACCGTGGTATCGATCGACGGGCTGATGTCGATCGACGGCAGCGTGGCCGCGCTCGATCAGCCGATCTGCAGCGGTGCGGTCGTGTCGGTCGGCGCGGACAGCCGGGGCGGAATCCGCCTGACCCGGACGCGTTCGGTCGTCCGCATCGACTCGGACACCGAATTCGTCATCGACCCTTCCGGGGCCGATGCCTCCGTCATCGATCTGCTCAAGGGCATCGTCTATCTGTTCACGCGCACCCGCGATCGGTTCCGGATCGAGACGCCCTACATGAACGCGGCGATCGACGGCACGGAATTCATCGTCGCCGTGCGGGACTACCGTGCCCGCATCACCCTGATCGAGGGGGTGGTGCGCGTCGCCAACGACCGGGGCGAGGTGTTGCTCGTCGGAGGTGAAAGCGCCGTGGCCGGGGCGGCACGGGCACCGGTCCGGCGCGAGGTGATCAGTCCCTTCGACGCGGTGCAGTGGGCGCTTCACTATCCGCGACCCGGTGCAGGGGAGGCGATGTCGGCGGCCACCCGCGAGGCGACCGAACTGCTCGCATCGGGCAAGCGGTCCGCCGCGTCGAGGGTGCTGGCGCGGGCCGTGGCCGACGACCCCTCGGACGCCGTGGCTCTGGCGTTGCAGTCCATCATCGCGAGCGTGCTGGGCGAACGTGGCGATGCCGCCACCCTCGCACGGCGCGCCGTGGACGCCGGACCGGATTCCTCGGTCGTGTGGACGGCACTGTCGTATGCCCGCCAGGCGGACTACCGACTCGAATCGGCCGCACGCACTGCTGCCAGGGCGGTGGAACTGGCGCCGGCCGATGCCGCCGCCTGGGCACGGCTGGCCGAGCTGCAGGTCATCACCGGTCAGCTCGACAGGGCACGCGACAGCGTCGCTCGTGCGACCGAGCTCGAACCGGAGCTGTCGCGTACGCAGAGCGTCACCGGTTTCATACGCCTGGCCCGCGGCGAGGTCGGCGAGGCGCTCACCGCCTTTCGTCGGGCGATCGGAAACGATTCGGAGGATCCGCTGGCCCGTCTCGGCGCCGGTCTGGCGAGAATCCGGCAGAACGATCTCGCCGGGGGCCGTGCGGAGATCGAGGTCGCCGCCATCCTGGACCCGGTCAACTCGCTGATTCGCAGCTATCTGGGCATGGCCTACCTGTCCGAGAATCGCCCCGGGCTCGTCGACGGGCAGCTCGACCTGGCCATCGCGCTCGACGCCAACGATCCCACTCCGTGGTTGTACGCGGCGATCCTGAGCCAATCGATGAACCGCCCGGTGGAGGCGCTCGTGCGCCTGCGACAGTCGATCGCGCGCAACGGCAACCGGTCGGTGTACCGGTCACGCCTGGATCTCGATGCCGACCTGAGTTCGCGGCAGACGCGCCAGGGGGCGATCTACAACGAGCTGGGATTCGAGCAGGCCGCCTTGCTCGAGGGTTGGAAGTCGCTGGCACAGACCCCCGGCAACTTCGCGGTCCACCGGTTGCTGGCCGACAGCTATCTCGGGCTGCCCCGGCACCAGTTCGCGCGCGACAGCGAGCTGCTGCAATCGCAGATGCTGCAGCCGATCAACCGCGTGCCGGTTCAGCCCAACCTCAGCGTCGGCGATCTGTCCCTGTCCATCGATACCGCTCAGGACAGGGTGGGGCTGAACGAGTTCGGCCGCCTGTTCACGCAGAGCGGCACCGGACTTCGCCTGGGCATCACCGGAGGCGGCAATGACACCCTTTCCGCGGAGGCGATACTGTCCGGTCTGTCCGAGCGTCTGTCCTACAGCCTCGGAGCATCGTCCTACCGCACCGATGGCTTGCGGCAGAACAACGACTCGCATCAGGACACGGCGAACCTGTTCGTGCAGTACGCGCCTCGTCCCGATACCAGCGTGCAGCTCGAGTTGCGCTCCGATTCCAAGGATGAGGGGGACAGGCAGTTGCTGTTCGATCCGGATTACATCTTTCCGACCTTGCGCAACACCAACGAACTGACCAGCTTTCGAATCGGGCTGAGCCACGAGTTCACCCCCCACCAGAGGTTGCTGGCAACGTACAGCGACGCCTCGGTCCGGACCACGCTCTTCGATGTCGACGAGGAAGGCCTGCCCTTCATCGACTACGAGCTGGAAGACGACTTCGGCATCCTGGAGCTGAGATACCTGCTGGAGCTCGACAGGATCAATCTCAACGGGGGGATCAGTTCTACCCGTGGCGACACCCTCCAGGGCGGCCTGTTCGCGGCCGAGCCGGTATCCGGCAGCCGCATCGACGTGAACAACCGGCTCGCCTACGCCTACCTGGACGTCAAGACCAGCGGGTCGCTGACGATGACCGCCGGTGCGTCGCACGTCGAGTTCGAGAACTCGCGGGCCGACTTCTCGCAGCTCAACCCGAAGCTGGGAATACTGTGGGACGTGGCGGCGGCAACGACGCTCAGGGCCGCCTACGCCCGCAACGTGAAGCGACCGTATTTCGCAAGCCAGACCCTGGAACCCGTCAGCGTCGCGGGCTTCAACCAGTTCTTCAACGATCCCGACGGTTCGATCGCCGATCGTGCCGGCGTCGGCGTCGATCATCGGATCGATGACCGACTGGCGTTCGGCGCGGAGTACTCGATCCGCGAACTCGAGATCCCCTCGAGCCTGAACGAGCCGTCCTTCGAGGAGGACGAGCGACTCTCCCGGGCCTACGCGCACTGGACGCCGGCACGGCGCCTTGCCGTCAGCCTGGAGTTGAACCACGAGAACTTCGATCTCGACGTGCAGCGCGGAGCGTCCGAGCAGTTCAGCGACATGACACTCTGGCGAGTGCCGCTCAGCGTGCGGTACTTCCATCCCGGTGGCTTGTACACCCGGGCCACCGCGACCTGGGTCCGGCAGGAAGGGCGATTCAACACCAACGACGGGTTCGACACGCCGCAGGAATCACGGTTCGGCGTGCTGGATCTGGGTATCGGCTATCGATTGCCCGATCGACTCGGCGTCCTGTCCCTGGACGTGCGCAACCTGTTCGACGAGACCTTTCGATTCCAGAACAGCGGCCGGCAGGAGCTGGCGGACGACATCGTATCGACGATCGCCTATGATCGCCAGATATTCTTCAATGCCGTCGTCAACTTCTGAATGATGGCCGACGGCACGATGCACTTGCTCCTGCGTGTGCAAGTATCGATGTTCATTCGATCACGCAGATCACCCTGTCAGACCTGAGGAAGATAGCTCATGGCGAACTCGTATGATGCGTTGAAGGACGAGAAGATCGCGTTCATTGCCGCGTTCGATGACGACGGCAACGTCCGGGTAGTCATCGATACCAGAGAGGAGGGGCGCGACGCCGTGACGGTGATCGACGAGAAGACCCGGCAGAGACCGATACCCCCCGACACGTTCGTGGACGGCAAGCCGCTGTCGCTCACGCTGCACAAGATCGAGCCGCTCCAGATGGTCGTGTACGAGCCGCTCGGGGCTGGCGCGAGAGGCAGGAAGAGATTGTTCCTCCACGCACACGGCAATCCGATCCCCCACCCCTGATCGCGCTGCGCCACTGCGCACTCGTGGCGCCCGGCACGGCCGGGCGCCATCGGTGCGTGCTCCGGACGCCCGGTCCCCCCTACTTGCCGCCCAGATGGACGACGCCTCGCTCATCGAGCGATACATCGGTGGCACCCCGGTCTTTCAGAAGATCGACGTAGAAGCGTGCCGGACCGTCGTTCCCGTCGGTGGCGAGGATCTCGACGAGGCGTTGCTCCGCGTTCTCCGGATCACCCGCCACCAGAGCGGCCATGGCGTCCGACAACCGATCGCACGACCGGCGCATGCCGGCGGTGGCGCAGGCTTGCAGGCCCACCACCTCGACGACGTCGAGCGCCTCCGCCTTGCCCTTCAGCACGAACCTGCCGACCGGGCGCACGAGCAACGCGCCGACGTCGGTGACGGCGGCACGCGTGGCGAGTATCGACGTTCCCAACCGCTTGTTCAACCCCTCCAGGCGGGAGGACGTGTTGACGATGTCGCCGACGACGCGGTGGCGGAAATTCCGCCCTCCGCCGATGTTGCCGGCACTCACCTCGCCGGCGTGGATGCCGATACGCGTCCTGAACGGCGTGTCCGCGTGCCGGGCGTTGAACTGCTCGAGCGCGTGACCGATCTCGACAGCGGCCAGAGCCGCGGCGCGGCCGTTTCCGGTCTCGGGTTCCGCACCGGTCCAGAACGCGGTCATGCTGTCGCCCTCGATATCGATCAGTTCGCCGCCGGAGCTCTCCACCCGTGCTGCCAGCAAGGCGAAGTAGTCGCGACTCATGCTCGCCAGGCCTTGTGGTGAAAGGGTCTCGGACAGATGGGAATAGTCGACGACGTCCGTGATCATGCACGCCCCTTGCAGGCGTTCGGGAGCGGCGCTTTCCACCCGACTGGCCTCTATGTCGCGCAGGGCCCTCGCCGGCACCATCAACCGTATCCCGTGGTGGTAGCGATCTCTCTGACGGCGAGTGGCGAGATGACGGTACGACAACGCGCTGAACAGCGTGACCGGCAGCAGCACGAGCACCGGCACACCCAGCGGCAGCAGGCGGTACGAGACCTCGATGGCCTGCACGCAGAGGGCGAACCAGGCGAGCCCCACGGCAGCGGTGAAGGCGATGGCCCGGAGTACCCCGGCACGCAGCGCAAGCCATGCGGTGAACCAGGCCAGCATCACGTGCAGCACCAGGATCGTGACGGGCGAGGCCGGCCTGAGCATCGAGCCATCGGCCAGGTTCGCGTAGGCGGTCGCGGCAATCTCCACACCGCTGATGTCCACGCCGTCCCGGCCGGTGTAGACCGTTCGAAAGCCGTCCTGCTGGTCGATGGCAGAGCGGTCCGAGTAGCCGAGAAAGACCACCTTTCCGTCGACGGCGTCACCGAGTGGGCCGGTGCCCAAGCGTTCCGCGTCGAGTACCTGGCCGTGATCGAGGGTGGCGATCGTGCGAGGCGGGCCGTAGAAGTTCAGGTGCAGCACGCCGCCCTTCGCCAGACGGCGCAGCTCGATCATCGCCGGCAGGGTTTCCTCGTTCGTGGCGAAGCTGGCCGGCATGTCCTCGTGCCTTCCCGGGTGCCCGGTTCCGGGCAGCGCCCGATCGACGTACCCGGCCCGCGTCGACCGCAACGTTTCCAACAGCATCGCCGTGACCGGCAGGGACGGCAGTTCCACCAGTGCGTACGTGTCGCCGGACTCGGTCCCGGCGCCCCCCGTCATCCCGTCAGCGGTGTCGACCGGTATCAGCGCGCGGAAGAACGGCCAGTAGTACTCGACCCGGTCCGGACCCTTCGGCAGCGGAAAGACGGCGAGCCTGCGCGCGGCCGTGGCGAATCGCGGCAGCGGTGGTACGGGCACGTCGCCCACCGCTGTTCTCGTCAGCCGCAGGAACAGCACCACACGATCGCTCTGCACCAGTGCCTTCTCGAGCGCCCGATCCGCTGCCGGCTCGGTTTCGCCCTCCAGCACGACGTCCAGCACGACGAGACTCGCGCCGGCAGCCGTCAACCGTTGGATCAGTGTGGCGAACAGGTGGCGGCTCCAGCGTCGGTCGCCGCGCGTCACGACCGGCAGGTCCGCATGGCGCTCGTCCATGCTGACGACGACGACGTTCTTCGGTGACGGACGGGGACCCCGGGCGGAGAAGATCCAGTCGTGGGCGATGGTGCGCTCGATCCAGCGTCCGGGCGGGGACAGGGTGACGGCGGCACCCAGCAGACCGATGCAGATTCCCGTCACGATCACCACGCGCCAGCTGGACACCGTGTTCGGTATCGGGCCTGTATTGACGTTCGGTGACGCGTCGCGTCCGAGCGACACCATCACTCTCCGGTGGCGTCGGACAACGAGCATCGCGTCACGGCGTGGCGAGCGGCACGGACGCATCGCACCGCGTCGGCCTCGTATCCGCGCGGGCGGTCCGACCCCCCTTGTCGATTCGCTTGTCCGCCATGCCTGCCCCCCGGCGCAGTATCCCCCGATGAACGGGCGACGAGTGTGAACCACTTTACCGTTCCCCCATCCAGCGCGCGGACCGTCCGCGGGACAGGGGGTTCGCGTAGAGGGTCGAGCCTGTCGTCATCGGGTCGCTCCGGTCGATCGAACACGCCGGGCGCGTTCGGTGTCCGCCGACCCTACTCCGGCACCGTCGCCACCACCTCGATCGAGGCGTACCACGCGGCCAGGTCCAGGATCGCGGTCTCGTCCAGCCCCTGTGCGATCAACGTCATGCGCCGGTCCTCGCGCGCACCGCTCCGGTAGTCCTTCAGGCTCTTCTCCAGGTAGAACGCCGATTGCCCGGCCAGGTTCGCCACCTCCGGATCGTTGGCGAGGCCGTTCCTGCCGTGGCAGACCGAGCACTGCCGGGACAGCTCGCGACCGGCGGCGGGGTCCCCCGCCGCCTGCACCGGACCGGCGATCGCCGTCAGCAGCAACGCCACGGACGACAGGGCCGGCAGGTGCCGGTACCGTCGCCCGCCCCGCATCGGCTCCACCGCCCACCTCACTCGCTGTAGGAGATCCGGTACACCGCGTTGGCGAAGTCGTCGGACACCAGGATGGAGCCGTCCTTCATCATCGCCACATCCACCGGGCGCCCGTCGTACTCGCCGTTGCCGTTGATCCAGCCTTCCGCGAACGGCTCGGTGGTCGCGGCGCCCTCCTCGTCGATGAAGGTGACCATGACGCGTGCACCGACCGGGGTGGTGCGGTTCCACGAGCCGTGCTGGGCGGAGAAGATCGCGTTGCGGTACTTGTCCGGAAACATCGAGCCGGTGTAGAACGCCATGCCCAGATCGGCCGCGTGAGCGATGGTCTCGGACACCGGCATGACCACCTCCACCGGCACGTCCTGGCCTTCGTACTCGGTGGTGCGGGTGTCGCCGCCGCCGTACCAGGGGTGGCCGAAGTGCTGTCCGGCCTCGGTCTGGCGGTTGATCTCGCCGGGCGGTATGTCGTCGCCCATGCCGTCGACCTGGTTGTCGGTCCACCACAGCTCGCCGGTGTCGGGGTGGAAGTCGTGGCCGACCGAGTTCCTGACGCCGTAGGTGTAGACCTCGCGCTCCGAGCCGTCGCGGTTCATGCGGATGATGCCGCCGATGCCGGTGTCGGTGTACAGGTCGAGCTTGTCGGGCGGGGCGACGTTGTACGGCTGGCCGAGCGAGATGTAGAGCTTGTCGTCCGGGCCGACCTTCACCACCCGGGCGGTGTGGTTGAAGCTCTCCTCCTCGACCGGGATCAGCTCGCCCTGCGGCACGATCGGCACCGCGACCACGTCCGGGCTCTCCTGGAAGAACTCGGCCGCCGGGTACATCATCACCCGGTTGCGCTCGGCGATGAACAGGAAGCCGTCGTCGGAGAAGGCCAGCCCGTTCGGCACGTCGAAGGTCAGCGAGGGGGCGAAATCCTTGACGTCGTCCGCGACCCGATCGCGGTCGCGGTCCATGACCGCCCACACCTTGTCCTTCTTGGTGCCCACGAACAGCACCGTGCCCTGCGGCGCCATCGCCATGTGACGGGCATCGGGCACCAGCGCGTACAGGTCGATCGAGAAGCCCTCGGGCAGGGTGATCCCTTCGAGGACGCTGCGGATCGCGTCGGCGTTCGGGCCGTCCTGGTCGATCACCGTGTGCTCGGTGGTGCCGGTGACCTTCATGGCAGAAAGCTTGTCGAGGTTGGTCTCGGCGTATGCGGTGCCGGTGGCGGCCAGGGCGAGGGCGGTGGCCAGAGGCGTCAGACGATGCATTCGGGGCTCTTTCCTGTGAGTTGTCGGCAAGGTAGCAAGTATGCCACGTCACAAAAAGGTACAGGCACCGTGATGAGCGTCCTGCTCCCGGACGCGGTCGGCGCGAGTGGTCCGACGATTCGTGGCGGATCGTTCCGGACACGCGCACGGGGGACGTGTCCACCACATCCGGTCCGTCGAGCCGGGCGAATGGCGGACCCGCAGGCAGGCCACGCTTGTCGAGCCATGGCCTCCGCGACTATCCTTTCGATGCATCCTGTACGTTGGTTCATGTATCCGAAGGTGGTCTTTCGTGCTGTGATGCGCACTGTTCCGGGACCGTGATCCGGTGCATTCATGCCTCATGCGGATCCACGACAGGGAGAGGGCCGGTGACGTCCAACGTCATGCTCACGCTGCTGATGCTCGTTGCAGGCGGTCTGGCCGCGACGCAGTCAGCGGTGAACGCGCGCCTGTCGGGCCTTCTCGGCAGCCCGGTTCAGGCATCGTTCGTCTCGTTCTGCGTGGGTTCGCTGGCGTTGTGCTGCATCCTGTTGCTCGGCCGCGGGGGATTGCCGCCACTGACCCGCATCGTGCAGGTGCCGCCGCTCTATCTCGTCGGCGGCCTGTTCGGCGTCGTGTTCATCACCACCGCCATCTTTCTGGTGCCCCGTATCGGCGTCGTGAACGTGCTGTTCGTCGGTCTTGCAGGACAGATGATGGTGGCCGTGCTCATCGATCACTTCGGGCTCTTCGGCGCAGCGCGTTACCCGGTCAATGTCTGGAAGGTCGCAGGGCTTGCGCTGATCTTCATCGGCATCGTGTGCCTGAAGCACGAGACCCCTCGGGCCGGGTAGCACGGTACAGGCCCGATCCAGGCCCGATCCAGGCCCGATCCAGGCCCGAGCCAGGCCTGGTGCAGGGCGTCCTGCCGTTCAACCGTGCGGCGGCCCGGCGTGCCAGGCCAGCGCCTGCCCGCTCAACGCCCGGTCGCTGCGCGCGATGAGGTGCAGCAACGGGCCGAGCCGCTCCTCCGGCGGTACCGATTCGCTGGCGTGCTCGCCGGCGAAGAAGCGCCGTCTGAGCGGGGTACGCATCGGGCCGGGGTCGTAGCCGTTCATCGCCAGTGCCGGCGCACCATCGGTGCCCTTCGCGTGCTCGATCTCGTCGGCCAGCTGGTACAGCAGCGCGTGCGCCGCCTGCTTGGAGATGCCGTAGGCGCCGGAATAGGCCCCCGGACGGTGATCGAGCAGCGTCACCACCGCCGCATCGGGCGACAGGGCGAGCAGCGGGCGCAGAGCGTTGATCAGGGTGCGTTGCGCCGCGACGTTGACCTGCATGACACGGGCGAACTCGGCCTCCTTGACCTGCGCCTGCGGTGCCGGTGTTCCCCCGTCGACGGCGGCCAGCACCAGCGCATCCAGTCGGCCGAACTCGGCGAACAGCGTCTCCGCCATCGCCTGGGCAACGGCTGCATCGAGGGTGGCCAGATCCAGCTCCAGCATGGCGGGCGTCGCCTCGCCCAACGGCTCGATCACGTCGTAGAGCGCCTCGAGCCGGCGCAGCTTGCGCCCGAGCAGCACCACGGTGGCACCGGCGCTCGCCAACGCCTTGCACAGGGCGGTGCCCATGCCGCCGGTGGCACCGACCACCGCCACGATGCGACCGGTCAGGACCGCGTCACCCGCGTCGGCGCACGATGCTTGCGCATCGCGGTAGTCGGGGATCAGCATGGGAACGTCCGGTCGGATGCGAAGGTCGGACACGATACCCGAGGCCCACCGAGCATGCCCGCCATGAACCGTCCGCCCCTGCTGCTGCCGTGCAGCGCCATCCTCCTGTCGATCGCGAGTGCTTCGGTGCTGGCCGATCGCTTCGACCTCGATCCGGACCACACCGTGGTCGCCTTCACGATCGGGCACGTCGGATTCTCCAACGTGCTGGGCCGGTTCACCGAGGTGGACGGCGGGTTCGACTACGACGAGGAAGGCCGGTTGCTGGAGAATCTGGTCGTGAGCGTCGGCACGGCCAGCGTCGACACCGACCACGAGGCGCGTGACGAGCACGTCAGGAAGGCCGACTTCCTGGACGTGAAGCGTCATCCCGAGATGGTCTTCCGGGTCGAGCGGGCCGAGCTGCAGGGCAGCGAGGGCGGTACGGTCGAGGGCACGCTCGAACTGCTCGGCAGGACGCTGCCGCTGACGCTGGAGCTGAGCGTCAACAAGTCCGCCGACTACCCGTTCGGGCACCAGCGCTACACCCACGGCATCTCGGCCAGCGGCACCCTGGCGCGCAGCGACTACGGCATGGACTACGGCGTCGCCAACGGGCTGGTCGGCGATCTGGTGACGTTGATCATCGAGACCGAAGCGCTGCGCGTCGAGTAGGCCCCATCAGGGTGCCACTGCCTCGAACCGGGTGGACAGCAGCTCGCGCATGCTCTCCATCGGCAGGCCGGGCGCATTCTCGGGCGGGTGCATGCCGTCGTGGAAGATGTCGGGTGGAAGCCGGTCCAGCAGGGCGGGATCGTTGGCGAACACGTGCACCGGCACATCGGCGGTCCTGCCCCAGCCGGCGATGATCGAGGCCGGCTGGTGGTCGCCGAGCACGATCGTCAGCGCGTTCTCGCCGTGGCGCGCGACGTACTCGCCGATGGTGGCGAGCGCGTAGTCGAGCGACTGCGCGTACAGCTCGCGCACCCTTTGCCGTTGCGCCCAGATCACCGGCTCGCCGAACCGGTGACGCCCGTCGAAGATCGCGCCGTCGCCGATGTCCTCCCACGGCACCCGCCGGGGAATCGGCGCCCACGGCGCGTGCGAGCTGATCAGCGCAAGCTCACCGGCAACCGGCCCGGATGCCGGCCCGCGAACGTTGCGCTCGAAGAACGACAGCGTGTACTGGTCCGGCATCGTCGCCCAGCCGAACGGCAGGCCGGCGTAACCGAGGTTGTGGACATCGTAGTCGGCGTCGTAGCCGTACCACGCGCCTTCGGGCCAGGGGTCGACGATGGCCGGGTTCAGGCCCGCGGTGGTGAATCCGGCATCGCCCAGCAGGCGGTACAGCGAGCGGCGCTGTGAGCTGATCAGGCGATCGTAGCGCGCCTGGTTGTCGACCATCAGGCCGCTGGCGAAGGTGGCGTGCGCCATCCAGCTGCGCCCGCCGCGGATCGGCGAGGTCAGCCAGCCGCTCCTGACCGACAGCCCGGCCGCCGCGGTACGCTCGCCGATCTCGTTCAGGCGCGCATCGGCGATCCGGCCCAGATCCTCGTCGACCAGGAAGCTCTGCCCGTAGGACTCCACGAACAGCACGATCAGATCCCGCCCGCCCAGGGCGGCGAAGCTCGGCGGTGGCCGTGCATCGAGCGGGTCGCGGGCGAGTTCGGCCACGAATGCCTGCTGGTCGACGATCGAGCGGCGCATCGCCTTGCTACGATCCATGAACTCCGGCACCAGCCGGGCCTGCACCGGCCACATGGCCGGGACCCGTTCCGGCAGCGCTGCGCGCGCGACCAGCATCACCAGCGCGATCGTCGCCACGGCACCTGCTCCGAGCACCGCGACCCGGCGCGATTCACCCCGCAACCGACCGATGGCACCCATCCCCCTGTACAGCGCGACGCACAGCACGGCCAGTGCCGCCAGGGCCGCCGCCACCGCGAGTGCCGCCTCGCCGGTACCGATGCTGCCCGACGCCAGGTTCCAGCCGTCGCCGATCAGGTGCCACTCCACCAGCGGGCTGAACGGGCGATCGAACGCGGCGAACGAGCCCAGGTCGGCGATGCGCAGCAGCACCGTCAGACCGAGCAGCAGGACCAGTCCCGTGCGCAACACGTGCAATGCAGGCCCGGTACCGACCGCGAGCAGTGCCAGTACCGCCAGCGGCCATTCGAGCGGCAGCACCGCGAAGCGCGCCGGCGTGAAATCGCCCGGGTGAGCCGGGAACAGGATCAGCACGAACAGCAGCACGATCGTGATGGTGGCGACGGTGCGCGAGGTCGCCGCGCCTTCGCCGTCCGGTTGCTGCGCCCGATCGCGGCGCTGGCGCTGCTCGCCGCGGTGTTCGTCGCGATCGACGTTCATGCCGCGCTGGCCCTGCTGAGGGGTGCCGAGCCGCTGTGGCTGGTGGCGGGCTTGCTGCTGGTGCAGGGACAGATCATCGGATCGGCATGGCGTTGGAGGATGACGGCGCGGGCACTCGGGCAACCGCTCGATGGGTCGCGGGCGGTGCCCGAGTACTACCTGGCGACACTGGTGAACCAGACCGTGCCCGGCGGCATCACCGGGGACGCGGCGCGCGCGTGGCGCAACCGTGGCACGACCGCCAGCGTGGTGCTGGAACGGTTGGCGGGCCAGGTGGCGCTCGCCGCCGTCACGCTGGCAGGCATCGTGGCGTGGCCGCTGCTCGGCGATGCGCCGTTGCCCGCGGTGGCGCGCGGGCTCCTGGTGGTGGCTGTTGCTGCGGCTGCGGCCGCACTGGTGGTGTTCGCGTGGCGTCGGGTGCGCGGTGCGCGGCACGCGCCCGTGGCGGGCGAACCGGCGTTGGCGCGCGGGCGTCTGGCGCGGGCCGGTGGCGTATCGCTTTCCCACCTGCGTCGTGCCTGGTTCATCGACGGGGCCTGGTGGCGCCAGGGCGCGATCAGCCTGGCGATCGTGACGGCGTACCTGGCGCTGTTCGCGGTGGCCGGACACGCGATCGGTGCGCCGCTGCCGGGATCGGCGGTGCTGGTGATCGTGCCGCTGACCCTGCTCAGCATGCTGCTGCCGGTCTCCATCGGTGGCTGGGGCGTGCGCGAAGCGGCCGCCGCGGCCCTGTGGCCGCTGGCGGGGCTGTCGGCCGAGAGCGGGGTGGCGACCAGCATCCTCTACGGTCTGCTGTCGCTGGCCGGCTCGCTGCCGGCGCTGTGGTGGTTGCTGCGTCGTGCGTAGACATCCCCCGACGCGCCGCCACCGTCACGTGCCGTCCTGTTCAGCCAGATGCGCGCCGCCTCCGCGGTGCACCAGTCATCGAGCAGGAAGCGGTGCGATTCGCCCGATGTGATGTTGTACGCGTAGCGATCCAGCGACTCGAGCCGATCGAGGCAGGCCAGCGCGATGTCGATGGTGGCCGGCAGGTACTCGAAGGCGACCACATCGATCGGCTGCGTCAGGCCGTTCAGGATCTCGGCCTCCATGCCCTCGACATCGAGCTTGCAGAAGCGTGGCAGGCCGTGCCGCTCGATCAGCGCATCGAGCGTGGTCACCGGCACCGTGACGCTCTCGTCCCAGCTCACCCGCTCGAAGCCTGCGCTGTCACCGACGCGCCCCACCCAGTCGCCGGACAGCGACGACACGGTCGGGTGCCGGCTGGAGACCCGGAGCTCGGCGGTGCCGGGCGTCGCACCGATCGCATCCTCGACCAGCGTGACGCGCGGCTCGCGCCCGAACAGCCGTTCCAGCCAGCGGGCGAACAGCGGCTGCGGCTCGATCGCCACCACGTGCTCGCAGCGCCCGAGCAGGGTGCGCGTGCGGCTGCCCACGTGGGCGCCGACATCGAAGGCGAGACCCCCCGGTGGCAGCAGCTCGCGGTAGAACGCGGCCAGCGCACGACGTCGCCACGGCTGGCCGTAGTAGACCACCAGCGAGCGCAGCAGCCCGAGCGTGGCGCCGTTCATGCTCGTGCCCGTCGTCGCAGCAGCCACAGCGTGTCGCGTCCGAACGAGGCGAGCAGGGCGAGCAGGGCCATGACGAGCAGCCAGCTCGACAGCGGCGGTGCGACCCAGGGCATCAGGCACAGCGCCAGCGCCGCCACCTGGACGACGCACACGCACTTGCGGCGCCATGACGGGTAGAGCGGTGCGGCGAGCGCGGGCGCTACCCGCATGGCGGCGATGAACGCGTAGCGCAGCGACCCCAGTGCCAGCACCCAGGCACCGGCCTCGCCGGTGCGCCACAGTAGCAGGGCCATGACCAGCGCCAGCAGCGCGTCCACCTCCATGTCGAAGCGTGCGCCGAACGCGGAAGCCTGCCCGCGCGTACGCGCCAGCCACCCGTCCACGCCGTCCAGCGCCAGCGCCACCAGGGCCAGGGTCGCGATGCTCCCCAGCGCCGGTGCGTCCAGCGCGGCGGCGACCGGCACCGCACCCGCCAGCAGGGCGGTGATCGTGGCGCGCATCATCGTGACCTGGTTGGCGGCGCCGAACTCGCGGTGAGGGTGCGTGTCTATACCGTGCGCGACGGCTGCCGCGATCCCCAGCCAGCAGAGGACGGCGACCAGCACCGGCACGGTGCCCAGATCGAGGCTCTGGGCCTGCGTTGCGCTGACCACCAGCACGGCGGTGCCGGAGCCGAGCACGCTCGAGCGCGCACCGGCGGGCCAGCGCTCCGGGTCGAGCCACCGCTGCAGCGTCGTCACCGCGCGGCTCAAGCGTCGCGGGGCCGGCCGTCGAGGATCGAGGCCAGGTGCCCGCCCCGGTCCCGCTTGGTCTGCAGGTAGCGGGCGTTGTGCGGGTTGATCCGTCCGGCCAGCGGCAAGCGCTCGGTCACGCTCAGCCCGTCGCCGTCCAGGGCCGCCACCTTGGCCGGGTTGTTGGTCAGCAACTTCACCTGCCGGATGCCGAGCTGCACGAGCATGGTGCGCGCGGCCGTGAAATCGCGCCCGTCGGCACCGAACCCGAGCCGCCGATCCGCCTCGATCGTGTCCAGGCCCGCCGCCTGCAGGCGGTAGGCACGCAGCTTGTTGCCCAGGCCGATGCCACG
>ENA-ORXT01001344-ORXT01001344.1-marine-metagenome-genome-assembly--contig:-NODE-1344-length-33466-cov-5.046033_pt1 | contig 33466 bp, 24 predicted proteins | sample MGYA00237868_ERZ511482 | MGnify/ENA metagenome assembly ERZ511482 | reverse complement strand
AGTTCGGGAAGCTTCTTCGCGCCGAAGAGCAGAAGCACGACCAGGAAGACGAGGATCATCTCCTGCCCGCCGACTCCGGGAATGAAGGCCAGGATGGTTTCTGACATGTTCATGGCGTTCTCGGTGTTGTTGGTTCTGCGCGCAGGCACCGTGCCTCCGCGCGACTAGCATACGCCCCGCGCGCCGCGCTCCTTTCACTGCGGCCGCTCAAGTTCTCATTGAAGGGCTCGTTATCCTCATCCATGATTGCGGCCCTTCACCATCACCACCATCATCATGGGCAAGATTTACGAAAACATCGTCGAGACCGTCGGCAGCACGCCGCTCGTCAAACTCAACCGCGTCACGGACGGCGTCGAAGCCACCATCGCCCTCAAGTGCGAGTTCTTCAATCCCCTCGGAAGCGTCAAGGATCGCATCGGAATGGCGATGATCGCAGCGGCCGAAGCCGACGGCATCCTCAAGAAGGACACCGTCATCATCGAGCCCACCAGTGGCAACACCGGCATCGCTCTTGCATTCGTCGCAGCCGCCAAGGGCTACCGCCTCATTCTCACGATGCCCGAAACCATGAGTGTCGAGCGGCGCACCCTCCTCGGACTTCTCGGAGCGGAACTCGTTCTCACCGAAGGCCCCAAGGGCATGAAGGGTGCCATTGAAAAGGCGGAGGAACTCGCCGCCGCCACCCCCAACTCCTGGATCCCCCAGCAGTTTGAAAACCCGGCCAACCCGGCCATCCACATGACCACCACCGCCGAGGAAATCTGGGCGGACACCGATGGCAAAGTCGATATCGTCGTCACCGCTGTCGGCACGGGAGGCACCGCCACAGGATGTGTCGAGGCCCTCAGGAAGAAGAACCCTGCGATACAGGTGGTCGTGGTCGAGCCCGAGGATTCACCCGTCATTTCCCAGACGCTCGCTGGCGAAGTGGTCACCCCGGGGCCTCACAAGATTCAGGGAACTGGCGCCGGTTTCGTGCCCGGCAACCTTCATCTCAGTGGAGAGGACGGAGCCCAGATCACCGAGTGTCTCAAGGTCTCCAACGACGACGCCTTCAAGATGGCCCGCCGTCTGGCAGCCGAGGAGGGCATTCTCGCCGGGATCAGCTCCGGTGCGAACGTCACCGCCGCCGTCGCCCTCGCCCGCCGCCCCGAGAACAAGGACAAGCTCATCGTCACGATCGGCTGCTCCACCGGTGAGCGCTACCTCTCCACCCCGCTCGCCGACGAGGCCCGCGCTGCCACCAGTTCCTAGCAAAGACCAACCGACCCTCTGTTTCGCCCGCTTCCTGCTTGCGAAGCTCGGCCACCCGACTATCGCTCACTGCCCATGTCCCGCGAGAAACCTGATCCTAACTACGAGCCTTCCGCTGCCGACTTCGACGTCGAGGACCTGACTCCCGCCCAGTCGTCGGGCGGCGCCGCTTCCGACGAGCCTCAGATCGTCGATGCTCAGAAGCCGATCGAGCTCTGGATCGAGGAAAACAAGTGGCTCATCATGATGGGGGCCGTCCTCGCGACCATCGCGATTTCCGCCTTCTTCCTGATCCGTCAGGTCAAGGCCGACAAGTTCCTCGCCGCGAGTCAGGAGTTCACCGTGGCAAAGACTCAGGAAGACTATCAGAAGATCATCGAGGACTATGGAGGCACGGTTCAGGCCGGCAATGCCTACCTTCGGAGGGCCCAGCTGATGTACGACGAAGGCAGCTCCGACGAGGCCTTTGCTCTGGTCCGCAAGTTCGTCGAGCAGTACAAGGGCCACCCGCTTCATGCACAGGGGCTCGTTGCTCTGGGAACCATGGAGGCATCCGAAGGCCGCAGCGAGGCAGCCTTGAGCAACTTCCGAGAGGCCATCGCTCTGTATCCCAAGGCTTCGATCACGGCCTTTGCGCGCATCCGTGAGGGGGACGTGCTCATTGAAGAAGGTGAGTATGAGGAAGCTCGAGTCGTCTTTGAGAACATTCCCCGCGAGCACCCTGGGCTGGGCGATCGCTTTGGCGACATTCTCGACGAACGCCGGAGCATCGTGGAGCAGTTGAAAAAGGAGGGCTTGGCCAAGCCTCTTCCCCCGCTTGATCCCGATCGTGTGAAGCCGGTCGTAGTCAACCCGGGTCTCAGCCCTTTCCCCGTCGGGGCGCCAGGTGCGCCCAACGGCCTCGAGGGACTTCAAAATCTTCCAAGGCAGGGAGCTCCAGCAGCGCCAGCGCCATCTGTCGTCACACCACCCGTTTCTCTGCCGGTCCCAGCGGATGGCACACCTGCACCGGCGCTGCCGGCCCAACCCGATATTCCAGCTGCTCCCCAGCTTGAACTCGACGGGCCTCCTGTCCGGCTGGATGGCGCGGAGATCCCAGCTGCCCCTGTCGGCGAGTAGCGGCTATTGGGCCTGCGGGGCCGCACAGGGCAAAGCGCGGATATCGAGATCGCGATCAACTTGATCCGGGCCACCTCCCCTTTACCTCTGTCTCAAGACCCGCCGCAGGAGCAAAGCCAGAGTCAGGCTCAGGCCGTCAAAGAGGGATGCCCAATCAGGGAAGAGTGTGGTCCAGCCGGTCCACGGTGGCCCGTTCGGCTTGGGCGTGCATGCCTCGACTGCCGAGTCGGTGTGAGTAAAACGTGTGGCCCCCGTCCGCCCTCCGCTCGGTTGGTCGTCGATCCGAAGGGCGCAATGTCCCTGTAATCGAGGTTGTTCTCCGGTCTTGCCCGTCCCCGGCGGCGCGAGGAAGAGGCGCGTCGTGCCGCAATCCTAGGAGATTTTCGCAGAAGACCATCCAGTGATACCAGGGTGCCCTGCAAGACCGGGCACGCCTGTTGTCATAGGGCGTGCGGCAGCTCAACCAATCAAGGCTCGATTAGGGCAGCCGGAAGATCTGCGAGGTCGTGGGGTCGACAGCCAACTGGCCACTGCTTAATCCAGTGGTGTCGAGTTCGTTGTAGGGCTCGTAGGGGCTGATCACCCGGTTGGCCTTGGAGGAGGTCTTGGCGACGGGATAGTCCGGATCAGTGGATTGGTCGTTGGTCTGGGCGACCATCTCCTTCTCCCGGGTGGCCGGCTTTTGAGTCAGGACGGGTGGCTGATCCACCGATGGACGGACGACGACTTCCTCACGAGGGGTGGGCGAGGGCTGTGGTTGGGGTGGCTTCACCGCAGGACGCAATGCGATCCGCTGCTGAGGCTGACGCTGAGGCTGTACCCGGTTGGGAGGAGGCGTCGTGGAGACGGTCGTTGGCGCAGGTGTAGAGCGCGTGCTCAAAGTAGAAACGCCGCGTGATCCGGCTCCCGTGGATGGTGATCTTGGCTGAAAAATGCTCCTCGAAGTGGTTGGGGCATTGCCGGTCGTCTGATCTCCGTTGCTGAGATAGCGGTTGGGCACCCTCGGCTCTGGGGTCGGCTGTCGGTACTGCGGCTGCTGAATCGGTGCAGGCTGGGGGCGGAACACGGGTTGCTGCTGAGGAGCAGAGTACGGCTGGCCGCGAACGGGTCGCAGGGCAGGTACGTAGGCGGGCTGGGGGACCCCCATCGGCTGGCTGTACCGGGTGTTCGCGGGAGGCGAACTGCGGTAGTAGGGCGCCGGTGCGGGGCGACTCGTCGTCCGGCGCATGCCGCCACTGAGGAAGTCGTTGATCCTCTCGCCCATCCCACGAATCGAGTCTCCGATCGTCACTCGGGGAGGTCCCATCGGGTGATAGGACGGATTCGGCGCGTAGACCGTCCCCTGCGGAGCAGGGTAACCTTGCTGCGGATAGTTCTGCGCCGTCACCACCGAGAAACTGATGGCAGCAGCGGGGATGAGAATTTTGGAGAGGTTGAAGGTCGCCTTCATGGTAGTATTGGACGGGTTGGAGTGGTGAATTGTTCACCAAAGGTAGGTTTTTCCTTGGTAGTCTGCGGTTGCCTTGGGTCTTTCTATTGACCACCACTCTCTCATTTAGAGAGAATTCCTAGCAAAATGGTCACTTTCTCTCGACCTTCGGAGAGCGACGGAGAAGATGGTTCCATGACCCGAAAAGAAGAATCCGTGCTCTTCGACCTGCTTTCGACGCCGAGCCCGACCGGTTTTGAGGGCGAAGGCCAGCGCAAATGGCTCGCCTATGCCAAGACGTTTGCCGATGAAATCGACAACGACGCCTACGGCACGGCCTGGGCCACGCTGAAGGGCAAGGGCAGGACTCCCCGGACGGTGATGATCGAGGCGCACGCCGACGAGATCGGCTACATCGTCAAGATGATTACCAAGGAGGGATTCCTTCGCATCGATCTCATCGGCGGTTCGGACGCGGCGAACGGTCGCGGGCGACGCCTGGACATTCTCGGTGACAAGGGAACGGTCCGAGGGGTGATCGGCAACACCGCGATCCACATTCGCGATCGCAGCGGGGGCGAGAAAGCGCCGCGTATCGACCAGCTCTACGTCGACATCGGCGCCGGCAATGCCGAGGAAGTCGAGGAGGCGGGGATTCGGGTCGGACATCCGGCGGTCTACGTCGACGGGCCGGAGCGCATCGGCAAGAACCGCCTTGCCGGTCGAGCGCTCGACAACCGAATCGGAGGCTTCATCATCGCCCAGGTTCTCAAAAAGCTGGCCGCAGGCCCGAAGCCGGCCTTCACCGTCCATGCGGTCAATGCCGTGCAGGAAGAGATCGGGTGCTACGGCGCCAAGATGGCCGCCTATCGCCTCAAGCCCGACGTCGCCATCGTTCTCGACGTGACCCATGCCACCGACACCCCCGGCATCGAGCAGGCCAAGCATGGTAAAGTCGTGCTTGGCGACGGTCCCACCGTGACTCATGGCGCCTGCAATCACCCCAAGGTCGTGGAGCGTCTTCTTGCGGTGGCGAAGAAATCCAAGATCGAGATCCAGCACGAGTCAGCCGGCCGCTACAGCGGGACCGACACCGACTCGATCTACCACTCCAGAGAAGGCATTCCTTCGGCCCTGATTTCGCTTCCGCTCCGCTATATGCATTCGGTCGTCGAGATGGCGGACCTCGGGGACGTCGAGCGGGTCGTGAAACTGATCGAGGGGTTTGTGAAATCCCTGAAGGTCAAAGACGACTTCTTTCATCGGTACGGTTAGGCTGCTCCGGGTCGGCCAACTTGCGGAATACGGCGATCAGGGCGTTGCCGGCTTCCACCATCGGAGATGATCGATGAGGTGCGGCAACCGCGATTTGACAAGTCCTTGCCGCCGTCCCAAGGTGCGCGCCCGCTCGAAACCGGAATTTTAGAAACAAGCCATGGCCAACGTCGAAGTCATTCTCAGGGAAAAACTCCTCAATTACGGTGCAGAAGCCGATGTCGTGAAAGTTCGTCGCGGCTATGCACGAAACTTTCTGATCCCTCAAGGCAAGGCCTACGAGGCCACCAATGCCAACCTCCGCCACGTCGAGGGTCTCAAGGCGTCCCGTGCCGCCCGTGAGGCCTCGGAGTTCGCCGATGCGCAGGCGCTCGCGGCGAAAATCCGCAAGGCGACCATCAATCTCAAGCTGAGCACCGGTCAGGCCGGCAAAGCTTTCGGATCGATCACCGTCGTCAACATCGTCGACGCCGCCAAGGAGCAGGCCAACATCGTTCTGGACCGCCACGATCTCGACCTCAAGAAGCCCATCAAGGCTTCCGGCACTCACGACATCGCCGTGAAGCTTCACCCCGAAGTCGACGTCAGCCTCAAGGTCGTCATCGAAGCAGAGGAAGTCGAAGGGGCTGACTCGGACGAGGAGAGCGAAGGCTCCGAGTCGAAAAAAGCCGAGCCGAAGGCAGAAGCAGAAGCTAAAGCTCCCGCTTCCGAGTAGAGCATCCAGCTCTCCTTTCCCAAACTGAAAAGGCCCGCACGTTTCGTGCCGGGCCATTCTTGTGCCACGCTTTCCGAGTTGGGCGCCCCTTGCCGGAACGGCTCTAGCTCATGTCGGCTTCAAATTGACGCGAGGCAGGACGTTCGTGTTCTCATGCTGAACCTATCCGCCCGTGCCAGATTACACCCCGATAAAATCGAACCGATTTTGGAGACCGAAACCGTTCGAGTCGCGGCTACGAATCGACCAGGGAGGTCTGGCACAGGCTCGCGTACTGGCCACCCATCCTGATGAGCTCAGAATGCGTGCCTGATTCGGCGACGCGGCCACCTTCGATGACGTAGATCCGGTCTGCCTTCTGCACCGTGGAAAGACGGTGTGCGATGACGATGCTCGTGCGGTTCGACATCAGGGCGTCGAGGGCCTCCTGCATCCTTCTTTCGGTTTTCGTGTCGACGCTCGCCGTGGCTTCGTCGAGGAGCAGGATCGGCGGATCATCAAGGAGAGCCCGCGCGACGGAGAGACGCTGCCTTTCGCCCACGCTGAGGCGAACTCCGCGCTCGCCGACGATCGTTTCCAGCTGCTCGGGAAGCTCTTTGATGAAGTCGGCCGCGTGCGCCGCCTCGAGGCATTGCCAGATGCGTTCCTCACTGGTCTCGGCGTGGGAGAGCAGCAGGTTGTCACGCACCGTGCCATTGAAGAGAAATGCCTCCTGGGTGACGTAGCCGAGCTGCGAGCGGAGAGAGTGCTTCTCAATCTCGCGGATCGATCTTCCGTCGAGCAGGATCTGCCCTTCGTCGTACTCGTAGAAGCGTGTGAGCAGATTAATGATCGTGGATTTGCCCGCGCCGGTCGAGCCAACCAGGGCGATCGACTGACCCGCTTCGGCGAGCAGGTTGATGGACTCCAGTGCCGGCGGGCCATCCTCTGCATACGAGAAGTGCACGTCATGGAACTCGATCCGACCCTTGGATCCGGTGATGGTCACGCCCTCGCCGATACCCGGTTCTTCTTCTTCGTCGATGATCTCGAAAACCCGCTCGGCAGCCGCCGCTCCGGCCTGGGCGATCTGGTTGAGCTGATGAAGGCGCATCACCGGGTTGTAGAACATTCCCAGCATGAGCAGAAACTTGGAGAGCCGGCCGGCGGTGAATTCGCCGTCCATGATCGCGGCCCCGCCGAAGTAGAGGATGAGCACCGTTCCCATCGAGCTCAGTACTGCCATGCCCGGCTTGTAGCGCGCCCACATCTTCATCACCGAGAGACTTGCGGTCCGCACCCCTTCGCAGACGGTCTGAAACCGGGAGAGTTCGCTTGCCTCGGCGGCGTAGGCCTTGATCTGGCGGATCCCGTCGAGGTTGTCGTGTAGGACGGAAGACATCGCGCTGGCGGCCTTGCGCACGACCCGTTGGCGCTCGCGCGCTCCCTTGGTGTAGAGCACAGCGCCGAGAACCAGAAAGGGGAAGGGGATCAGTGCGATCGCCGCCAGTTTTGGGCTCGCCCAGAAGAGACTGGTTCCAATGACGATGATCTGCAGGAGAGAGACCACGCCCTGCTCGATCCCGTCGATGAGGACCCGTTCCATCGAGGTGACGTCGCCTGAAACGCGGGTCATGATGTCGCCGGTGGGCTTCTTGTCGAACCAGCGCAGTGGGAGCCGCTGGATCTTCCGGTAGAGATCGCTGCGAAGGTCGAAGATGACTTTCTGCTCGAAGGTGTTGTTGAGAATGATCCGCAGCGCGTCGAAGAGCTCGCGCGCCACGAAGGCGAGCAGGGCGAGGAGGGCGGCCCTGACGAGGAGGGAGCGGTCCCCCGACGGCACGACGTCGTCGATGACGTGCTGGGCGAGGTTGGGGAAGACGAGGATGAGACAGGTCGCCGCGATGGCACAGGCCATCTGAGCCGACGCAAGGGCGGGATAGCGTTTCAGGTAGCTGAATACTCGTAGGACGGTGCCCATGATCGCAGGAGGGCCGCATCGCTACCCGTGGGCGAGAACGGGTGCAACGGCTTGTTGGCGAGGTTGCCGACGTTGCTGGACACGCTTTCAGATGAAGCCCGTCGATGTGGGATCGAGCGAACATGCCTCTGGCCCGTAGGACGCCAACCTGAAGGGCGCCGACCTCACTTGATTGGACAACCACGATACCGAGGTCGAGCGCGCTCATTTCGATCTTCATCCCGGTTGCGAGGCCAAACCTTTTGCTGCCGTGCCGATGCTCGCCAACCCGGTGCACGTCGTGTGGAACTCCCGCGGTCGACTCTGGGTCGCCTGCTCATGGGCCTTCCCCCATTTTTGGGGATCGCCGGGGCACATCGACCGGAGGGCGAGCGGAACGACCTCCCGTCCGACTCATCCGCCTGTTCCCCCGCAGATGATCAAATGATCCCTCCCGGCGTTGCGATTTACCAGGCGCACTGGGGCGGGTGATTTTCCCTGCCCCGATCCGAGCGTTCCTGCTTGCCAACCAACTCGACCCACGGACAGTCAGGCATGAATACTTCCGATCGCCGTTCCCCTAACGCGCCCTCTCCCTCCATGGGAGAGCCATCCGACCCCTCGAACTACATCATTCCCACAGTCATTGAAAGCGAGGGGCGGGGTGAACGCGCCTACGACATCTACTCGCGGCTTCTCAAGGACCGTATCATCTTCATTGGCACCCCGATCGATGACCAGATCGCCAACGCCGTCATTGCCCAGCTTCTCTTCCTGCAGATGCAGGACGGCAAGAAGGACATCAACATCTACATCAATTCCCCGGGTGGCTCCGTCACCGCCGGACTCGCGATTTACGACACGATGCAGTTCTGCACCTGTGACGTGAACACCTACTGCATCGGCATCGCCGCCAGCATGGGGGCGGTACTCCTCGCTGCCGGCGCGACGGGCAAGCGCTACGCCCTTCCCAACTCGCACATCATGATCCATCAGGTCTCCGGTGGGGCGCAGGGCACTGCGGCTGACGTCGAGCGGACCGTCGAGTTCATGTACGCCCTCAACCAGCGGCTCCGAAACATCATCGCCAAGCACACCGGACGCACCCCTGAAGAGATCCAGCAGGATTCCGACCGCGACTACTATCTGACTGCCGAGGAAGCCTGCAAATACGGCATCGTGGACAAGGTCCTGGAGTCGAAGAAGGAAATCGAGGGCAAGGCGGACAAGCCCGGTTCGAAAACCGACAAGCCGTCTTCCAAGGCCAGCAAGTCTGACAAGGGCGACAAGAAAAGCTAACGCATCTTCTCAGTCCGGCGGCTGGGACATTGTCATCGCGCGATTCCAGCGAGCCAGTGTCATTTGGTCAAGGACCAGTGCCCATTCCGCAGGGAGGTTGTTCCCTCCGACAGCCTGTATCGACTCCACTGGACTTGACCCGCTGATGCGACGAGAGTTCAAATTTCCAGTATTCTATGGCTAGTAGCTCCAAGCTTACCATGTGCTCCTTCTGCGGGAAGAGCCACTCCGAGGTCCGCAAGCTGATTGCGGGACCAGGCGTCTATATTTGCGACGGCTGCATTCACGTGTGCAAGGGGATCCTCGACAAGGAGATCCGCGAGGACTCCGAGGAAAAGGGCGCCGCCCTCCTTGATCTCGACCTGCCTCTTCCTTCGGAGATCAACGCGGCTCTGGACGATCACGTCGTCGGCCAGGAGCAGGCGAAGAAGGTGCTCTCCGTTGCCGTCTACAACCACTACAAGCGTGTTGGTTCCTTTGGCGGGGAGGACGAGCGCGCCCGTGCGCAGCTTTCGAAATTCGGCGAAGTCGAGATCGAGAAGTCCAACGTCCTTCTCCTTGGACCCACCGGTTCGGGCAAAACGCTGCTTGCGAAGACGCTGGCGCGCGTGCTCGACGTACCTTTCTGCATCGCGGACGCCACTACCATTACCGAAGCGGGCTACGTCGGCGAAGACGTCGAGAACATCGTCCTGCGGCTCCTGCAGGCGGCCGACCACGACGTCGCCAAGGCCGAGAAAGGCATCATCTACATCGACGAGATCGACAAGATCGGCCGCAAGACCGAGAACGTCAGCATCACCCGCGACGTCTCTGGCGAAGGCGTGCAGCAGGCCCTTCTCAAGATGCTCGAGGGCACCACCTGCAACGTTCCCCCCCAGGGTGGACGCAAGCATCCACAGCAGGAGTACATTCAGATCAACACCGAGGGCATCCTGTTCATCTGCGGCGGTGCCTTCACCGGCCTTGAGCAGATCATTGGCCGACGCCGCGGCGCCAAGGTCCTCGGCTTCTCCGGGGCTGACGGTAGCGACGGTGGCGACGGCGCCGACGGTGGCGATGCCGAGGTGGAGGGCAACGAAATCGATGAGGTGGTCGCCTTGCTCTCGCAGGTCGAGCCGGAGGACCTCGTGAGCTACGGTCTGATTCCCGAGTTCATCGGTCGCCTTCCCGTCGTTTCCACCCTCCGCCAGCTCACCGTGAGCGAACTGGTCAGAATCATCACCGAGCCGCGGAACGCCATGCTCAAGCAGTACCAAAAGCTTTTTGCGCTGGACGGCGTCGAACTCAGAATGACCGAGGACTCCATTCAGGCCATGGCCGAGGAAGCCATTCGCAGGAAGACCGGTGCACGCGCCCTCCGTTCCGTTTTCGAGAGGATCATGCTCGATCTCATGTACGACCTTCCCGACCGCGAAGACGTGACTTCGGTCACGATCAATCGCGCGGTTGTCGAAGGTTCTCAGCAGCCCGAACTGACACGAGGCGGTTCCAGCAAGGACGCCGCCTAGCGAGGAAGCCGAGGGGATTGCACATGTCTGCCCCGATCTCCCTGCCTCGATGGATCGGGGTCGTTCATCTCAAGCCTCTTCCGGGTTCGCCTCGGTACGGGGGCTCGATGGGTGAAATCGCCGACGCAGCCCTTCGCGACGCCGAGGCCCTCCAGTCGGGAGGCGTTGACGCCCTCATGATCGAGAACTTCGGCGACGTCCCCTTCGCCAAAGGCCGCGTGCCTTCAGCAACCGTCGCCGCCATGGCGGCCGTGGGCTCTTCGATGCACTCAGCCCTGCGCGTCCCGTTCGGATTCAACGTGCTTCGCAACGACGGTGCCAGTGCCCTAGGCCTCTGCGCGGCGCTCGAGGGGAGCTTTATCCGTGTCAACGTGCTCTCGGGAAGCATGTCCACCGATCAGGGCATCATCGAGGGTGATGCCTTCGCCGTGCTCCGGCGCCGCGCCGCGCTGTGCCCGCATGTCAGGATCATCGCCGACGTGCACGTGAAGCACGCCCAGCCGATAGGGGGCGGACCGATCGGCGAAGCCGCCCGAGACGCTCTCGAAAGGGGGCTCGCCGACGCCCTCGTCATTTCCGGCACAGGCACGGGGGTGGCCACCGATCTTTCCGATCTCGAGGCGGTCCGCCTTGCGGCCCCTGACGCCTTTCTCTACGTCGGCAGCGGCACCACGTTGGAATCTCTCCCCAGCCTTCGAAAGTTCGCCAGCGGCTTCATCGTCGGCAGTGCCCTCAAGGTCGATGGAGAACTCGCAGCGCCGGTCGATCGCGACCGAGTCGCCGCCATGGCGGAACAGATCGGTGCCGGGGCGTAGCCGCCTCAGATACGACTACTTCGGCCGGGCCTCGCTGTAGTACGAGACGAGGCCGGTGACGACGCCATTGACGTAGTCCTGATAGATGCTGGTCCGGAGCTCATCGCCCACCAGAGTCTTGCCGAGGTAGTCGCCCAGGGCGAGACGACTCGCCACCTCTTCATTGTTCATGACGTAGGGTTCGAAGTAGATCACCGGGCAGCGGTAGGTGCGGTTGGCGAGCAGGTTGCGTCGATACAGATAAGGCTGTCCCTCGACCGGGGTCGCGTTCTGGCCGGGGTAGACGTAGGGGGGGAGTCCAGTGGATTCGGCCATGGAAGGAGCCAGGTGGGTGGCAAGGCGGAGCTCTTCGTCATGGGTGCGCTCGAGAAGACGCGTCACCATCTCGAACCGGACGTCGTCGTTGCCGAGTTCGCCGAACATGTAGCTGCCGTTCATGAGGATGTGCAGATGATTGCTATCGACGTACTCAGGAGCAGCGGGATCACCCCAGGCCTCGGCATTGAGATGAAGGCAGAGAACGAGGTCGGGTACGATCTCCTCGTTCACCCGCAAGGCCCTCTCGCGGATCTCCGAAGTCCGGTAGAACAATTTTTCGCTCTGCCACTGGATCGTGGCGACCCGACCTTCGTTAGCCCGATCGGTTGGCAGATAGGTGTCGAGCGGGCTGCGCACCCCGTTCTGGAGGAGGAAGAGGCGCGCATCCTTGCGGAAGTCGATGGGGCGCTTCGCCGTGACCGGTTCGAATTTTTCCCTCACCAGCGTGACTTCGGCCCCGAGGTTCTCAAGGCGCTGCTGGAGGATCTCGGCGATAATCAGGGTGAGTTCGCCCTCGCGGATCTCCTGATCCTCTCCGATCTGGAAAGAGCGCTCCTCCATCTTGGCCCACTCGCCCCCGATGTGACCCGGGTCGATGGCGATCTTCAATTCCGAAAGGGGCCGCAACGGCTCCGCCGGTGGCAGGCTCGATGCCGGGCGCCAGTACCGAGGAGGAGTCCTTATCTCGCCGCCCGTGGTCGCAAACTCAAGCTGGTAGGGAGTGGGATCGCCCTCGGTCCTGAGAATGGAGGCATGGTCGTCGCCGATCGCCATGCTGCTCTTGTAGGAAAGCGGGTCGCTGTAGACGGTCTCAAGCGCACTCAGAAATTCATCGCGGGTCATGGTCCGCTGATATTCATCGAGATCGGGCCAGTAGGGAGGCACGCCCAGAGAGCTGAGATTGTCGGCGGCCGCCACGGGGAGGAGGCAGGCGGCCAGCATGGCCGAGAGAAGGGATTGAAAACGGGCGGACATGGAAACGAAGGCTTGCTTCGGGTAGTGCCGAAGTCGAGGGACTTGTACCGTCGGTCCCACTCTTTTCCAATGCCAGATTCCCCGAACCTCAGCCTTCTTTTTCTGGGTGACGTCGTCGGTGAACCCGGCCGGAGAGCCGTATCCGAGCGTCTCGACGATCTCCGTGACAGGCATGACGTCGATTTTGTCGTCATCAACGGCGAAAACGCAGCCGGAGGTCGGGGCATTACGGAAAAGATTGCGATCAGCCTGATGCGGGCCGGCGCGGCGGTGGTGACCCTCGGCGATCACGCCTGGGACCAGCGCGAGGTGATTCCCTTCATGAGCGACGAGCCTCGGCTGCTTCGCCCGCTCAACTACCCGGAAGGCACTCCCGGGCAGGGTTCGATCGTGCTTGAAACGAGCAAGGGCAAAATGGGCGTAATCGTCGTTCAGGGAAGATCCTTCATCCAGCCGCCTCTGGAGAACCCCTTCCTCGCCGTGCTCGACGAGATCGAGCGCATCGGTCCCGAGTGCGATGCGATCTTCGTCGAGATCCACGCCGAGACCACCAGCGAAAAAATCGCCATGGGGCGTCATCTCGACGGCAGGGTCGCGGCTGTCATCGGCACTCACACGCATGTCCAGACCTCGGATGAAACCATTTTTCCGGGAGGCACAGCCTTCCTCTGTGATGCGGGCATGTGCGGGCCGGTCGACTCGATTCTAGGTCGCTCCATCGACCCGATCGTGAGGCGCTTCTGCACCTCTCTGCCCGAGCGCTTTCCCGTTGCCAAGGGCGACGTCGAACTCTGCGGAGCGGTGGTGCGGATCGACATGGGCACAGGACAGGCCACGCAGATCACCAGGATCCGCGAGCGGGTCAAAGGCCGGCCGTCGTAGCTGCGAAAGCTCCCTCGATTCAAACGAGGTCATTGTGCCATTTGGCTGCACCTCCGGTCCCTCCGGTCCGGTAGGCGGCTGTGTCTGAGCCCTGAAGGGGCGTCTAATCATAGCCCGGGGCAACACCCCGGGAACTCCTAGACTCTACTGGGCCATAAACCCAAGGCGATGCGCTAAGCTACAATGGGGCGCCCTTAAGGGCTTTCATTTGAACGGGGACAGAACCGCATCGCTCAGTGGTCCACCCCACGAACACCGCTCTTAACCAAACGCCATTGACCCTAGGAGGCTGTCGGACTTCAAGCGAGGAAGAGTCCGCAGATTCTGTAGCCGAATTCGTGAGAATTTGGAAGTGTAGGCTGAAGGCCACCAGCTTTAGCCGATGCTTCCACGGTCTGACGACCGCGGCTACCTTCACCTTTTTTTACCCCCTAGCTAGTGGTGATGATCGTGGTCGTGGCCATGATCGTGACCGTGGCCAAAGTCGTCGAACTGTCCTCCACCGCCATCGCCCTTCCGCTTGAGGTAGCCGAAGCCGCCCGTGATGACCCGTTGGATCGGTTCCCCAGTCTCGGGATGCTTGGTGAGCGCATCGTCGCTCATGCTTTGCTGAATCTCGTATCGCTTCGGTCGTTGCCCCCTTTTCTTGGGAATGGTCTCATAGATGTAGGTCGCCATGGGTGGCACTCTAGCTATAATCCGAATGGAAGCCACCATCTCCGCGCGAGAAGCTTTGGCGGTTGGCTGTTCATCGCTTCATTGGTGCCTCTTTCTTCAAGGGCTTGATCGGGACTTGAAGAACGTGCAAGGCTGGACTGCATGGGATCCACCTCCTCCATCTTTCTCATCGTTCTCAGCCTGGCAGGGTGTCTCTGCCTCTCCTCTCTGCTCGGGCAGGAGACCTTGAAACGAGTCTGGACCAGTTCGGATGGAAAGACCGTGGAGATGGAACTGATCGACGCCGACCGGACGAAAGGAACCTTTCTCGTCGGTTCGAAAAGAATCGATCTGCCTTTGGACCGACTCGCTGCCGCCGATCAGGCAATCGTACGAGAGTGGCTTGCCTCGATACCAGTGAGCCGCGAGTGGCCGGAGGTGGTCGAGGTGAAGAGCGATGATATCGAGATTGAGGAGAAAGGAGAGGAGGACGGATTCCATCTCTACCAGACCGAGCATTTTCTCTTCCGGTCGCAGGAGAAGCTGGGAATCAGTCTGATGCGCGAGGTCGCCCGCGTTTTCGAGGCAAGTCACGCCCTCCTCTCCGCGATGCCGTGGGCCATGACCCCTCAGGCCCCGGGTGCGCCGACCGCCGACGGCAAGCCGAGTCCGCTCTTTCACGCCGAGCTCTATCGGAACCGTAGTTCGTACATGGCCGCTGGGGGACCGCAACTTTCCGGAGGTGTCTACACCTTTGGCTACAGCGGGGCCGCGCATTATGGAAAATTCATGGTCCCCTTCGAAAGCATCGGGGTGAAGCAGGTCGGCAAGAGCTTCATGAAGGACGGGGACTTCACGGCGGACACGCTGATCCACGAACTCTGCCATCAACTGATGCATTTCTCCCTCTTCCTGATTCCTCGATGGACCTCGGAGGGAGCCGCCGAATACTGCGAGAGCATCCCCTATAAAGTAGGCAGGTTTCGAGCGGAAGCGATCAAGGGCGGAGTCAAAGATTATATCGAGGATCGGCGGGGTGAACCCAGGCTTCCCGCTGACGTGGTCGCCTTCCTGAAAATGGATGACGAGACCTGGGCCAACAACTCGCGGACCTCCGATGCAATGGGGGTCCTCTACTACCAGTCGCTGCTATGCTTCTACTTTTTTGCGCACCTCGAAGGGGACGAAACGGGCGAGAACCTGCTCGGCTATTTCGACAAGGTGAATCAGGCCCAGAAAAAATGGGCCGACTTCGCCAGCGCCTACCGCCATTATCGTGAGGATCTGGACCTCTTTCTGGCGCAACCCGAAGTGAAGCAGCTTCCGGACGGCCGATTCACCTTTCCGGATGGAATGACGCCGCCGCCCTCTCCGGAAAATCCGTTTCCAGATGGCGTCGAGGGCCTGTCCATCGAGCTCGTCGACGAGCTGATCGATGGCCGCTCCACGGAGGATCTTCGCGAGGAGATGGTCGAGGGCTTTCGAAAGGTAGGCATTCGAGTGCGATAGAGGCATTCACGAGGGCTTGGCACGGAGGCACTTTCCATTCGCGGAGATTTGTCCAGCGACCCCGAAAAGGCTTGTCATCGCCGCGCAGACAGCGGACCTTGCCGTCATGGTCGAGTGGATCATTGCGCTCACGGTTTTGGGGGTCATCCTCATTGCGCTTGAGATCTTTCTGCCGGGCGGCGTGCTGGGGTTTGCCGGAGCCCTCTGTCTTCTCGGGGGCATGGGCGTGGCGGTGGTCGCCGACGAATTCAACGGCCATCCTTGGCTCCGGCTGGGAATCTGTCTCGGCATCCTCGCGGTGGCCGTCATGAGCCTTGTCCTCGGCCTCAAGTATTTCGACAAGACGCCCTTTGCCAGGATCATCACTCTTCAAGAAGAGGTCGGGCACGGCGCCCGTGACCGGAAAAGCGAAGTCGCCGCTCTGATCGGACAGGAAGCCACCGCGCGCGGCGACCTTCGCCCCCTCGGCTCCGTCAAAGTCGGCGAGCAGCGGCACGAGGCCACCTCCCGCACCGGCTACGTCGAGTCGGGGACCAAAGTTCGCATCGTGGCAGTCGAGGATCTCGTCCTCGTCGTCGAGCCTATCTCGAATTCGGCGGCGGCAGCCTCTCCCACCCTCTCCTAATCTTCCCATTGAAAATCATGAACTCACCCATCCTTGCCGCGCTCGACGGAAAACTCGCCCTCATCATCGGAGGCATCGCGATTCTCATCGCGCTGGTCTTCTTCCTCATCGTCCTCAAGTTCTTCAAGACCTGGTTGCGGGCCAAACTCTCCAACGCCTCGGTCACGATGGGCAGTCTCGTGGGAATGTGGCTCCGAAAGGTGCCCTTCGGGCTGATCACCGATAGCCGCATCACCGCGGTGAAAGCCGGACTCGACTACAGCACCGATCAGTTGGAGGCCCACTATCTCGCCGGTGGCGACATCCCCGACGTCATCCTCTCCCTGATCGCGGCGGACAAGGCCGGCATCGACCTCACCTTCGACCGTGCCTGCGCCATTGATCTCGCGGTGAAGGGAACCTCCAAGACCGTGCTCGAAGCGGTCCGGACCAGCATCAATCCCCGCGTCATCGACTGCCCGGATCCCACGAGCAGTTCGACCGGGAAGATCGAAGCGGTCGCCCGTGACGGCATCGCGCTCCGAGTGCGCGCCCGTGTCACGGTGCGGACCAATCTCGACCGCTTCGTCGGTGGTGCCACCGAGGAGACGATCATCGCCCGTGTCGGCGAGGGCATCGTCACCTCGATCGGTTCGGCCGTCACTCACAAGGACGTCCTCGAGAACCCCGACAACATCTCCAAGCTCGTCCTTGCAAAAGGGGTCGATGCCGCCACCGCGTTCACGATTCTCTCCATCGACATCGCCGACATCGACGTCGGCGACAACATCGGAGCCAAGCTTCAGACCGAGCAGGCCGAGGCCGACAAGCAGGTCGCCCAGGCTCGTGCCGAGGTGCGCCGCGCAGCAGCTGTCGCCGCCGAGCAGGAGATGTCCGCCAAGACCCAGGAGATGCGCGCCAACGTGGTCGAGGCCGAAGCGGAAATCCCGCGCGCCATGGCCGAGGCCTTCCGCAGCGGCAACCTCGGCATCATGGACTACGCGAAGTACAACAACGTCACGGCCGACACCGAGATGCGCGAGAGCATCGCCGGTGATCAGGACGGTGGTGGCGACAAGGGACCGCTCTCGTAGCCTTCTCGCTTCTTTCCTTTCTCTCTCCGACCTGAGATCCTCACCGCCATCCTGCTGATGCTTACCGTCCCGATATTCGCTGAGATCGACGGGCAGATGATCTTTCTGTTCATCGTCGTCGGGATCTCGTTTCTGCGGTGGGTGGCAGGGACCATCAAGGCGAGAATCGTGGAGGCACAGCTGAGAAAGCAGGCCGAGCAGGAACTGCTTCGGCCGCCGAAGAAGGCGGCTCCACCCTCCCCGCCGCGAGCCACTCAGGCTCCCGAGCGAGCAGCCCGGCCCACTCCACCCAGAGAGGCTCCGGCTCAGACTCGAAGCCCTCTCGAGGAGCTCCAGGAATTTCTCGGGGAAATGGCCGAGCCGGAGACCGAGCCAGAGGCGGAGGCTCCGCGCACCCGGTCGCAGGAGAGATCCGTCGGGGAGCCGAGAAAGCAGCCCCCGGTATCCCGTACCACGCCGCCACCAGCACCCCGCACCGCCCAGTCTCCTCCGCCGTTGCCGGCTTCGGCACAGGGGGCGGGTCGATCAGTCAAAGTCACCTCATCGGGCGCACCGGCGGTCGATCAAGTGGCCAGAGTTGCGAAGGCCGCGATCGGAGTGAAGGCCGGCGACAACTACCAGCGAGTGGCTCAGGAGCGCGACCGCAGGCACGCCGAGGAAGTTCTTCGGCAGGAGCGGCTCCGCGAAATGCTCTCTTCCCCCGAAGGTCTCCGGACCGCGTGGATCGTCAGCGAGGTGCTTGGCAAACCAAAGGGGCTCGATCTGTAATGGTCCCAGGAGAAGCGCACCCAATTCTCAAGGTTACCTTACTCCAGTGACAAAGTTAGATGGTTGGAACCGGCGAAATATTTCCATCTCGGAGTGAGTCGTTCCTCTCGCAGTCTTTCCCACTCGGCAGCGTCTCCGAGATTCTCGGGCGTAGACCACCCTTTTCGAGCGTAGATTTCAGCGACACCGCCCTCTTCGTCGTGGTCGATCTTGATGCTGTCAGGCACCCATTCCAGGATTTCAGCCTCTAATCTTCGTTGTGGTCGCGAGGGACCTCCATTAGGACCCGCCGATCGGTGATTTGATTGAATCGACGGTTCTCCCAGGATTGCCTCCACCGGTGCAGTTGCTTGCCCCAGGAACCCGGTCAGCTCCATGTGTTGTCTACAAGCAGGATGGGAGCGATTCTTCGGAGGAGGAATCCTCTGAGACAGCCCCTTCATAAGTCAGGATGGCAGCGAGCACGGCGATCGATTGACTCCCGGAAATTCGGTGCTGCCCGCCGGTTTGCTTTCTCCTCGGCTGCCGTCTGCTGGGCAGTGAGGCTTCACTCCACCAGGTCCTCTCCCTTCGCGCGGTTGCCGGTAAGGGCTCGTCCGATGTCTCCCAGCACGTTCACGAACTCGGTCTTGGTCAGTTCCTCAGGGCGGAAGGTCTGGCGGATCCTGGCGGGGACTCGGCGGGTCCTGTCGGCGATGACGAGGTCGACATCCAGGGTGACGGCCCCGTCTTGTTCCCAATCGGGGGTGAACTGCATGGCCGATCGATACACCGCCTGCACCGTCTCTGGAACGCTGGTGGATTCGAAGAAAACGGCTTCCTCAAAGGTGGAGGCAGGCATCTGCTGGGTCCTCCCGGTAGCGGTGAGGAAGCGGACGCTCTTGATTTCGAGCCACTGGTGAACGCCCTCGCGGCCTTGGGCGGCTACCACGACCTGATAGGGGCCTTCCGTCTTGAAAGAGGCCGCGAAATACACCATCGCGCTGAGGGATAGGCCGGAATCTCCGCCCTGAGGGTCCAGCCGTGTGATGACGCGTGCGCCGTTGACTTGGGTCGCTTCCGTCGAACTGGGCACATAGGCCCGAGACTTTTCGCGCACGTGACCGCACGAGGTAAGGAGAAGCGACGCCCCGATAAGGGCAACTGAAGAAGCGGAGCGGGGGAGGGACTTCATGACCAAGTCTCTCGCATGAATGCAATCGGAGCAAATGGCTCTGCATACGCGCTGGCAGACCGCGAAATGCATCTAAACGACGGTGTTTCCAAACGCTCTTACGCTTTGGTGGGGAGTGGATCAGGGCGTGCTCATCGACCGGCCCGACCGGCCCGACCGGCCCGACCGGCCCGCGAGCCACGACGGCCATGTCAGGACTTTACAGACCGCATACCTAGGAGGCTTGCGATTGATTGCGCACCACCCCGTTTACATGTTTTGAGGAGCATTTCACCTAAAGGCAAAGTCGGAAGAGATCGCGATGCCCTACGGGCAAAACTCCTTGTTCCGTAATCAGGACGTCCATCCCCGTGCCTGCCTTAAGGTGGAGCGTGACGTCCCGGCGCGCTGGCGTTGCCAGAGAGCGGACTTCGCCCGCAACTCGCCGGGGACGTCGAGTTCCACCTTCAAGGCAGAACGCTCGAGCCCGACGAGAATTTCGAGATGATACCATCGATACCCTCGCTAACTAAGCGCCTTTGAATCCAGCCCAGGGCATCTCCCGGGGTCTATGGGCTAGCAGAATCGAAGAGCGGTCACGCCAGCCTGCGAACAGCCATCGTCAGGCGAATGCCGGGATTGAGAAACTGGTGGTGGCCGCACGCCGCGAGTACCCGGCGTGGGGCGGCTGCTATTCCGGCTTGTCGAACACCTCGGGGAACCCGGAGCCCGCCGCCTTGGCACTCTCTGAGTCGTCGTTGGCGGTATCGTCGAGCTGCGGTTCGGTGGCCTTTTTTTCGTTGCGGAAACTCATGCCCACCGGCTTGGAAACGCCGAACTCCTCCATGGTGATCCCGTACATGATGTCGGCGCGGTTCATGGTGCGCTTGTTGTGGGTCACGATAATGAACTGGCTCTGGTCGGTGAACTTGTCGAGTACCTTGAGGAAGCGGCCGATATTCGACTCGTCAAGAGGCGCATCGAGTTCGTCGAGCACGCAGAACGGGCTCGGCTTGACCATGTAGATCGAGAAGAGCAGCGCGACTGCCGTCATGGAGCGCTCGCCACCCGAGAGCAGAGTGATCGACTGCAGTTTCTTGCCCGGAGGCTTGGCGATGATCTCGATCCCGGATTCGAGAGGATCGTCGGGCTCGACCAGCTGGAGACTGGCGCGACCCTGTTTGCCGAAGAGTTCACGGAAGGTCTCTTCAAAGTTCTTCTGCACCTTCTCGAAAGTGTCGGCAAAGAGCGCCTTCGTCTCCTTGTCGATCTTCACGATGATCTGGAGAAGCTGCTTCTTCGCCTCGGCGAGGTCGTCCCGCTGAGCGGTCATGAAGTTGAGGCGCTCCTCGACTTCGTCGAATTCGTCGATGGCGTCGAGATTAACCGACCCAATGGTCTCGAGGCGCTGGCGGAGCATGAGCACGGCCTCCTCCACGAATTCCCAGTCGGGGCCGTCGTCCTCCCCCAGAGCCTCGTCGATGGCGGCCTCGGTTTGGGCGTCAGCGTCAGCGGTGATTCCTTCAGCAGAAGTGGTTTCCTGCGAGTTGTTCGCATCAGTTTCAGCGAATTTGTATTCCGTATTTTCTTCTGTAATCGACTCGCCGTCAGCGGCTTTTGAGCTTGCTTCGGGGGCCTCTTCGGTCTGTACAGCCGCACGGATTGCCTTCCGCTTGGAAGCGGTGCCCATGGCCTTTTTCTGTTCGGCAATGGACAGTAGAAGAGCGTGCGGGTCAGGCTCGAAAGCGTCGAGGCCAATGGAGTACCGCTCTCGGATCGTGCTGGAAAGACTTTCCATGCGAAGTTCGACCCTCGTCTTCTCTACCTCCTCGTCACCCCGCTGGCGTCCGGCCGACGAGAGCCGCTCTCGGCATTGATGGATGGCAGCTTCAGCGCTCTCGAGGCCACCGGCGATTTCCGCGCGGCTAGTGGTCAGCTTCTCAATCTCCTCCGACTTGCCGGTGAGGTCGGCCTGGGCGGCCTCAATCTTGGCGGCAAGGTCTTCGGCCTCGGCTTTGGCGTTGGTGGAGCGTTCCTGGTGGGTCTCGATTTCGGTGCGGCGGCGGCCGATGAGATCGGTCAGTTCCTGAAGACCGCGAGCGAGGGGATCCCGCTGTTCCTTGAGGGCGCGTTCGGCGCGTTCCTCGACAGCGAGGGAAGTGGTCATTTCCTGGACGCGCAGGGTCAGTTCCGAATCGCGCTGGGCCAGTTCGTTGGTCTGTGTTTCAAGGTCGCTCAGTTCGGAGCGGAGGGACTCGCGCTCTTCGGCGAGAGATTCATCCTTCCCCTCGAGTTCGCGGATCAGCTGCTCGGCGGCCTCGTTCTTCTTGGTGATCTCGCCCTGCTCCCAGAGGAGCGTGCCGATCTTGTCGACGATTTGGGCCAGCTCTCGGTCGAGCAGGTCGCGTTTGCCTTCTTCGGTCGAGAGGGCGAGCCGGTGTTCCTGGACCTTCTCGGCGAGACGCTTCACCTGATTGCTCTCCTCTTCGGCGCGCGTCTTGGTCTTCTCGTACTCGGCGAGCTTCTGGGAGTGGGCGGTCTCCGCTTCCACCGACTGCGTTTCCAGCCGGCGAAGTTCCTGACCTCGCTCGAGGTAGGAGGTGCCGCGATCGCCTTCCCGCCCGCCGTGCACTACGCCATGGGCATCGACGTAGTTTCCTCCGACCGTGACGAAGCGAAGCCCTGGGTGCATTTCCCGCAGTTCGAGGGCTTTGTTGAGGTCGGGGACCACGAGGACGTCGGCAAGCAGCTGATGCACCAGCCCGGCGACCCGGTCGTGCGGCTTGACCTTTTCAAGGGCCCAGCTCAGCGCTCCCGCAGGCAGTGATTTCTCGAGAGGCAGTTCGGGGGAGGGAAGAAATTCCTCGGGGAGCAGGGCAGCCTCTCCTTCTTCGCTCTTCTCGAGCGATTCCATGATGGCGACCGCGAGATCGCGGTCGGAGACGAGGATCGACTGGAGGTGACGCCCGAGGGCGGCCTCAATCGGCTCGATGAAGCCTTCCTCCACTTCGAGGAAGGAGGCGAGGACGCCGCGGGTGCCATTGCCGAAGAAGTCGGGTTGATCGAGCCCCTTGAGCACGGCCTGCGTTCCAGCTGCGAAGCCTTCACCGGCGGAAACCGCTTCGCGGAGCACCTCCAGTCGGGTGGTGACATGCGACAGCGTGCGCTCGAGTTCGGAAACTTCTCCACGAAGGGATTCACGGCGGGTTTCGACCGAGCGGAGCTTGTCTCCGGCGTCGGCGAGGGCGGTCTGCTCTTCCTCGATCTGGGAAGAGCGCTCCCCGATTCCTTGGACCAGAAGCTCAAGCTGGGCGCCCGTCGTTCCCTGATCCCCTTCAAAGCGCAGTAGATCGCCGGCGAGCTGGGCGCCGCGGTCTGCATCGGTCTGAATGGCGGCCCGGCTCGTCTCGAGGCGGGTCTTGGTGGAGAGATGATTCTGCTCGAGAGCGACAATCCGCTCGCGCACCTCGCGCAGGCGGCGTTCCGCCGTGGTTCGTGCCTCGCGCATCTCGGCGTGCTTGCCCTTCTGCTCCTCGAGTTGACTGCGTTTACCCTCGATGCCGTCGAGAATCTTCTGAAGATCCGTTTCTGCGGCCTGGAGCTCCGTGCGCTGTTCGCCGAGACGGGCCTCAAGGCCGTGAATCTCACCTTCGTGCTCGGCAACGAGTCCTTCGTACTCTGCGACGCGCTGCTCGTTGAAGCCGATCCGGCTCGTGAACGAGGCGATGTTGTTTTCCGTGTCGCGGAGTTCCTGACGACGCTCGGCAATTCGCTGCTGCATCTGCTGGACCTCAGCCCGCGTGTCACGGAGTTGGTCCTCGTCCTGAGCGATCTTCGACTCGACCTCGTGGGTCTCCTTCTCGAGAGAGATGATCGAGCGGCTTAATTCCTCGTGATGAGCGCTGAACTGCCCGTACTGGCGATGGCTGAAATGGGTGTCGAGGACTCTGACATGATCGAGGAAGCCCTGATAGCGGCGCGCTTTGGCGGCCTGCCGTTGCAGTGAGTTCTTCTGCTTCGTCAGTTCCGCCATGATGTCGTCATTGCGGAGCAGGTTGGCCTCGGTGTACTCGAGTTTCCGAAGGGCATCCTTCTTGTCCTTCTTGAACTTGGTGATTCCGGCCGCTTCCTCGAAAACGGCGCGCCGGTCCTCCGGCTTCGAGCTCAGGAGCTGGTCGATTTTGCCCTGCTCCATGATGGAGTAGGCGGTGCGCCCGATCCCGGTATCCATGAGGATATTGAGGATGTCCTTGAGGCGGCAGGTCTGGTTGTTGAGACGGTACTCGGACTTGCCATCGCGATAGACGCGACGGGTGATCGCCACTTCGTTGAATTTTTCGCCGAGGGCCTTGCCGAGACTCTCTTCGCAGTCTGCCATCGTCAGAGTGACCTCGGCCATGCCGAGCGGCTCCCGCTTGTCGGTGCCGTTGAAGATGACGTCCGCCATCTCTCCGCCACGGAGCGCTTTGGCGGAAGTTTCGCCGAGCACCCAGCGGACTGCGTCAACGACGTTCGATTTGCCGCAACCATTGGGACCGACAATCCCAGTGACGCCGCGGTGGAACTCGATGTTGGTCCGTTCCGCGAAGGACTTGAAACCCTGAAGGGTGAGCGTCTTGAGATACATAAATGAAATTCGCTGAAAAGCGGACTCTAACCTCCGCGATCATGTCCTTTCGAGCAACCATAAAGCGAAAAAAACACAAGGAGTGGGTGTAATGGAGGAAGCCATACAATATATTGTGGTTTACGCTTTATGCGTACAGCTCTGTGGATGGCGTTTGTGAATAACTTGTTTCAGGCCTATTAACTATACACTTAGTCAAGTTATCCGGTAAATCCCGTGCAAACTTTCGCATGCTTGAAACGGGTCTCAGTGCCTGAAATCGCGTTCCTTCCGCTCATTTACCCCTCTACCATTGGTCCTTTGAACCGACGAGCGGCTCTCCATACTAGTGGTCTGACACGGCTATATTGATAGTAAATAAAAGCTGCTTTTTTGAACGTGCCGGTTTTGGTGCTGTATGCCAAAGATCAAATACCGATTGAAACTGAATAGCGATGAGCGTGAGGAACTGGGGCGAATCGCGCGAAGTCAGAAAGCTGCAGGAATGAAGATTAAGCGGGCGAAGGCCTTGCTAGCCATGGACAAGGGCGAGAAGGGTCTCGGACTGAAGGACGACGACGTAGCCCAGGCGAGCAGTCTCGGAGTGGCTTCCGTGCGTCGCCTAAGGGCCCGTGCCTGTGAGGTTGGACCGCTGAAGTCCTTGGAGCGCAGGAAGCGTATGACTCCTCCGGTCGAACCGAAGATGACCGGCGAGGTAGAAGGTCATCTCGTTGCGCTGAGTTGTTCCGAACCGCCGGAGGGTTCATCGCGCTGGACGCTCAGACTACTGGCAGACAAACTCGTCGAGCTTGAATTGGTGGATTCGATCTCTGGAGAGACGGTGCGCCGGACACTAAAAAAACAGGATCAAGCCATGGCGGCGCGAGCAGTGGGTGATCCCGCCGAAGCACTCTGCGTCCTTCGTGGCGGACATGGAGCATGTGCTGGGGATCTACGCGCGCGAACCCGATCCCCTCCGCCCTCTGGTTTGCCTGGACGAGTTCTCAATCCAGCTTCTTGGCGAGGTGCGCCAACCGGTGCCCGCCGCTCAGGGAAGACCGGCCCGCGAGGACTACGAGTACACGCGTGAAGGAAGCGCCAGCGCCTTCATGCTATGCATGCCTCACCTTGGCACGCGCGAAGTCTACCTGTCGGAGGACGGGCGCCGGAGGGCGACCGACTACGCCGATGCGCTGCGCTTTCTTTGCGAGGAAATGCTACCTGATGCTCCGGTCATCGATCTCGTTCAGGACAACCTCAATACCCACTGCCGGGCATCGCTCTACAAGCGTTTCTCCCCGGAGCAGGCTGAGGCCATCGATGCGAGGCTCCGTTGGCACTACACTCCGAAGCACGGAAGCTGGCTGAACATGGCTGAGATTGAAATCGGCGCTGTGGCCAGCCGGGCCCTGCGTCGCAGGATCGCGACCCTGGGAGAGTTTCGCAGGCAGGTCGGCGCTGCGGTCAAATCCCGCAATGCAAACCCAAAGCCCATCCAGTGGACCTTCACCAGCAAGGGCGCCAGAATAAAACTGGCAACCCTGTATCCTCTGGCTTTAGACGTGGCAGACCACTAGTGCCAATCGCGCTTGGTTAAGGGCCACCCTCGTTCGACGGGGAGTTCCTGCCACCGAGAGGCGCATTCGAAAAGACCCCGGTGACCGTGCCTGCCTTAAGGTGAAGCGTGACGTCCCAGCGCGCTGGCGTTGCCAGAGGACGGGCTTCGCCCGTAACTCGCCGGGACGTCGAGTTCCACCTTCAAGGCAGAACGCTCGAGCCCGACGAGGAATTTTGACGGAGTGGCGATCCCGCAATCACAGATGACAGATGACAGCAACGCCAATTTTCAGGTCTCAAGCGTCGCGCCTTCCTCCTTGCGCTCCCTTTGATGGGCTTTCCCACGCTTCAGGACTTCGTGGACTCTGATTCTGCCAAGCTACAGATCAACATGGATCACACGATTCTCTGTCTGGGTTCAGTGGCTGGATCTCGCTCGAGTACGAAGGAACCGAGGAAACTGGCACCGCCGTTCCTAGGAGCCTCGCCATCCTTCGTGAGCATTTCTCTTGATGCCGCGACGCACGATCCCGCTCCGTAGTGGGTCGTGACGAGTCAAAGTTTCCACTGTTTTCCGAGCGAGGGCGCTGTTTGCTAACGATTCCTTTTAATCAATGGATATTGATCTTTTACCGTCCAAAAATATAAAGTTCTTTCGTGCTGTTTGATCACCCTGGGAGCACCTTGGCGGGCATGGTGTGGACCCGAGTGCGCTTTTTGATTGAAACGGGATTCTTATTGAAACGGCGGCGAAAAGAATGGTGCGAAGCCGCGTTAGAGGTCCAATCTGCGAGCCCAGTGGGCTGTGGGCTGTGGGCTGTGAAACGGACCGCGCTCGCCCGAACGGCAATGATCCAGGGTTCTCGCCATTCACCCGTGGCAGGCCCAAAATTCATGGTCTAACTTGGTTCATTCCAAGACAGCGAAAAGTTCCTGCGTTCGGTGCTCAAGGCAGACACGATGCCCTTGTCCTAACTTGGGCTGTGGGCTGGGACGACCGCCAAATCCAAAAACGACCACCGGAGCAAGTTGCTCCGCCTGAAATGGAACAAGACGCTGCGCGACGGGTGTCTTTCCGAGGAGGCCGAAACTGATGCGTCAATTCTTTCGCTGGGCGAAACGGGCTGTCTTTGGGCTGCTTGTGGTCGGCATGCTGTTCCTGGTTGTGAGCTGCGCAGTGAAGGCGCAGCGCGCCACTGACGTGCGGAGCCTGCCGTCCGGGATCGCGGCTCTCCAGCCTTCCGGGCAGCGCGAATCCGCTGGTCGTCTGCGTGTCGGCGCCTACAACATCGCTCACGGTCGTGGGGGACAGTTGGGTACAGCCAACGACGTGCATGCGTCCGCCGACGAGGTGAAAATCCATCTTCAGAAGATCGCCGAACAGGTGGAAAAAGCCGAACTCGACATCCTTGTGCTCAATGAGATCGACTTCGCCTGTCACTGGACGCATCGCGTCGATCAGGCGGCGTTCCTTCAGGAGGCGACCGGTTTTCCCCACCTCGCCACTCAGCACAACCTTGATCTTGTCGTTCCCGGCAAAAGCTGGCGCTTCGGCAACGCGATCCTGAGCCGCTATCCGCTGACTGACGTGCGCCGAGTGAAATTCCCGCCGCTGCATCGCTGGGAAGCCCTTTTTGCCGGTAATCACGACGCCTTGTTTGCTCGGGTGAAGGTGGCGCCCGGCAAGGCAGTCGAAATTCTCGGCGTGCACCTCGAGGTGCGGAGCGAGGGCGCTCGTGTTGAGGCGGCCCGAGCGATCCTCGAACTGGCCGAAGACCGGCTGGCGCCGCTGATCGTGCTCGGTGACTTCAACTCAAGCCCAGCGGGATTTCCCAGACAAAACCACGCCGCTGACGGCGAGAATGCGATCGACATGCTCCGCGGCTCCGGCAGTCTCTCGCTCGGCTGGAGCCCGGAATCACCGGCCAAAGACTTTTCCTTTCCCTCGGAAGCGCCCGACCGCGCGATCGACTGGATGCTGGTCACTCCCGAGTTGGAGCTGACTGGAAAGCAGGTGGTGCCCTCGCGATTGTCTGACCACCTGATGATCATCGGTGAAGTCGGGCTCGCCTCGCCTTGATTGGCGCCTGAGCCTGAATGGCGCTTACTTAAGCCAAGCATCGCTTTTTTCGTGAAGGCGGCTCGAGGATTTCGCGACCGTGGTAGGGCGTGGGCCTCCGGACCCGCCGAAGGGAGCGCCAAGCGACCGCCTCGGGTTGCCTGCTGCCACGACGGCGGGTCGAGGATGCCCCTGCCCTGTCTTTTCCCTTGGTTCGAGATTCCCATCCTCTGGCCGGGAACCCCGAGGGGGCCCTTGACTAAGCGCCATTGCTCTTAGCCCAGGCGGGAGCCTGGCTATTGCTGACGGCTCGATTTGAGTCAGGTCGACTCTCAAGCAAAGATCGGCCGCAGATGCCGGTCGAACAGGTTTTCGGTGACGTTGCGGCCGATCACCTCATCGTGCTCCTTGAGCAGGTCGAGGTAGCGGTCACCCATCTTGGCCGCGACCTTGAATCCGACATGCAGGAGCTGTCTGACATGCGGATTGAACTCGAGGTGATCCGGGTCATGGCGAAGTGCGCTCTGAAACTGCCGGGAGCTCCAGCCGTTCACCTCTTCTGCGCTTGGCAGTTGAGTGGGATCGACGTCGATCACCGTGGCGTAGGGCTCGCATAGGGCTTCGCGTTGGGCGAGGGCTTCGGCGTAGACTTCCTTGGCGAGCGCGAGGCCGTCTCCACCCGCTTCGGCGAGTCCGATGAGTTCCTCGAGCCAACTGGTACCAGCGGTCTTGAGATGCAGGCCGGCCCCGGTATCGCGGAGTGCTTTTCCGATGACTGGATAGATCGAAAACTTGTCGCTACCCGAGTGGACGGAAAGCTTCAGGTTGGCAGGCAGTCCGTACTGCTGCGTGGCATGGCGCAGCACGGCGACATCGTCGCGGAACTCCTGCTCGAACTGGGAGACGTCACCGGCGTAGTCGACGCCTTTGTTGAAGCGACCTGTAAACTTGGGCGCGATGGTCTGCAGCGGCACCCCTTCCTCGGCAAGAGCTGCGAGGATCACCAGGAGCTCGGGCGGGGTCTGCGGCGAGTCGGTCTCGTCCATCGAGACTTCGGGAATGAAAGCAGGGCTGCCCTTGAGTTCGACGATCCGGCGGTGGATCTCGCCGGCCTTGAAGACGGCACCGAGGAAGGTGGTGGCGGTGGCGCGGACCTGCTCCTCGGTGATCTCAAGCGGGGCCTCGATGCCTTCGATCGAAAGGCAACCGACCAGTTCGGGATGACGCTTCACGAAGCCGTCGATTTCCTCCGCGGGCGCAGGGACCCCGATCGCATCGGCGACGTCGATGGTGAAGAAATTCGCGTACTCGGCGAAGCTCTCGACCGTGTCCATGCCGATGTGGTCGGCATCGACGAAATACGGACCCGCCCACGAAAGCTCGGCGATGGCGGCGGCTGCGGCATCCCAGGTCGATTGAGGGTTCGAGCCGATGATCTGGTGCTCGCGGTTGGACTTGTTCCATACGGGCACGACTTCTACACTTAGTTCGGAGCGGGCTTGCTGGCAGGCGCGGAGCTGGGCCACGCCCTGGTGGGCGAAACGGTCGCCCATTCCTAAGGAGTACTTGCCGAGCGATGAAGACATGACCCGCGATCCCATAGCGAGACAGGAAGTCAAGCCGGCTGAAAAATTGGCTGGTGGAGGGGCTTGTTTCGCGCTCGTCCTTGAAGATGGTGCGTCCCATGTCTCTCCGGCTCGAAATGCTCCAGGTCGCCCGCCTTGCTCCCAACGTTCTCGGGGCGGATGGGGTGGCGCTCGTGGAACGCTTCGTTCGCGCGCATCAGGCGGACGAAGGCGGCTTCCTCGACCGCGACGGGAAGTCGGATCTCTACTACAGCGTTTTCGCCCTCGATGCGCTCACGGCACTGCAGGCGGAACTGCCGTCGAAGACAAGCTTCTTCGACTCAGCCCAGCCCGAAGAGCTGGACTTCGTCCATCTCTGCTCGCTCCTCCGGGTGCTCGCCGCGCTTGGAAGACCCGCCCGAGGAATGGAGTGCCTGGAGAAGTTCCGCACGGCCGACGGCGGCTACAACGAGACGCCCGGAGCGGAGTCGGCTTCGGCCTATGGCTCGCTGCTCGGCTACGCCGCCTATGCCGATCACGGCGTGGTACCCCCGGACTCTGAAAAAATGCTCGAGGCTCTCGCCGAGCTTCGCAACGAGGACGGCGGCTATGCCAACGATCGTATCATTTCGATCAGTGCAGGACCATCTACCGCGGCCGCCGTAACCCTGCTCCGCAAGTTCGGGGAACGTCCGCCGGATGGTGCCGGTGATTTTCTTCTCTCCTGCTGGCATCCGGCGGGAGGATTTCGCGCCTTTCCGGGAGCTCCCATGCCGGACCTGCTTTCCACGGCCGTCACTCTCCATGCCCTTGATGGTATTCAGGTCGACTTCTCCAAGCTTCAGGAACCCCTCCTCGATTTCGTCGACAGCCTGTGGGTCGTGCAGGAACAGGGCGGCGGCTTCTTCGGCACCTGGGACGATGACCAGGCCGACCTCGAATATACCTACTACGGTCTCCTTGCGCTTGGCCATCTTGCTCTTTAGTCGATGACTTCCTCCAGGGTCAGAACCGCACTCGACAACGCGACCGATCACCTGCTCTCGCTGCGCAACGAGGCTGGTTTTTGGGAAGGTGAACTCTCTTCCTCGGCGCTGTCGACCGCCACGGCCGTGGTAGCGCTTGGGTCTGTGGACGCGCCCCGGCACGCAGATCTCATTGCGGGCGGAGCCGAGTGGCTGGCCGCGAACCAGAATGAGGATGGCGGCTGGGGGGACACCACCCTGAGTTTTTCGAACATCTCGACCACACTCCTCTGTTGGGCCGCCCTCGCTCATGCGGGGCGAGGAGAAAGGGAAGCCTGCCAGAGAGCGTCGAGTTGGATCGAAGCGTATTGCGGTTCGCTCGAGCCGTCCGTGATTGCCGGAAAGGTCAGCGACCGCTACGGAAAGGACCGCACTTTTTCCGTGCCGATTCTGATGCTCTGCGCGATTGGAGGGAGGCTTGGCCCACCTGATCAGGCGTGGAAGCGGGTCCTCCCTCTTCCTTTTGAACTGGCGGCGTTTCCGCAAACATGGTTCGCCGCCTTCCGCCTGCCGGTGGTCAGCTATGCCCTACCGGCTTTGATCGCCATTGGCTACGCCAGACACCATCACGCCCCCTGCCGGTTCCCGCCGCTTCGCTGGCTTCGGTCCCGGCTCTGGCCAAAGACCTCGAAAGTCCTTTCTCGGATTCAACCTCAGGGCGGAGGCTTTCTCGAGGCGACGCCGCTGACGAGTTTCGTGACGATGGCTCTGGCGAATTCCGGCGAGCTGGAAAGTCCGGTCGTCCGTGGGGGCGTGGACTTTCTCAAGAGGTCGGTCCGCGCCGACGGGAGCTGGCCCATCGACACGAATCTGGCGACCTGGGGAACGACCCTCGCGGTTAAAGCACTCGACCTCGATGCATGGGATGCCTCGCCTGTCTGCGCATGGCTGCAGAAGCAGCAGTACCGCGAGGTCCACCCCTACACGAATGCTCCCCCGGGCGGCTGGGCCTGGACGGATCTTCCGGGCGGTGTCCCCGATGCCGACGACACGCCCGGCGCGCTGCTGGCTCTGCGCAGGATCGCCCCCTTCACCGAAGAGATTCAGCAGGCCGCGACCGAAGGCTGTCGCTGGCTCTGTGGACTGCAGAATCGCGATGGCGGGATCCCCACCTTCTGCCGAGGCTGGGGTGCGCTTCCCTTTGACCGGTCTTCCCCGGACCTCACCGCCCACGCCCTCCGAGCCTGGGTGGCCTGGCAACCCTATCTTGGGCTGGGAATGGAGCGCCCCATTCAAGAAACCATTCGCTACCTTGTTGACACCCAGGCCCCTGACGGCAGCTGGATGCCGCTGTGGTTTGGCAATCAGCATCGCGCCGACGAAGCCAACCCGACTTACGGCACCGCGATGGTCGTCCTTGCCCTCGCCGAGACGCGTCTCGCCCCCGCTCTGCAAGAAGCCGGAGTCGAGTGGCTAAAAGCCAACCAGAATCCCGACGGAGGCTGGGGTGGGGGGATGCAGACCCCGAGCAGCATTGAGGAGACGTCTCTAGCGATCGAGGCGCTCTCCGTGGCAGGAGAGCCAAACGAGGCGGGCGTCCTCTGGCTCCTTGAAGCGACCCAGATCGGCACGGAGTTCCCCGTCAGCCCGATCGGGTTCTACTTTGCCAAGCTCTGGTACCACGAGCGGCTGTATCCGGTCACTTGGACAGTGGGCGCCTATCGCGCCTTCCTGCGCGCTCAGCGGCCGCCGTCTGCGATCCATTCATAGAGCAGGGCGACCATTTCCATGACGACGAGCTTGGTCCCCCTGCTTGTCTTCCACCAGTCAGCGGGGCCGTCCATTGTCAGGGGAGCCGCAAGGCTGCCGACCGGAGCGATTTCCTGGAAGACTTTTTCGTAGACGATAGTGCTCCGCCTCGAGTGGGATGGGCTGGTGACGATTTCGATGCCCCGGATCTCGATGCCATCAGCTTCCAGTTTCTCTCGGAGCGCTACGGCAGCGGCGTAAGTGCGGTGTCGGAAATTCTGACCGGCGGGGGCGGTGACGATTTCCTCGGAAGAGAGTCCCTCGTGAAGCAGTCGGGCTTCGGTAAGTGAAGCCCAGTTGTCGTGCTCGCCGACGTAGCCTCCCTGATCGCGGTCGCCACCGGTTGCGCAGACAAAATCGTAGCGGCCCGAGTTGCGGTAGCGCTCGACCGCCCAGGTCACCGCGGTGTCCTTCACCCAGCCCTCGATTACAAGCAGATTGGCCTTTGGCAAAGAACGCTCGACCGAGAGAAATGAATGCAGTCCCCGGCAACCGGGTACCACGATCAGACCGCTGAGAGATAGTAGGACAAGAAGACCGGGCAGGGTCGGAAGATAGACCGAGCGTTTTTTGAATAGCGCGATGATGAAGAACCCTCTGACACCTCCTCCGAGAATCGAGACGAGATTTCAGCTGATTCCCTGGTTCAGAGTTCGATGGGAAGGGGGTGATCCATTATCGGAATCACCTCCTGAACCTCAAACTGGTCTGCGAGTGGATGCATAGGAAGCGTAGTGGCAACTCAAGTGTCTTTGTCTGGGCTACGCCGAATTCCATCGGGCGACTGTCCGGAGGGCAGGGGAGGCTTCCTCAGGGGATCAAGGTGGAGGTCATCGACCTCGGCCACGCGGAGCTCTACGAGATCAATCACCAAAAGCCTTCCGAATGGTTCACCAGCTACGGCGACGTCTTCCCGGTCGGTGGGGTCAGGATGACACCTTTCCCTCCGGTCGCACCGAAAGAGAAGTGAAGCTTTCGTAGCAAGGAAACCACGAAAGGCATCTACGAGTGGAACCACTTCTAAGACCGATTCCAAAATGAGATGAGTAGAATCGGCGTGGGATTTTCCGTCGCTGAGTGGGCGTAATCAAGGAGGGGGGCCTGCCCCGTGACGAGGACATAACAACCTCAGCGGCAAAAAGATCCGCCGCTATTTTTCATCCGTCGCAGGCGGCGAGCATTCCCAACCCCTCCATTTCTCCATTCTACCAAAATGATTTTGTAAATTGTCTAAGTGCGCGCTCTCCGGGGAGGCCCGCCTCTGGGGCACGGCGAGGAAGTATCTGGCGGGACAGAGCGGGTTGCGTGGTGCTCCCAGACTCGGAGAGATCTCCAAGCATGTGAACTCTAGGTCGAGGGAGGCCACCCCATGAGACAGATAAATTGATCGGAGAATGGTCCCGATTCCCGAATCAAGAAACGGCCCTAGCCGCAATGGCGCTTGGTTAGTGAAGGGTATCGAGGTTCTGGACGGGATTTCTTCTTCTGGGATTGAACCGGATCGACCCTACCTTCCCGCTTGAAGCGATCGCAAAACGGCTTGCCTTGAGGTAGGGACGAGGGTCCCTCCTCGTCCGGGGAGGAGC
>ENA-ORXT01001342-ORXT01001342.1-marine-metagenome-genome-assembly--contig:-NODE-1342-length-33498-cov-62.740732_pt1 | contig 33498 bp, 21 predicted proteins | sample MGYA00237868_ERZ511482 | MGnify/ENA metagenome assembly ERZ511482 | reverse complement strand
GTTTTTCCAGCGGGATAGGCTTTGGTAACGCCCTCCATGGCAAAGATTACTTTTTTGTCAGACATGGTATGTTTTTTAAGTGTTGAACTTTAGTCGTGCGGTCGTAAATATAATTCATGAATCATACCTGCAGTCATAACTGCTACCGCCGGACAAAAATAAGAAAAGATAGGGAGGAAGGGAAAGTTTTTTTAGGTGGGTGAATTTCCAGGAAACAAGTCGATAATTCAATTAATAAAATAGTGCCTTAAACTTAACCCGGGGATTCCAAAAGAATCACTACCTCTACCTCTTCTGTTAATATTGTTATGGAAATTTATACCCGCGCCAATGGAAAAAGAATGATCTTTGGTAGGAAAGAATAAAATCTCCGGACGCACCCAATAACCGAATTCTTTAAAAGCAGTCAAATAGGGAACGAGGGTAATACCCAATCCAAATCCATCCGTTCCTCTTTCGTATCTGAACTTTGGTCCGATCCAACGCAGCTATTATTGAAATATTAAAAAACCGATAGGGTTGTTTTTTAATTAGTAATATAAAAAAACGTTTAATGAAAGATATTCAACTCGCTGTAAAGTACAATTATATATCAAGATAAACAAAATTTTTACACTAAAACTATACACCTACTGACGCTCCCCCACTTCCAACAAAATCAATTCTTTCCTGTTGCTTTAGGATATCTTTTCTCCGTTCATTGATGATTTCATGAAGTGGATGTATGTATTTTGATAGTCAGATAAACTATCCATTTAATTATAAAACATTGTAGCGTCAAAAAATGCGCTTACGCTACAATGCTTTCGCTCGCTACATCTCCACACTTTCCCCCACCTCCAACAAAATCAATTCCTTCCCTTTATCCGCAAATGCCTTTTTCGCGGCCGCGTGATCAATTTCGATATACCCAAAGGTATCAAAATGACAACCAATAATCTTGTCACATTTAATAAAGTCACTGGCAATCACCGCATCTTCGTAGCCCATCGTAAAATTATCGCCAATCGGTAGAATGGCAAAGTCGAGCTTCGGACAGGTCATCGGAATTAGTTGCATATCGAGCGTCAGGGCCGTATCTCCAGCGTGGTAGAAACAAATATCGTCGTTCCAGATCACAAAGCCACCGGGGTTCCCGGCATAGGTGCCATCGGGTAACACGGAGGAGTGCACAGCGTTGACATATTTGACGGTACCGAAATCGAACTGAGCTTTCCCGCCGTGATTGAGTGGGTGTCCGTCCATTTTCTTATCGCCGTAGTAGGTGGTAATTTCATAATTAGAAATAATCCTGGCGCCGGTATTCTTGACAACCGCTTCTACATCCGCTACGTGGTCCTGGTGACCGTGGGTAATGAGCAGGTAATCTGCGGGCACATCGGCTATCGTAATTTTTTCTTTTGCCAATTTATTGTCGGTAATAAATGGATCAAAAAGAAGGTCTTTTCCATTGACTTGCATACCGAATCCGGCCTGGCCATAATAGGTGATTTTCATAATAACAAAGTTTTTTATAGTTGAATAAGCAGAACAGGCAAATTAGCTGTTTTATCCGAAAGGCAAAAAAAAAGCGATATCATATTGACGTTCAAAAAGAACAGACAATTATAATATCGCAATTACTTCCGTTTTTTAGAAGAGAGAGAGAGGAGTGGATGAAACGGAAGTATGTTTTCAATGGTTTCTTGCCAAAATAGGTTGGCTCAAATATATTAAGGGGGTCAGTTTCTTATTCCCTTTGTACATAATAAGAACGCTACAAATGTACAACAACATCGAGTCTCTTACCTATTCTTATGTCTCAATTTACTATACAAATGTGTTTTTTGGTTTTCCAGTAATTATCCCAAACCTTAACATTTATACTTAAAAAATTGATTATCAGTTAGTTATATCCAAAATGCCTTAAGTCTAGTTTTTGTAGAAAATCAAAAAGCGACTGGTATGCTCATTTTCAGAGAATATTCTTTAACTTCGTTCTGAGCGGGAAAAAAAAGTTACTTAAACTGGTATCCATAAAGTAATTCCACTCAACACACTGTACAAATACAATGAAAACAATTTTTATCTCCCGGATAAAACTAGCTTCCTTATGGATGCTGGGGATGATTTTGCTGGCCACGGATCAAGTATCCGCTGGTGTTTTTGATCTTATACCCAATCCTAATACTCCTCAAACAAATCTCCATAACTATTGTCTTATCGCCAAAAATCCTATCCTGACAAACGGGCAACTGGATTTTCAAAACACGTCTTTTATTTCAATTCCGGAGGATTTTAATTTGCAACCCAAAAAGATATACTGGTTCAAGTTAAGGCTCCAATGTTCTCAGACCAATACTTCCGAGCAGTGGATTCATCTGGGCCGCTACGATGAGGTAGCCTTATATCGCAACCAGCAGTGTATCGGTCAAACCGGCAACAGCATCAACAAAAATGATTGTATGCATCCGGTCCACCGGGATTGGCTTTCGCTGATGCCTTTATCAAAAAAACCTGCGGACTATTATTTCCGTATTAAGACCGGACGTTTCGATCGACCGCGTCCCCTGTTCGCTCAACTGACCAGCCTGGAAAATCTGGAACAAAACAGAAGTAATAAAATAAGAGACAACCTTGGTTTTTACTTTTTTCGAATTGGTATTTTAGCAATTATCGCTTTTATGGTATTGCTTTCTTTAGCGCAATTCATTACCGGTAAAGACAAGACTTACCGTTGTTATAGTTTATATCTGCTACTTACCTTTTTCTATTTATTAATCAATTTTGAACAGAAAAGTTCTTTTAGTTTTTTTATTCAAAATCATTTCGCGGGTTATTTTCAGGCCTTGATTATCCCTAGTCTGATGTTGAGTTATTTTTTCTATACACAGTTTGTACGCTGTATTCTGGATACCCGTTCAAAACAGATTCGCTTTGACCGCTTGTTGCGGAACTATGGATTTATGACGCTGACCTTTGTATTACTAGATCTTGTAATCGGTTTTATTTTTAAGGCAGATTTCTATTCGCATTTGCGGAGCGTTATACTCATTATTTCTTTTATCATCGCTATGTATATTTATTTTCAAATCTGGAAAATAAAAAGTACAGTTGCCAAATTGGTACTGACCGGATCTTTAATCTTTAGCTTCGGTTCTTTTCTAGGTTTTTTGTTTACTACGTTTTTAAAATTACCGGAAGGGCTCGGTATTTTTTCGGATGGACTAACTTATATGCAAATAAGTGTATTGTTGGAAGTTTTGTTTTTTACCATTGCGCTGGCCTACCGTTCGCGACAGATCGAAAAAGATAAAGCAAGGGCAAGGGCAGATCTGATTGCTGAAACTTACGAAAAAGAAAAACTCGTATACCAAAATGAAAAGAGCAAAGAGTTTGAGGTCAGAAGATCGCGTTTTTTTGCGGACACCAACCACGAGTTGCGTTCGCCACTGACAGTCATCAAAGGTATGGCTGAAAATCTGGATGGCAATGATCTTCAACGCAATATCATTCTGAAGAATACCACCAATATGCTTCACCTGATCAACAATATGCTCCACCTGGCCAGAACCGAATCAGGAGATGTTAAAGTCAATTTGCTTCAGGACAATTTTATTAATTTTTGTAAATCACAAATGGAAGCGTGGACTTATTTTGCAAAAACCAAAGGGATTGAAGTTATTTATCAGCCCCGTACCGATTTGATATTAATGGATTTTGATGATCAAAAAATGGAACAAATTATTTCCAATTTAATGAGTAATGCCATTAAGTTTACGCCTCCCAACGGGACCATTACTGTGACGACCGAAGCCCATTACAAAAATTTGATTCTCACCATTCAGGACACCGGAAATGGGATCGCTGAACAGGATTTACCCCGAGTCTTCGACCGATACTACCGCGCCGAAAATTCTCAAAATATTCAAATTGAAGGAAATGGTATCGGCTTAGCGTTGGTCAAAAAACTGGTTGAACTAGTTAAAGGAAATATCACAGTGACGAGCAAATCCGGAATTGGATCTTCCTTTGTACTACATTTTCCAATAACTAAATTGGCCCCCTACGGAAAAGCAAAAACTTCCGTGAATACCGCTATCCCAATTTATTCCCAAGACGACCTGCTCACCAACGCGGCTCCGACCACTGCACCGGTACTTTTAGTCGTAGAGGACAATACCGAAATTCTACACCATCTGAAATATTCCCTCGGCCAATCGTATAACATTATTACCGCAACCAATGGATCAGAAGGAATCACCAGGGCTTGCCAATCCTTTCCGGACCTCATCATCAGCGATATTCGAATGCCCGTACAGGATGGTTTATCACTTTGTGAAACTTTGAAAAAAGACTTGACTACCAGCCATATTCCCATTATTTTGCTGACGGCTTCTGCTACCGATTCGGATAAAATTAAGGGGCTCGCGTGCGGAGCGGACGCCTATATAACCAAACCTTTCAGCCAGGTCGAACTGAAACTAAGAATAGAAAACCTCCTGCAGGTTAAGAAAACGTTACACGCTTATTTTTCTAAAAATATTGATTCGGAAACAATCAGAAAGAGTGAAATTTCGAAAGAAGATCAAGGTTTTCTGGATCAGTTGGTAGCTTTTATTACAGATAATATTGAAGACGACCGAATGGATGTTCAGCAAATGATGACCGCAGTCAACGTCAGTCGCCCTACCCTCCACAACAAATTAAAATCGCTAACGGGACTGTCAGCCAGTCAATTTAAAAAACAAATAAAAATGCAGAAAGCAAAACAGTTATTGGAAGAAGGGCACCGCAACATCAGTCAACTAGCCTATCAGCTTGGTTACAAATATCCCAATAATTTTTCCAAGGATTTTAAAAAATGGTATGGGGTGACCCCTAAAAATTTTAGAAAATAAATCTGCTATAAGGGATGAGGATTATTTCTCATAAATCACTGCCACCCGTAGTGCCCTGAGTCCCGTAACCCCCTGCAAATCTTCCAGTTCCAATTCCTCAATCTCCGGCTCGATCATCCCTTTACTCGCTAAAAAACCAAGATAACGACGATAAGTTTCCGCATCCCGATCCTGTGAATAGACAATCGCAATTTTACCAGGCAACGTCAATCGTTGGGTTCCTCCTTTTATGTGGGCTTTATCAATTCTTTTCTTTAAAATCTCGTAACGAATATTGTACGCACCATCCACATCAAAGGATTTGCTGGACATTTTAAATTTGACGGTAATCTCCGAACCATGAACCATAATCAGAGAAGCAATCTGCAGTTTCAATGGCAATCTAGATTGTAAACGGTGTACCAACCGCTCGGTACCCACCATAGTCTGTAATTGCCAAAGCTGTAAATTTTGTAAATAAATCGGACTATAATCCTGTTTTTTTACCAGAGATTGACCAACGTACATATTGTATTCTACGCCGTCCGTTTTATATTTTTCAAAATAATGCGGATAAATTTTTTGCGCTTTTTCCTGCTGCCGGTCCAGATAATTGGCCATTTGATCATTGATCATTGCGACACTATCTTCAAAGTCTTTTCTCTTTGCATAAATAAAACCCAGACTATCATCCAGTTTTTTATTATACTCTTTTACCTTTCTATCCATCTCGGGACTCAGTGTACGAATATGATTGAATGCTGGATAAATTTCGTCCGCCAAAAATTCTCCCATCGTTACTTCATCCCCCGCATCCATTCCTGATTTGAGGTGTAAAGTGGCTCCTTCTAGACGATGTAATAATTGGCGATAGACAATGAGTGGCTCTATCTCAAGGGCAGATTTTAATATTTTCCCAGCCAATTTAAGCTGACTGATCAGGTCTTGTTTTACCGCTTCATTACGTTCGTCTGTAGATCCTTTGATATCCGACTGACCAAAAAGAGGCGTCACACTTTCAAAAACAATGTCTTTAATAGAAGCATCGGGATTGGTCTGCCGTGCGCTCCATAAATCTTCGGCTATTTCAAAAAACTTCCACGAAACCGCTGGATGAATTACCGTAAAATTTTGTTGAATAATACTTTCCATCATCGTTTCGTGCAAGACCATCCAGCGTTGCATCGTAACGGCAAAGATGGGGATAATTTCAAAAATCTTACCAATACTTACCGTATTTATCTCCCGTACGTGCGGACTACCAAGTTCAATCACACCAATCAGACCATTATCCAGCCTTACCGGAATGGCTACGTAACTACGAATACCATTTTTAGATAATCTATGTACCTGCGGATGATCCTCGGGCGTTAACTTAGTCAGATCAGAGAAAAAGACCGGTTCCATTTTAAGTAATTCAGCCCTCCCGTAATCACAAAAACACTCCTCTACGGGAATACCTCGCTCCAAATTTAACAATATGCTTTTAAATTTTACATCTCTAAAACATTCAACTGTTTCTGAATGCTCATCAAGAATAAACATCCCCATTTCTAGCGAGGACATTTCCAGAATACGGATGACTTTATCCTTAATACTTATCAGGTGAACTTCTGATTGAAAAACGTCTGGATGTAACAATTCCGTTTTCAATTCGGAAATAATTTCTTCAATTGTCACATCAAATAAATTCATAATTCCGAAACCTCGAAAAACAAAAGAGTTAGGTGGAAAAACCTTTTTCCAGGTTTCAATATTATGCGCATTATTCCGCAAGAGTTCAATATCTGCATTAGATACTGAAAAGTTTGGATCGACAGGTTCTATTTCCGAAAAATCTCCGTTAAACATGATCCGATAATGTTTGGTTCGGTTTGTTTTTAAATTAGGAATATCGAGATAATAAACCCATGGTGTTTTTAAAGCGACACCATAGCGAAAATTAAGAATAAAAATACACGCTAAGGTGTAATAAAGATCTTCTTCTTCTGTTCTTACCTTAAATTCAAAATCAGGACCAGCCTGGTCGATAATTTTTTGAAAACGTCTGGTTGGGTTAAAATAAATATTAGTAAAGGGAACTGCTCCGGTTTTGATTTCATTGTCCTGTAATGGCTCTGGAAAAAGGACGGAGAGCAGTTGTTTGAGTGGTGCTGAATTATCCTGAATTTTACTTATGTCTAGAATCGGCTCATGCAATTCTGGATATTTTTCCAAATCTTTCAAAATCTCCCGAGCGTGCATCGCGGCTCCTTTGGAGGGACCTGCTGCTTGCTTTTCCCAATATTTGAATATATCTGCAAAACTGACTTGTACCTCAAAAGGCAAAACTCCCCAGGTATTTATCGTATTGTCATCTTTTTGTTTTACTAGCTTATTCATACGCAAAATTCTATTTTATGCTGGATTCCAGGTGAGGGAATGAAAATCAGTTTCCGACCCACTAAGGAACAACGATCTAATAGATTGAGATAAAAAGCGAAATATTTTTTCATCAATCAAGGCGCTGAAATGGGCGTTATGCAGAGCATAATAACCTTAACGGTTTACAGGGTAAGAAGTTTGATTCCAGGAATAAGTTTAGAGAATAACCGATAGAACAGCAATTCCAACACCCACCAAAATAGCTATCAATTTGGGCAGCGGGACCGCATGGTGATCCCTGCTGCTGTCCGACTCAAAAAGTATCGTAGTAGCGATGTGCAGAAAAGAACCAATTACGACGGCTTGCAGGACATTTATGTGCCAGTCCGTGATTTGATCTTGCGCCGCAAAAGCAGCAGTGAGCGCAGCTGCCAATGGAGACATCAACGCAAAGATGATCAACAGCGTCCACCATACCTTTTTTTGATAACCTGATTTTTTTAATAACAATACCAATGCAAATGCCGCTGGAGCTTTGTGCAATACGATACTCCACAAAAGATGATGTCCACTGTGGTCATGCACGTGCCCACCCAACGGCAAACCTTCAATAAATGCGTGTAAACAAAGTCCGATCATTACCATGGTCGTATGTCGCCGTACCTGATGCTGATGGTGTGGAACATGAATATGACCATGCTCTACTCCACCCGAAAATTGTTCTAATATTAACTGAATAAAAAATCCAATCAGAATATAAATACCCACATTTTCTACCGAGGAGCGGAAAACAGTTGGCATGATATCCATTACGCAGATACCCAGAATGTAGGCGCCACTAAAGGAGAGGAATAATGGTAACCGAGACGGATCTTTGGGGTTGACCAGCAGCGCCGCAAAACCACCCAGCAAAACCGTAAAAAGTAGAAGAAGGTATTCCCATAGTTGCATGCTTACAAGTATTTTTTTAGAACGTGTCTAAGGGATGAGAAATAACTAACTATCCATTCTGACTTTTATTAAAGCGCCAAAATTACGATTTTTTGGGTGTTAACCAACCTGAATTGTTGAGCAGCCTTCCCGTCACACTACCAATTAACCAACCCAACAGAGCCCCCGCCAGAACATCCAGCGGATAATGCACTCCTACGTATACCTGCGCATAGGCAATCGAAGCCGCCCAGAATATGAGCCACCAGGGACGGTACTTCAAACGCCGACCCAGCACAAAAAATAAAAATCCGCTAATGGCAAAATGATTGGTGGCATGACTGGAAGTAAAACTATAACCACTTCCACACGATATCCGCAAATGCACGGGATGCTCCTGCGCTACTTCCTGATGACAAGGACGAGGCCGACGTATATTTTTTTTCAGCACCTGACTACTCACTGTATCAGCAATAGTAATCGTCAACAGTAACCCCACTATAAAGTACCATGCCTGCTTCCCGAAATTTTGAAATAAGAAAAATAACAGAAACACGTAAAATGGAACCCAAAAAAGCTTGTTTCTCCACCAGGGCAATAAAAAATTTTGCCAGTCCGTCTCCCAGGATTGATTAATTAATACAAATAGATATTTATCTAATTCTAATAGCCACTCCATAAGGTCATTTAAGATTAATAACTCGTAAACATCTAATCAGCAAACAATTAAACATATTTAAATAAAAATTCTTTTTCTTATTCTTATTCTTAAAAAGGCAAATCCAGTACTTAACTTAACCTGGGCGGTAAGGCCAGCGCTAAACGAGGACAGTCACAGTTCCAAATAACGGTAATTTTGGTTGCTCCAGCCTTATTTTTAGTCTATTTTTGCACTGGAACAGTTGAAGTTGTTCAATAGACTATGACGAAAAATAATATAGCTTTCCTATCAAGAAAAACTTCCCCCTTTGTTTTTTAGGTGAGGTATTAAATAGATTGAGATAAAAGGCGAAATATTTTTAACTCATTCTTTATACAAAGAACGAATTATTTTTCTATTCAGAAACGCTAAGGAACGGCATAACTCCGTTTTAGTCCCTTGATTAGTAACAAAATAACCAAGTCTAAAACGTCCATTTATTTATGTACAGTTTCTGCTAATAAATGCTGTATGGATCCAAAAAATCCAGCTATAAATTATAAAATTTGGGTTTGAACGTTGCTTATCTACTTCTTTAATTACAGCTATTGCGGTTGCTAATCGCTTGGCTAAAAAAACGAAATATTGTGTCTTTAATAAAATCTATCTCTGGAATTCGTGGAACGATCGGTGGTGTCAGCGGAGAGAATCTTACACCGTTAGATATTGTGGAATCTGCTTCTGCCTACGGATACTGGCTTTTACAAAATGGGAAAAATCCTAAAGTAGTCATCGGTCGAGATGCACGGATCTCAGGTGAGATTGTCAGCCAACTGGTCGTTAATACCTTACGTTGTCTTGGTATCTCGGTAGTAGACTTGGGTTTGTCTACTACTCCAACGGTAGAAATTGCCGTTCCAATCGAAGAGGCTGGTGGCGGCATTATTCTTACGGCCAGTCATAACCCAAAAGAATGGAATGCACTGAAACTGCTTAATGATAAAGGAGAGTTTATTTCTGCCGCAGACGGTCAGGAAGTACTCGACCTGATTGAGTCTGGAGAGATTACCTACGCCGAAGTAGATAAACTGGGAAGCTACGAAACCAACGAAACGTACATCGCAAAGCACATCGAGCAGGTACTCAATTTGCCCCTCGTGGACATAGTCGCCGTACAGGATAAGAAATTTAAAATCGTAGTTGATTGTATCAATTCTACTGGTGCGATCTCCATTCCGCCTTTACTCGAAAAAATGGGTTGTGAATGTATTTTGCTCAACGAAGAAATGACTGGTGTTTTTGCCCACAATCCAGAACCGCTGCCTGCAAATCTGCGACAATTGTCCAGCGCTGTGCTAAGCAATCGTGCGCAGCTGGGAATCGTCGTGGATCCTGACGTAGACCGACTGGCCTTTGTTTGCGAAGATGGGGAGATGTTTGGAGAAGAATATACCCTGGTGGCGATTGCAGATTATGTTTTAAGGCATACGCCGGGTTCGACGGTCTCTAATTTATCTTCTACCCGTGCCTTATCCGATGTCACCGTAAAACACGGTCAAACCTATACCGCCTCCGCAGTAGGAGAAGTAAACGTGGTGACCAAAATGAAAGAAACCAATGCGGTTATTGGTGGCGAAGGAAACGGCGGAGTCATCTATCCGGAACTCCACTACGGACGGGATGCGCTGGTCGGTATTGCACTGATGCTTTCGCATCTGGCGCACGCAAATCAACCGATTTCGTTTTTAAGAAACTCTTATCCTAATTATACCATTTCAAAAAACAAAATTGAACTAAGCGATGACATCGACTTCGATTATATTTTTGCGGGTTTAAAAAAGAAATACGAACGCGAAAAGATTAATACCATTGATGGTCTCAAGATAGATTTTGAAGAAGACTGGATTCACCTCCGCCGTTCTAATACAGAGCCAATTGTACGTATTTATACCGAATCGGCTTCTCAGGTAATCGCTAATAATCTGGCCAACAAAATCCGGGCAGATATCAATGATTTAATAAAGGAAAAAGCACGGACTACCTAAGACTTCCTAAGGAATGTTGACAAAAAAATGCGACTACAATTCGATTTGTGGTCGCATTTTTTTGTTGATTTTAACTCAAATTTACGTTTATTACCCTACCTTTGTAAAACAACCAAAATTTAACCAGACAAACTACTAATTGATATGCGAATTTATCTAGACAACGCAGCCACTACACCGTTGCTGCCGGAGGTCGTTGAAACGATGACCCACGTGCTCACCCAAATTTATGGAAATCCATCTTCCCTGCACGCTGAAGGCAGGAATGCCCGCGCTACCATCGAAGAGGCGCGTAAGACAGTTGCCAATGCAATCGGCGCTTCTATCGGAGAAATTTTCTTCACTTCTGGAGGAACAGAATCCAATAATATGGCCTTGAAATGCTCGGTCCGGGATTTAGGAGTTAAGCGAATTATATCTTCTCCCATTGAGCACCATTGCGTCCTCCATTCTCTGGAACGACTCCAAAAGAATATGGGCGTGGAAGTAAAACTGTTACCCGTCAATGAACATGGCCGCCTCGACCTGAAAGTACTGGAAGAATGGTTGGCTGATAGTGATGAAAAAACACTCGTTAGCCTGATGCATTCTAATAACGAGATCGGAACCATGATCAATATTGACGCAATAGCTGATATATGTCAGACTCACCAGGCTTTTTTCCATACGGATACCGTACAGACCGTTGGCTATTTCCCCATTGATGTGAGCCACGAAAAAATCAGTTTTCTTTCCGGTTCAGCTCATAAATTTCACGGGCCCAAAGGAATTGGTTTTATTTATATTAATAATGAAAATATTGTTCATCCGTTTGTAGATGGTGGCTCTCAGGAACGAAACATGCGGGGTGGAACGGAAAATATTGTGGGAATTGCGGGATTGGCCAAAGCACTGGAATATTCTATTAATCACATGGAAGCACACAAAAAGCAAATCAGTGAACTAAAATTATATTTTAAAGAAAAATTAAAAACTGAATTTTCGGATATTCAATTTATGGGAGATGACGACGGCACCAATCATTATAAAGTTTTAAATGTATCTTTTCCTCCTTCGCCCAAAGCAGCATTGTTGTTATTGAGCCTGGATATTGCTGGAATCAGCGCTTCGGGTGGCAGTGCCTGTAGTTCGGGTGCCGAAGCGGGTTCGCACGTTTTGTCCGCCCTGAATATTGATCCCAACCGGAAGAATATTCGTTTTTCTTTTTCTCATTTGAATACAAAAGAAGAAATGGATCAGGTAATTGAAAAATTACGCCCAATTTTATCAAAAGAGCTCGTAAATTAAAAAAGCACTGCGTTTGGATGCAGTGCTTCGTCTTTGTGTTTATTAAAACTTGAGTTGAGTGGATGTTTGAGCCCTTCAAAGGCTCTAATACAATTAAAACCGCTTTTTAGACGCAACGAAAATACGTGCGTCACTTATTTTTATAAAAATTTTATTCTAAAAAATAAACTATGAAGATCGCAATGCTGGGCTACGGTAAGATGGGAAAAAAAATAGAAGAACTGGCTAACGCAGCAGGCCACGAATTTATCTTAAAAATTGATCAGGATAATCACCATACTTTAACAGCGGAGCGTTTGCGGCAAGCAGACGTTGCCATCGAATTCAGTGAACCTGCTTCTGCGGTTACCAACCTAAAGATTTGTTTAACCAATGGCATACCCGTTGTCAGCGGTACTACCGGCTGGCTAAATCACTACCAAGAAATCGCAGATCTATGTAAAAAAGAAAATGGCGCCTTCTTCTACGCCTCCAATTACAGTATCGGTGTCCACCTCTTCCGAAATATCAACCGCCAACTGGCCGCACTGATGGATACACAAGCAGATTATCAGCCAAAATTAACAGAGATCCATCATACCCAAAAGCTGGACGCTCCCAGCGGTACTGCTATTACCCTGGCCGAAGACCTACTCTCCCAAATTTCTGGTAAAGACCAGTGGCGCAACGAAGCCTCTGATGATCCCAAGACGCTTGCCATTCTTTCGGAAAGAATCGATCAGGTACCTGGTACACATAGAATAGACTGGCAGTCTGCCGTAGATACCATTCGCCTGGAACACGTGGCGCATTCCCGGGAGGGATTCGCAAAAGGAGCGCTGGCAGCAGCTACGTGGATTGTTGGAAAGAAAGGGGTTTTTGGGATGGAGGATATGTTGGGATTTTGATTTGTTGAAACGCGTTGCTTGTTGAATTATGGCTCAGTTTATTAATACTTTTTCCTAATGCAAAATTTTAAAAACCAGTTCTTTTAGTAGTGCTCCATTATCGGCAGAGTGGTTATTGACGCCTTTGGCTCGCAAATCGTATTCACTTAAAAGACTGATGACCTGTTTAATTTTAGAAAATGGAAATTGCCGAACGGCGGCTTTGTATTCTTTTATAAAATAAGAAGAACCAATGCCACAAGTTCGCTGAATCTCCTGATCGGAGGCACCGCTGAGATGATGGAGCAAATATAGTTTGCTAAAATAACTGTAGAGGGCAGGAATCACCATAACGAGGGGATGCTGTTTTGGATTGGAAATAAAATAATTTACAATTCGATTGGCTTTAAGCACCTGTCTCAATCCAAGGGCCTTTTGTAATTCAAAGACATTATAGTCTTTACTGATCCCGATATTGTCCTGAATGTGTTGAATGGAGACTTTTGTGTTTTTGGGTACGTTAATAGCAAGTTTGTCCAGTTCATTAGCGACTTTAGACAAGTCCGTTCCCAGATATTCGGCAGTCAGTTGTGCTGCATTGGCACTGATATCAAGTTTTTTTCTTTTTAAATATCTGGTAATCCAGTCCGGCATTTGGTTGTCATAGATCGGTTTGGTTTCCAGCATGGCCGTCTGTTTTTTAACCAGTTTTCCGAACTTCGTACGACCATCAAATTTTTTATGTTTATAACAAATCACCAACAATGTTGTCGGCACTGGATTGTTAAGATAGGTAGCTAGTTCGGGGAGGGTTTTCATCTCCTGGGCTTCTTTGAGAATTACCACCTGCCGTTCGGCCATCATCGGATAACGAGCAATGATATCGCGCAGCGTTTGGTAGTCGGTATCTTTACCGTAGAGAATGGTTTGATTAAAAGAGCGCTCGGCTTCGGTCAGCACATTGCGTTCGACGTAATCGGAGATTTGATCAATAAAGTAAGCTTCTTTCCCGTGTAGAAAATAGACTGGACGGAAATTCCGGGCTTTTAAAGTGTCCATTATTTGTTCAAAAGTCATGGAGAGATCGGGTTTGATGAAGTTCCGGGAGACTGTACAAATTTAAGGCTTTTTTAGAAACGGTACATAAATAACTTCACATTCCTGGCTTGATCTTTTTTTCATCTTTGTAAAATACAATACCCCAAAAGAAAGGCTCCGCGCTGACACGCTTTACAGGACCGTCTCGCTTTGACCGTATTTTCGAGATCGTCGGGTTATTATTTCCTTCTCCAGTATTGCGTACGTCCCAGGAGGGCAAATCCAATGTATCCACGCACCTTGAGTTTGTCTGCTTTTTCTAATTCTAGATAACATTTATAGATTTTTCCTGATTCAGGATCAAGAATAGTTCCACCCTCGTAGGTATCTCCGTCCTTTTCGAGTCCTTCGATAATTTCCATACCGATAATAGGTTGGTCTTTTTTGTCACCTTCACAAAAACGACAGGTCGAGTTTGGTGGTCCGGTGTATGCTTCCATTACTTTGGCGGTGTATACGCCGTTGTTTTCAAATATTTCAATCAATCCCTTTTTCTCGTTTGTTTCGTCATCGTAAGTCTCCCACTGTCCTACAATGGTTTGGGCAGAAAGGGAGAGGCTAAAAAAAAAGAGGGTTACAGTAACAAAGAAGTATTTCATAATTATAAGTTTTGAGTTTGAGTTTTTGTTCAAGATTCCTAAAAAGCATTTGGAACTTTAGTTTCATCGACCACCGTCACTTCAACGGAACCGTCGTTTAATTTTTTTCGCAACATATCTTCTACCGCTTGAAACCAACGGGGGTGATCGTTGAGTCCTTCGACCAGCTGAAGGTGTTCTCCGCCCGCTTCTTCAAACTCTTCCTGATATTCGTCGCTGATTTCAATCGTGGTTTCGAGACAATCACAGATAAAGGCTGGACAAAAAACCAGTACTTTTTTCTTTCCTGCTTTGGCCAGGTTTTCTATTATATCACTGGTATAAGGTTTTACCCAGGGATCTCGACCGAGTCGGGACTGATAACATTGTGTCCACATTTCATCGGGTATTCCCAACCCTTTCACAATACCCCGAGTAGTTTCAGCACAACCAGCAGTATAGCAAAGCCGGTTTACATCGGTGATCGTATTACAACATTCGTAATCTTTTTTCAGGCAATGTCCACAATCATCTCCTTTCGTAATTTGCCGCTCCGGCAGTCCATGGTAACTAAAAAGTACATGATCGTATTCTTTCCAGTCGTACGCGCTACCCCGTTGAATAAACGCATCAATATAACCCGGGTCATCGTAAAAAGCATCAATCATCTTCACCTCAGGAATATTCCATTGTTTGCTCAAAATACGCATGACTTCCTCCTGCACTGATCCGGTAGAAGCCGAAGCATACTGTGGAAAAAGCGGCAAGACCACAATCTGCTTTACCCGCTGCGCTTTCATTTTTTGCAGGGCAGATTCAATGGAAGGATTTTGGTATCGCATTGCTAATTCTACGACGTAGTCATCTCCGAATCTCCGCTGCATTTCTTCACTTAATTTATATCCATATACTTTGAGCGGAGAACCTTCTTCCATCCAAAGGTCCTTGTACCCTTTAGCGGATTCGCCAGAACGAAAGGGCAATATCAACAAGGGCACAATAATTTTTCGGACCAACCATACGTCGATTACCCGTGGATCAGCCAAAAACTGTTTGAGATAGCGATAAACCGCACTTCGGGTAGGGGCATCGGGCGTTCCGAGATTGACGAGTAATATTCCTGTTTTTCCTTTTTGATCCATAATCGAGATTTTTTCCAAAGTTAAACACTTAATAAAGATAGTAGTTGAACAAATCAGTAATTTAATGGTAAAAAACCACCTGCGCGTTCGCTAAAATATCTTTATTTTTGATTTTTTTATACAACAGTTGTTTTATCAGGCTAAAAAAAGCATTTTACACCCTTTACTCAATATGATTTTATGAAAAAACCCCGTATTTTAGTTACGAACGATGATGGTATTTTTGCTGGTGGAATTCGTGCTTTAATTGAGATTGCACAGGAACTGGGCGAAGTATTTATTATGGCGCCCGACGCGCCTCAATCCGCTACGGGACACGCTATTACGATCCGTGAACCATTGCGATTTCAAAGAGCGAAAGAATTTCCGAATCTTGAGGCTTATAAATGTTCTGGTACCCCCGTGGATTGCGTAAAACTAGCCCGTGGCGTGTTGCTAAAAGGTAAAAAAATAGATTTGTGCATTTCCGGTATCAACCACGGTTCTAACGCTTCTACCAATATTATTTATTCCGGAACAATGTCTGCGGCCATGGAAGCGTCGATGGAAGGAATCAATGCTATTGGATTTTCGCTACTGGATTTTTCGGAAGATGCCGACTTTAGTCAGTGCCGTGATTATGTAAAAGCCATCATAGAATATGTTTTGGAAAACGGGATACAAAACGGAAATTTGCTCAACGTCAATATTCCAAAATTACCCGCTACCGAAATAAAAGGGATCAAAATTTGTCGACAGGCGGATGCTAAATGGGAGGAAGTTTTTGAGGAGAAAAAAGATCCAATGGGACAACCTTACTACTGGTTGACCGGGAAGTTTGCCAACTTTGATGAGCGTTCGGATATTGATATCAAGGCTTTGGAGGAAGGCTATATTTCGGTGGTTCCTGCGATGCATGATCTAACAAATCAAGCGGCGATGGAGCCTTTGAAGCCGATGGAAAAGATTGAGATGTAGTTATTACATTAGGAATATTGAATTTTCAGACCAGTTACCGGGACACTTTGTTTTCCCAAATTAAGCGCATTGTCTCCATCAATTGAAATTTAAAAAATTAGTAATATGGACCAAGACAGGATGATCGTTGGATTAATTTTAGGTTTTATGTTGCCCGTAGTTGGTTACGCTATTTTATTAGAAATATATGACCAGTTGAGTAGCAGTGGTATGATCAGTGACGAAGGACTTTCACGTACTTTCCGAGAAAGAACCATTGCATTGTTGGCCATATGTTTTAACCTAATCCCATTTACTTTTTTTAATAGAAAAAGAATGCAAAATGGAATGCGAGGATTGATTTTTCCAACGGTTTTGTTTGTGATTACCTGGGTCATTTATTTTAAGGATTCTATCTTATAAAAAGACTATGCGTTACTATCTCATTGCTGGTGAAGCGTCGGGTGATCTGCACGGTTCTAATCTGGTAAAAGCTTTGCGGAAAAAAGATTCCGACGCCATGGTTCAGGGTTGGGGAGGTGACCTGATGAATGCAGCTGGCGTTCGGATAACCAAACATTACCGGGACCTTGCCTTTATGGGATTTTACGAAGTAGTCAAAAATATAGCGACCATTCGCAAAAATTTTAAAACTTGTAAAGCAGATATTTTAGCCTTTCAACCAGACGTGGTAATCCTGATCGACTATCCTGGTTTTAATCTACGCATGGCTAAATGGATTAAGAAGAAAGGATTTAAAATCATTTATTATATTTCTCCGCAAATTTGGGCCTGGCATACCAGCCGGGTACACAATATCAAGAAGTTCATTGACCAAATGCTGGTTATCCTTCCTTTTGAAAAAATATTTTATAAACAATATAATTACGAGGTAGACTTTGTGGGCCATCCCCTACTCGATCATTTGGTAGATTTACCTTCCGCGGATGATTTTCGCATTGAGCACGATCTGGATGACCGCCCCGTAATTGCTTTATTACCCGGTAGTCGCAAACAGGAAATCAAGAGAATGTTGACGGGAATGCTGGCCGTAGTCGATGATTTTAAAAACTACCAGTTTGTTATTGCGGGAGCTCCGGCCATTCCACTAGCTTACTACCGAAGCCTGGTTGCAGAAGAAAAATTTAGCGAAGCCTTTACTCCCAAGGTCGTCAATAATCAAACCTACAAATTGCTTTCGCTTAGTCACGCAGCACTCGTAACGTCAGGTACTGCTACGCTGGAAACAGCTTTATTTGATGTTCCACAAGTCGTTTGTTATGATGGAAATCCACTTTCGTTTCAGCTGGCCCGAAAATTAGTGAAAGTCAAATATATTTCTTTGGTCAATTTGGTTTTAGACTATCCGCTGGTAAAAGAGCTGATTCAGTCAGATTTTAACAAAAAGAAAATTACGACTGAGTTAAATAAAATTCTGGATAAAAATCGACGTTATGAAATCCTGGCAGGATACGCAGATTTGAGGAAGGCGCTGGGAAATGTGGGAGCATCGGAAAGAGCTGCAGAGAAAATTGCAGGATTGGCCAAAAAAGTATCGACGGTTGGTGTAAAATAAGTTTTATTTTTAACTCATTTCTTATTAGACTTGGTTCGGTAACTTTTAATTTGGAGGTGATTGCATTAAAAATTTGGCTTGTTAGCCTGTTGGCTATTAGCTAATCTAAAAAGTTACCGCGCTGTTAATTAGAGTTTATGAAAAAAATGTCTGCCTCCGCTCAATCTCATCATCCGTTGTTGCCTTCTGGCGATTGGGAAGGCTTTTATGTCTATCAGCAAGGGCCTGAGTCTGAACAACACAAAATGGAAATGCGGCTGGATTTTGAGGGTGGTGTTATTTCCGGATCGGGATCAGATGATCTGGCGGGACATTCCTGGCGAGGGACTTATGATCTGACTTCCATGTCTTGTGAGATGAACAAAGAGTACCCTTCCCACAGCGTAAATTATCGGGGTAATATTGATGAAAATGGTATTTGGGGTACCTGGCAACTAAATATATGGACGGGTGGTTTTCATATCTGGCCAAAAAAGCAAAAAGCAGAGGAGGAGGAAGCAGAAGAAGCAGATATAAGGCCCCTTGAGCTTGAAAAGTTACGGAGGATCTGATTTTTGAGAAAGAAATTTTTCATACCAATATTAGCGGTCAACCGGGACTGGCCATCTTGAATCCCTTTACCACAGACCGGATCGCAACGGCAAGTATTGGTTTAATCGTATGATTATCAGTTATTTACTATAAAAAATGAACGAAAAATGATGGGTCATTAAGGATCATGGATATTTAACCAATATGAAAAAGCTATTTTAAAAAACAATCCAATACCAATCTCTTAATTACCTCCTGATAAATCTTGGCAAAGCCTTTAAATTTAATGGATTTATCACCTGATTGTTGGCCACATTCCTTTATATTTGCTGCCAAATTAAAACTTATCACACTGTTTCATTACAAAAAAATAAGCTTAAAACCAATTTATAAACCGACGTAACCATACGACGCATCTACTAACCAGATTAAACCTATTTATCATGATTATTGGGGTACCTAAAGAAATTAAAAATAATGAAAGCCGCGTAGCACTCACACCTGCCGGCGTCGTTGAAATGAAGAAACACGGACACACCGTTTACATCCAGTCCACTGCTGGACAAGGTAGTGGTTTTCAAGATTCTGACTACAAAAAACAAGGTGCTAAAATCCTTAAAACCATCGAAGAAGTCTACGAAAAGGCGGAGATGATTATGAAGGTGAAAGAGCCCATCAAACAAGAATATAAACTCATCAAAAAAGATCAATTGGTCTTTACTTATTTTCACTTTGCCAGCCATAAGCCACTCACCGTGGCGATGATCAAATCCAAAGCTGTTTGTCTCGCTTATGAGACCGTAGAACTTCCCGACCGAACCCTTCCATTGCTTGTTCCAATGTCAGAAGTAGCGGGTCGAATGGCGATTCAGCAAGGTGCCAAGTATCTGGAAAAACCGGCAAAAGGCCGTGGTGTTTTGCTAGGAGGTGTACCGGGCGTCGCCCCTGGAGAAGTACTGATTCTCGGTGGTGGAGTGGTTGGAACACAGGCAGCTAAAATGGCCGCTGGTCTGGGAGCTAAGGTTACCATTATGGATATCAGCCTGCCCCGCCTCCGTGTTCTTAACGATATTCTGCCAGCTAATGTAATTACGATGTTTTCTAACACCTTGAATATCGAACGAGCCATCAGACACCATGATTTAATTGTTGGAGCCGTGCTGATTCCGGGTGCCAAAGCGCCAAATCTTGTGACCCGTGAAATGCTTAAAGAGATGAGAGCAGGAACGGTACTCGTAGATGTAGCGGTAGATCAGGGAGGCTGCATCGAAACTTGTAAGCCAACTACCCACCAAAAACCAACTTTCATCATCGATGATATTGTACATTATTGTGTAGCTAATATGCCCGGTGCCGTACCTTACACCAGCACCGTAGCACTCACCAACGCGACCCTTCCTTTTGCGTTACAACTTGCGAATAAAGGATGGAAACAAGCTTGTACTGACAACGCTTCTTTACGCAAAGGTCTAAACATTATCGACGGAAAAATCGTATATAAAGGTGTGGCAGAAACGTTCAGTATGAAGTACCACGAGGTGGATGCTTTTTTAGAGGATTAGGTTATCGGTTATCGGTGATTAGTTAATCGGTTATCGGTTATCGGTGATTAGTTAATCGGTTATCGGTGATTAGTTGATCGGTTATCGGTGATTAGTTAATCGGTTATTAGTTAATCACCAATTAACCGATCCACCAATTAACTGATCCACTAATTAACCGATCCACCAATTCGCCAATTCAACAATTTACTAATAAATATCAATATCATGTCAACCACTACCAAGTTATCATCCAAAGAACTAATCGCTATCGAAGATCGCTACGGAGCGCATAATTACCATCCACTGCCCGTCGTGCTGGAACGGGGTGAAGGTGTTTTCGTCTGGGATGTGGAAGGCAAAAGGTATTACGACTTTTTATCAGCTTACTCTGCGGTTAATCAAGGTCATTGTCATCCAAAAATTGTGGAGGCGCTCAATAAACAAGCAAGTATTTTAACACTTACTTCACGGGCTTTTCACAATGATAAGTTAGGTCCATACGAAAAGTATATGACTGAATATTTTGATTATGATAAAATTCTGCCGATGAATACGGGTGTGGAAGCAGTCGAGACGGCACTAAAGCTTTGTCGTAAATGGGCGTACGAAGTAAAAGGTATTCCTGCTAACGAAGCAAAGATAATTTTTGTCGAAGGGAATTTCCACGGTCGTACCATGTCAGTTATTTCTGGTTCCACCGACCCGAGTAGTACTTCTGGTTTTGGTCCGTACATGCCGGGAATAAAAATTATTCCTTATAATGATTTGGAGGCTTTGGCCGAAGCGGTAAAAGAAAACGATGTCGCCGGATTTTTAGTAGAACCTATTCAGGGGGAAGCGGGTGTTTTCGTTCCGGACGAAGATTATCTGGTAAAAGCAGCGGCAATTTGTAAAGAGAATAATGTTCTCTTCATTGCGGATGAGGTGCAGACGGGTATCGCCCGAACGGGCAAACTGCTCGCAACCTGCGGAAATTGCACCTGTGCTGGACATTGCGAAAATCGTCCGGAAGTAAAGCCAGATATTTTGATTTTAGGTAAAGCTGTCTCTGGTGGTGTATTTCCTGTAAGTGCTGTCCTCGCCAACGACGAAATTATGCTCACCATCAAACCGGGAGAACATGGTTCCACTTTTGGTGGAAATCCGCTAGGCGCTGCCGTTGCGATCGCAGCACTGGAAGTTGTCAAAGACGAAAAACTACAGGAGAATGCCGAAAAATTAGGTAACCGATTTCGGGAAAGAATGACAGAACTGGTTGATAAATCTGACCTGGTCAGCCTCGTTCGCGGTAAAGGTTTACTCAACGCTATCGTGATTAATGATACAGAAGACAGCAGCACAGCCTGGGATATTTGTATGGCCTTGTCGCGCAATGGTTTATTAGCAAAACCTACGCATGGTAATATCATTCGTTTTGCGCCGCCGTTGGTCATGAATAATGAGCAGTTGGAGGCGTGTTGTGATATTATTGAAAAGACGATTATGGAATTTAAAAAGGAAGATTAGATAGATTGCTAAGGAACTTTTGGAAAACTCGTCAACGGCCTTTGTGTTGTTGACGAGTTTTTTTTTAATAAAAAAATCCAATATGAATTATAAGGAATGTTGATAAAATAAATTAAGACACTATGCTTCATCTTTTTCCATCATCAGATTATTAAGATAATTTAATCCAAAAGGGTGTTATAAAAAATAAAGAAAGAGGAGCATGGAACGAATATTTTAAACGCTAACGTTCCCTAATTACTCCCCAACAACCCCCGCACCATATCCGACGGCGTCCCCCGCTGCGTATCCTTGGCCGAACTATTATAAAAAATCTTTCCCTGCTGATCGATAATAAAGATTGCGGGTAGACGCTTCACCTTATAAGCTTCCGCAATTTCAGAAGCATAAACATCGGTGTCCTCTACGATAAGATGCGTCCCTTTAATTCCTTGTCGGGAAACAAAATTTCGCCAGGAATTTTGGTTTTTATCCAGACTCACATACACAAAAGCGACCCGATCGGGCGAAAACGCTTTCTTCCATTCCTTACTATTCTTCAGCGAATAAACGCACGGTGGACACCATGTAGCCCAAAAATCCAGATAAACTACTTTACCTGCCAGGTCCGCCAGTTCGACCTGCTTTCCGTTGATGTCGCGGAGCGTAAAATTAGGCGCCACTTCGTTGCGTTGCAAGCCCTTGGCATCATTGTAAACAAAACGAAGTACATTGTTATAACTAGCGTGCTCATTATTCTCAATGTAATTTTTTACCGCTGGTCCAGCTTGTTTGGCTCGTCCCGAACGACAATCCATCGAAAGTATTTTAGCGTGATAAAAAGCCAGCGGCTTTCCAGTCAAGTACTTTTCAGCAAGTTGAAAACGATCCAGTCCGGCGTTGTCCGCCTTCTCACGGTAATGACTCATTACCAAATCTAAATAATAAACATAATAAGGACTCGTCAGGGCATTTTCGTTAACCGCTTCCGTGGTAGCAAGAAAATCATAATAATTTTCGGGTACAGTCAACGGACCTTCCTGTTGATGATGTAGTGGATTTTCCCAGGGATAATTAAGGAGTTGGTAAGCATACCAGTAATCAACTTCCGCTTCCGCGTGTGCTAAAAAAGTACGACTAAAAGGATGTGCGTGGTGATAAGTTTCTACGTATAAATCCTTCTCCTCTTTCACCTTTTCCATAAAAGCCATAAACTGAAACGGACTGGAATTTTTAATCTGACCTTGCAAATCACCTTCAAAAATTGTAAACTTTTCGAGCCGATCTTTCATATAATTATTATGGTTGGCTCCTTGACCACGATAGAATAAAGTCTTTAAAAAATTATTCCCTGTAAAACTTACAGATAACTGATCACCTGGCTCTAAAAACACAGGAACGCTTTCGTGGCCGTAACGCAATTCCCCCATCTGAGGTGCTGAAATATCCAGCGACAACGTAAAACGCTGATCACTACCGACAGTTATTTTTTCGATTTTTTCTTTTAGTAAAATGGGATCAGAAAACAACACCAACTCTAATGAACGCGTTGCACCACCCTCGACTTTACCGCCAATTTCAATTGGAGAAGCAGGCAATACTTCCAGCGTTGGATCAATCGATACATATTCCTTAATTTCGCTTTCGATAACTGGAGTCGGCCGGGGATTTTCTTTTTCTTTTTCCAGCCGTTCCTTTAATACTTCTGCCTTAATTCCCTGCTGCAACATCATGGCAATTAATGGATCATTCGTGGGAATTACACGACGCATTGTTTTTTCAATTACCGGATCGATCGGAATATTTTCGAGTGGAGAACGTATAATTTCATTATTTGTAGAACGTTCCACCGAAGGTTTTTCGATTACTCTATAAGTGGTTGCACCGTAGATTACCCGATCATCAATTCCTCGTTCTTTCCGAAGTCGATCATAAGTATTTTGAATAATCTGTCCATAAATACTTAAACTATTGTCCAACATAAATTCGTCCACTTCTGCTCTCAAACTTTCATCTGCTTCCTGATTTGCGCGCCAATAAATATCACTGGCGATTTTGTATTGGGCCGTATTTCCGTGGAGTAGCTTTTCGGCGTTGTCGTATTTAGGCACATAAGGAATCTCCATCAGACTCGTGTCCCGGACAAGCGTCGCATCGTTTTCTTTTTTCAATCCGATTCCATTAACCCAGCCGACGAGGTTGTCCTGCGTTTTCACCTTATACCAATAATCCTCGTGCAGGGCATCCCTGATCAACATTTTGGAAGTAAAATCTGATCGCTCCCCCAGATATTTCAATCGTTCCCCAAAACGTATCTCGCGCAAAACAGGTTGCTCCTCCGGTCCTTTCAGTAAAATCGTACTGGGCACATTTACGTAAAATGCTTCCGCAGAAAAATCAATCGGCTCGTTGGTCGCAATCCGTTCATTTCGGTAATCCAGATATTCTCCTATAAAACTGAGATAATTTCGGTTATTGAGGGCTTGATCGTTGGTTATTAATAGATCGTTTAAAAACCGATCGTAGGTTTTAGGCATGTCCATTGGAATCGGCCACCCTTTTGCCAATGGCTTTTCAATTCGGTAACGCAATAAATAGTAAGCCCACCAATAATCAATTTCTGCAGTTATATAATATTTGAATTTTTCGGAAAACTGATTCTTGTCAGACTGTTTATAATTTTTATAAAAACGCCACTTATCCTGTCGGTAAACATTCAGCATCGCCTGAAAATTCAACGGCTCCCGCTCCGTCATTTCAAATAGTAGATGTGCCTCGTCCCAGCTTGCAAAAGCCCGTTCGTAATCACGCAAAAAATTATTGTGTGCACTACCCTTTCCGGAAAAATCCAGTTTCCCATTCAAATAATCTGGTCCACCAAATCGAATATTCAAATCATCTCCCGGTTCTAAATATATTTTATGTTCCTGCCCCAGATAGTTAAGGATTGCCACGGTAGGCTCCTCCAATTCAAAATTCATCCCAAAATTACCCTCCGCATCCAGCGGCAAAGTAAATTGTTCTTCATCAAAAGAAACGTAATCCCGAAAGAATTTGATGCGCAAAGATGGTATCAGTGTAGCATCAATGGTTCCCCCTATTTTAGTCAATTCTGTACTGGATTTTCGGACCACTGGCGTAGCGATCTGCTGACTCATTCCGGCCGGAATAAAGCAAGACAAACAAAATATCAAGATAAAGATCGAAGGAAAACTTGATCTCATTAGCTGTTTTTTTAACGCAAACAAAATTTGCATTTACAAATATAAAAAAATAATAATGATGTGTGGATCAATAAAAGATTAACTTAAGTGTTTTACAATAATTTACGCCCGGATATTGGTGTGAATCAGGGTATTGGTCCAATCTATTTTGGTTGTGAGGTTAGGTTAGAAGCCGTGTAAACGGTGACTTTTTTTCGGTCGCTAACTATTTTTTTTAAAAATAAGGTTATCCGAAATAATAGGGTTTTAAATTATTCCCATGATACCAGCGTAAAAATGTCACAGAATTATAGGCAAGATTCCTGCCGAAGTGGTGGTTTATAAAGAAAAGTTATAACGGGTAAAAGAATGTTGAATATTGACAAATCCAATCACGAATATTCAATATTCTTATTAATAATCAAAATTACCATGTTCGCTTTCGATACGAACCGCTTCCCCCTTCCATTCTTCTACATATCCTACTACTTGCGCATCAATTCCAAAGGATTTTGCGTATTCGATGATGGCCTGTGCATCTGCTGGTTTGAGGTAAACCTCAAGGCGGTGTCCCATATTGAAGACCTGATACATTTCCTTCCAATCGGTACCCGATTCTCCCTGTATCAAGTTAAAAAGATAAGGGATCGGAAGCAGATTATTCTTGACCACCCGCTTATTTTTTAGAAATTTTTGCACTTTTGTTTGTGCACCACCACTACAATGAATGATTCCGTGTATTTTGTCCCGATGCGTTGCAAGTATTGCTTTCAGCACCGGCATATAAGTTCTTGTAGGAGAAAGAATTAACTTACCAACTGTCAACCCACTCACTCCAGGAATTACACCATCTGGAATCACCTCACTTAATTTTTTGCTACCCACATAAACCACTTCTTCCGGAAGATTCGGGTCAAAACTTTCCGGGTATTTATTAGCGTAAGACTTATCGAGGACATCGTGACGGGCAGAAGTCAAACCATTGCTACCCATGCCACCATTATAAGTATCCTCATAAGTTGCCTGCCCATAACTCGCCAGACCAACCACCACGTCGCCCGCCTGAATTTCGTTATCGATCACTTCGCTGCGTTTCATCCGCGCAAAAGTCGTATATCCCACGTCGAGGGTACGGACCACGTCTCCAACATCTGCCGTCTCTCCACCAGCGAGCACAACGGAGATTCCGTGCTTACCGAGCATTTCCAGAAAATCGTTGGCACCATTGATCAAATTTGCGATGACCGATCCGGGGATGACTACCCGATTCCGACCGATGGTAGAAGACAAAACAATATTTTCGGTACAGCCGACACAGGCCATATCGTCGAGGTTCATGACGAGCGCATCCTGCGCGATCCCGCTCCAGACAGACTCATCACCCGTTTCTTTCCAGTAGAGATAAGCCAGGCTGGTTTTCGTACCCGCCGTATCAGCGTGCATGAGGTTACAATATTCCGGATCACCCGTTACGAGATCGGGCAAAATTTTACAGAAAGCGTTGGGATACAAGCCTTTATCAAGATGTTTGATGGCTTGATGTACGTCATCTTTGGTGGCCGAAACACCTCTTAAATCGTATTTATAATTGGACATGATTTGCGGTTGTTGTTGGTGGGTACAAAGATACGAAAAGATGGGTTATTTTTTAGTGAGTGGTTTGACTCTTGGGGCGATGGGGGTGAATTCCAGTTAGACGCTGTCACCGCCGCCGTCTCATCTGTTTATTTCGTTGAATGTATCTATTTTTTGCATAAAAAATAGATATATGATTCCCTTCTCTCTTTCCCTCATAACTTCTCCTTTTTCATTATCTTGCAAAAAACTGGACGTTAAATTTCTGCTTTTGTATTCTGTTACTTGCTTTATCTAACCACGTCTTAAAATGCGTTCGGATGAAGTTAATAACACTTTTAAGGATTCTCCTGAAGCCTGATATTTTCATCCAGATAAACGTAAATAATAGATAATGAACAACAACATACTAAGTCAAAAATTGCAAGCCACTCGTACGCAGATGGATCAAATCGTGGGCGAATTGCACGAAATGACTATTGATATTGGCCATAAGGAAATGACGCAAACAGTGAGTGATCTCCGCAATCGAATCAACGAACCCTTTATGTTTGTGATCGTGGGTGAGGTAAAAGCAGGAAAGAGTAGTTTTATTAATGCCCTACTCGATACAGATCGTGAAATTTGTAAAGTGGCGGCGTCACCGATGACAGACACCATCCAACAAATTACTTACGGTGAAACGGAACAGATCATTGATGTCAATCCTTATCTAAAAAAGATCTTGCAGCCCGTCGAAATTTTAAGAGAAATCGCGATTGTTGATACGCCGGGAACCAACACAATTGTGGATCATCACCAGGAAATTACGGAACGGTTTATTCCGGCTTCTGATTTAATTGTTTTTGTTTTTGAATCTAAAAATCCTTATCGACAATCGGCCTGGGATTTCTTTGATTATATCCACAAAGACTGGCAAAAGAAAATTGTTTTTATTCTTCAACAAAAAGATTTGATGGTCCCCGCAGACCTGGTAACCAACCTCAACGGGGTAAAAGAATACGCGGAGAAAAAAGGAATTATGAATCCCAATGTTTTTGCGGTTTCGGCTAAGATGGAAATTGCGGGAGAAAAAGCGGAAAGTGGATTTTTACCGGTTCGGGAATACATTCAACAACATATTACCGGTGGTAAAGCACCCATTCTAAAGTTGCAAAACAACGTACAAACTTCTCAGAATATTAACCAGCGGATTCAATCCGGACTGGACTTGCGACAAAAACAGTACACAGCGGATATAGAATTTAGAAATGACATTCGGTTTACACTCGATGAACAGGAAAGTAAATCCAGAGCACAGGTAGATATTCTGGTAGAAAATCTGGTAGCGACTTACGACCGAATTACGGGACGATACGAAAAAGAACTCGAAGATGGTTTGGGTTTTTTCTCGCTTATCAAGCGTTCCGTCACCAGTATGTTTAGTAAAAAAGAATCTGCAAAGGATTGGTTAGACGGCCTTGCGGGTAATTTAGAAAAAGAACTTAACATCGAACTCCGGGACAAACTCAACGAAGGGGTCATGGATATTGCGGACAGTATTCAGCAGATGGCCAAAATCATCGACCTGAAGATCAAAAGTAGTTCTACTATTTTAAAAAATGATCACGAATTGTTTAGTGATATTGCAGAGAAGCGTTCTAACATTCTAAAAGAACTACAGGAAACATTTGCGCGCTTTATGAGTCGCTCAGAAAATTTTGCGGACGAGACGATGTTGAGTGAGCATACCGACATCTCTCCCAACCTTGCCAAAGGTAGTGGCGTTGCCGTAATCGGGGTGATTTTAACCGCCATGACTACCGCACCTTTGCTGGACATCACCGGTGGTATTCTAACCACCATCGGACTGTTGTTTGCCGGTGTCTCTGTCGGTATGAAACGTGGAAAAATTTTAAGGGGTTTCCAGGGAGAAATATCCAAGGGTCGCGTACAACTGGAGGAAGAAGTGGATAAAAAATTAAAGGATTATATCGCTAATATCAAGGAAAAAATCGATACCAACTTTAATCGTTTTGATGGATTGCTAAAAGAGGAAAAAGTGGAATTAACTCGGATGGTGGAGAAGCATACGTCGATTAGTGAGCGGTTGGGGAAGATGGAAGCGGAATTGAAGATGGAACTGGGATAGATTTTTTGAGGTGCGGTAAAAAACGTTTTAACGTAGAGACAAGGGGCATGCCTTGTCTCTACGTTAAAACGTTTTTTTCAACCTCCCTACCTTTCCACGACCATCACCTCATTGATCACAAAGTCTGTTCCCTGAATCAGTACATAATAAATGCCCGTCGGCCAGGAGCTGATATCCACACTAAAATCTGTAGCTGCGTCGGCAAAATATTCTTTTTTAAATAGCTGTCCATCCGCGCGATAAAAGTGTAGCTGGATATTTTCCGGTTGGTCAAAATTTATAAACAATTCGCTATTTGCGGGATTTGGATAGAAATCATAATAAACCGTTGCTAGTTCTTGGGTGTTGGTAAAAACATCATTCTCTGTGTTAAAGGTTGGTCGAAGTTGCTGAAAATTTCCGGTTCCGTTTGGAAAGCGACCGTAAGTAAAATCACTTGTTTGATCAAAATAAGTTACCTCATCAATGATATTCACTTCAGCATCCAACAGATAAAGAGATTCTGCCGAGGCCGACAATTTAAAGCTTGCGTGTAAACCCTCCTGATCTTCGTCATTATCTGCCCACACGATTAAATACGCACCCGCATCAATAGCCGATCCCTCCGGGAAAGTCCATTTATTCAATTCATCGGCATTATCTGATAAAGTATAACCAGCCAAATCTATCGTAGTATTTCCATTGTTATACAATTCAATCCAGTCGTCAAATTCTCCATCCTGATCCGCAACCGTTTCATTATTAGACGCCATAAATTCATTGATGACCAGATCACCCACTATTGGATTCGTTAGCGTTGCCGTCAGCGTATAAAATTCATGTTCTGCGCGCACGGGAGAAAATTTTCCAATCTGGTCATTTTCTGCGTAAATATAATATTCGGTAAAAAAATCTTCCACCACTAAGTCTACCCCAAAAACACCATCATCGGCTGCGCCGTCATTATTATTTCCATCATCAAACATTTCAATACGGGTAAAAGGTGCGCCGAATTCCGACCGGTAGCCAAGATAAGCAACCGTCGCATCCGTGATATTTGCGGTCATCGTAATGGTACTGCCAACTATCGGTTCCGAATCAGAAGAAGCGATATCTGTAATTGTTGGTTCAACATTCGTAAAATCACTTAGTCCTAATAAATAATCTGCTCTTCCATCCATGAGATTGGTGATACCAGGAGTTCCACCGCCGCCGGGACCACCGGGGCCTCCTCCTCCCGTCGTCACATCAGCAGTTAAATTATCAACAAAATTATTATAAGTAAAAAATTTATTGTTATCTGCCTGTACAGCATCTGCGATCAAGTCTTGCAGGAGTTGTCCAGTTTCAAAATAACTATCATTCGCAAAATTTTCCAGCAACATTGTTTTTACATGCGCCAAATACATTTTTCTATAAGTTGGAACAGCCAACAACTCCTGAATCAACGGATAATTGGCATCGTTGATTTGTAGTAAATGACTCATTTGTTGTTTTGCAGCTGTATTGTTTAAATTCCCGTTACCTGTCCGGGCAAACCGTCCAAAAGATTCGTTCAAATCCCAAACTACGCAAGCAAAACGTCCATAATCATCCCGGTATAAATAATAATTTTGAGCAAATCCACCGATATAACTATCCAGATTTACCAGCACATTATTAAAAGCCAACATCCATAGCGCTTTGTCTACGTCCAGAATTTGATCAATTGCAGCTGTTTGATTGACCAGCGTATCACAAAGGTCAATCAGTTCGTCCCAACCCTCATCCGACTTTAATTCATACGCATCGTCATAGCTGGAAATATTATCCCCCAAGTATCTAAGGTTTGGCAGTGCAGTCGTTCCCGGTCCGGCACCATCGATTGGATTACATTTAACGAAGGTGTTGTTTTTTGATCCAAACTTGTCTTTAACAAAAGTCTTTGTGATCGCTTCAGAATTGGAATAAAGACCGATTAAATTTCCATTGACAGAAACATTTGCGTAATTAGAAAACGGCGCAACCATATATTTCCGTAAAATTTGATACGATAAAACTTCCCGTAAAAAAGAAGGATCTTTGGCCACATTACTCAACTTAATATCTTTATAGCCCTGATAATCGTGCTCTTTGTAAGTATCCAATTCGATGTGAAAAGGATTTTTAGTCTGGTTGGCGTTATACGTACTATTGCCTTTATATTTTACGCCGACGCTATCGAAGACCTCTCCGTTGATGGTGACCGAGGTGGCCAGGGTATAATCTTCGGTAGTTGCTTTGGCGGCGTCCAGGATTTGATCCCAGTTACTTTGGGCGAAAGTAATTTCGATGGTTTGAATGGTTTCCAGATCATAAAAATCCTGGGCGTTTACAAGTCCTGCAAATGAGCAGAGGACAACAATATATAAGTATTTCATGTTAAATTTATTTTTTTTCATGTACTTGCGTTGGAAGGACCGATTAACGAATCACTAATCAACTGTTCTTACTATCTTGATTTTGCCACTGGAAGATGGAGGATTTCTTTTGGTGGACGTTTTTGTTCAAGAAATTCCTCGATAGCCTTTTGCTGTAAATTATGTTTTATATTGTTTTCTATTACTGATCGTTGTTTATGTTAAATTGATGATCACTTCGTCTCTCTCCAAAGTCATGATCCATATAAAGAAGTTGTTCAAAAAACGGAGGTTAAGATTAATTGTAGGTGCTTGATTTTCAAGACGAAGCTCCCTTTTTTTGCGTAGCCGTCGCTACGGAAAAAAATTAGCTGAAGTATTGGAATTCAATGACTTGCCATTAAATTAGGAATGAGTTATCTATCTATTTTAAACAACTTCAGAACAAAGATAATAAAATTTAGAATATCAATTTCCCACACTAAAAAAAGCCCGCCAGCAAACGCCGACGGACTCCTTATGATTATAGGTATGTTTAGTAATACTTAGTGGTACTAGTTAATTAGTTGTATCGGTTAATCAGTTCTACTAACTCACCAATTAACTGATTAACCAATTCACTAATCTACTATTTTCACAAAACGCTTACTAAAACGCTTTCGCTGATCTACCTTCACCGTAATCGTATACAACCCAGCCTGGTAACTAGCTACGTTAAAACGAATTGCACGTTCTGGAATTTCTTCCAAACTTATCGCGTCCATCAATACACCCAGTGGGCTGTAAATCTGAATTTCGGCACTGCGTCCGGCAAAGTCAATCAAGCTCAACTGTACTTCCGCTTCTGCTGGATTCGGGAATAAACCAATTGCTGTCAAATCGATATCGAAGCTTACTTTCTCTACGTTAGAATAACGCATCGTACCATCTTCAAATACCTGACGCACCCGGTAAAATCCTTCTCCCAAAGTGGGACGAATATCTTCATCTTCGTAGTTTGTCACTTCCTGGCTTTCGTATCCATAAGCATCCACAGTTTTCAATTCCGTAAAATTGATGCCATCTACCGATCGTTCAACAACAAAATAATCGTTGCGGTATTCTGAATTGTTTACCCAGTTTAGTCCAACTGTACGGTCCTCCTCGCGGGCAAACAAGTGTAAGAATTCAGTATCCGGTGCGATACTAAAAGTTTCGCTACTACCAACGGTTACGTTTCCTTCCATTTCACAAACTACCTGATAGCCATCATCTAATACTTTCAATCTAACAAAATAAGTTCCTGGCACTACGTTTATTACTTGATCGTAACAATCCCCCCAACAATTCGCTACCGTACTCCAGTTACTAGTGTTAAACACCTGTAATGTATTATATGGTCCACTTAATCCGGAGATCATTAAAGTATTATCAAGTGGTGTTGCCGTCGGATTACAAGCCCCAACTATTACACCAGCACAAGTACAACCATCTGCTGAGTAAACGTCTCCAGTTGTATCAGGATTTCCGTCGTCACAAGTGCTACCTGGCGTTGCCGGTAAGCTGGCATCGTTGTCATCACAATCTTCTACCGCACAGAATCCATCATTGTCATTATCCGCTACGGGTGTTCCGATACAGTTACAGTTGGCATCGAAGGCATCATCCGTTGTACAAATATCATTGTCATTACAAGTTGCCCCGGTCGTACAACCGTCGGTAATGGTAATCGTCTCCACCAACTCACAAACAACATTATAGTTCGCGTCTCTTACGCTAATATTCAAGTAGTATGGTCCAGCTGGCAAATCAAAACTTGCAGGTGCTGGACAGTTGCCAAAGCAATTGACCACATCCTGCCATCCGTTTCCGATATCCAAAATCTTTACCGAGTTAATCGCTCCGTTCAGACCGTTAACAGTAATATTTCCAGGACTCAAAACGTAGGTCGGATTACAACCTGTTTCAATCGGTGTTCCCGCACAGCTACAACCGTCCGCTCCAATTACATCGTTTTCTGTTGCTGCATTGCCATCATTACAAGCAGTCCCAGGTGCTGCTGGTAAACTTGCGTCGTTGTCATTACAATCAACATCCGCACAAATTCCGTCACCATCCGCGTCTCCACCGCTCGCTGCACAACCTTCTACAATTACCGTTCCCGCACAGCTACAACCGTCCGCTCCAATTATATCGTTTTCTGTTTCTGCATTGCCATCGTTACAAGCAGTCCCAGGTGCTGCTGGTAAACTTGCATCGTTATCATTACAATCAACATCCGCACAAATTCCGTCTCCATCCGCGTCTCCACCGCTCGCTGCACAACCTTCTACAATTACCGTTCCCGCACAGCTACAACCGTCCGCTCCAAT
>ENA-ORXT01001340-ORXT01001340.1-marine-metagenome-genome-assembly--contig:-NODE-1340-length-33530-cov-4.107434_pt1 | contig 33530 bp, 33 predicted proteins | sample MGYA00237868_ERZ511482 | MGnify/ENA metagenome assembly ERZ511482 | reverse complement strand
AATATCTACCTGCAACTTTGCCTATTTATTCTTCCGATCACAAGGATAGATTACATATAAATAGTGGGCACATTTTTTTTTCTGAATAATAAAGCTTGATCCTTTTTCCTGAAATCTATTAAAAGTTTTAATCTTTTTATGAGTATTTGTTTACCAAGACGTTTTTTGAATACTTAGGCATTGTACGTTTCATATAAAAAAAAGACTACGATGAAATTAAATCTTACACTCATTTTATTTATCCTTTCTACAGTTTTTACGCAATCGATTGGCCAATCAATTGTAAAAGATTTTTATCAAGTAAATTCTGGAAATGGAAAGGGAATTAAATTTTGGTCAAACACTAATTATTATAAAATTCATATGGGAAATGCAACCAATAATACCTTTGGTCCTGTTACGAGTTATAGTATAAAGATGAACATGTCAAATCATGCAAGTAGAGGATGGGTATGGGGTCCATATAATAAAAAACCTATCGCTGCTCTAAATACCGAAGGTAATTTTCAAATCAATGGTTGGATGAAAATAGGCAGTGCTAAAGATGCTTCCAAAACAGTTGGTTCAGGTGCTCTTGAAATAGCAGGTGCACTTAGAATAGATGGCAATGAAATTATTACAAATGCTAATAAAACACTTTACTTAAATTTGGATAATAATGGTGACCTGTCAGTAGACCACAAGACTTTAAGGGTAGATGCGAGTACAAATAGGGTAGGTGTAGGTACGAGTACGCCAAGAAGCAAACTGACAGTCGTTTCTGAAGCGAATGAAAGTGGAATTGTATCTTCCAATCCGAATGGGACTTCATATTTTCCATACTCTAATGGCTGGAGTTATTTGGCAGGTATAGGAATAGTATTTAGAACTGACGGGAATAAAGATAGAATGAGAATCAATAGAGATGGCACTGTGAAGATTGGAAATGTGAATACAATTTCAGGAGGCTACAAATTATTTGTAGAGCAAGGCATTTTAGCCGAAAAGGTCAGAGTAGCGGTTAAAAATTCTGCTGATTGGGCTGATTATGTATTTGAAGAGGACTATAAACTCATGCCTTTATCAGACTTGAGAACTTATATAAAAAAGAATAAAAAATTGCCCGAAATTCCCTCTGCAGAAGACGTCGTAGAAAATGGAATTGATATGGCAGAGACTGATGCATTATTATTAAAAAAATTAGAGGAGTCTCATCTTTATATTCTTGAATTGCACAAAGAATTAATGGAATTAAAAGAAGTTGTCAGTAAACTAAAGAATGATAAATAAGCAATTAAAATGGGTTGATTTTTTTTATTTCGAATTGGATCTTATATTGTCTAAAGGTGATTGGTGATCAGCTAAATCTCAGATGACTGGGAGTAACAGTAAGCTGGAACTATATTATAACTTTTTGCAAAAGACTATCTTATCATCACCTTCATCCCAAAAATCGTGAATCACTGCTTCTTGAGTATAATTCAGCTTCTGGTAAAACTCTCTTGTCAATTTGAATTCATCTTTTCCGGATGTGTCCACGACTAATAACCTATGGTTTCTGTTTCTCAGATAATTTTCAATAAAGTTCATCATCTGGCTCCCGATGCCTTTGCTATGAATGTCGCTCTTGACTCCAATCGCATAAAGATTATAAGTGCCTGCTGTCAATTTTTCTGGAGCACAAAAACCTACAGATATTGGAATATTATTTTCTGTGGCGGTAAACCAAATATCTTCTGATTCTGGATTAATCAAGTAATCAGAAATCATATCGTCTAACATTTCCGAAGGAAACAATTTGATCGAATTTAAGACAAGTTTTAATGCTGGAATATCCTGTTCGGAGATCATTCGTATATCAATCATAACTGTCTCTGATCTAAATAATTTGCTATTTTCTAATCACTAATCACTAATCACTAATCACTAATCACTAATCACTAATCACTATCTCTTACCGAATCTAACTAAAAGAATAGCCTTGCTTCACGATCGGCAGCTTACGAATCCGCTCGCCTGTCGCTGCAAAAAGTGCATTAGTCAATGCAGGCGCTGCTGGTGGTGTGCCTGGTTCGCCTACGCCTCCTGGATAGAATTCATTCTCCATGATATGGACATCTACTAGTGGAGAAACATTCATCCTGACCATGTCATACTGAGGAAAATTCATCTCATTAACCGAGCCATCTTCCCAAGTGATTTCTCCATACAATGCAGCAGTTAGTCCAAAGACTAAGCCACCTTCCATTTGAGCTTGGACGGTATCTGGATTGATGTAGGTCCCACAATCGATGACACATGAGTATCTATCAATTGAGAATTGCTTTTCATCTAATTTTGATATTTGAGCGACTTGACCTACTATAGAACCGAAACTTTTGTGCAAAGCAATACCTCTAAACTTCCCATCCTGTGCACCCCAATTTCCTAACTCGGCAGCCTTTTCAAGAACAGCTTTAAATCGAGGATGATCATGTAATTTAGATCGTCTGAATTCGAATGGATCTTTACCAGCAGCATGTGCACATTCGTCAAGAAAACTTTCTGTAAAGAATGCATTTTGCGAACTACCAACAGATCTCCAGAATCCTACTTGAACTGGAAGGTCGTGGTTGCCAAAAGCAACACGTCTGTTTTTCATAAGGTATGGTAAGTGAGCAGCACCTTCAACTGTTGCTTCATCTTTTTCCGGCGGTGGTGCCATAGCGGGCATGATTCTACTGATTGCACTATTTGATACCGACTGCAATGCCATCATATTATCCCATGCAGCTATGTCACCATTTTCATTTACAACTGCTTTAAATCTACTTTTGGCTGCCGGACGGTACATGTCGTTTTGCATGTCTTCTTCTCTGGTGTATACTGTCTGGATTGGCACGCCTGGCATTTCTTTTGCAATAGCAGCAGCTTTTCTAATGTAATCAGGCTCAGCTCTTCGACCAAATCCTCCACCTAAATAAGTAGTGTTAACTTTAATCGAAGACTTAGCTAATCCAGTGACTTCATTCACCATATTTTGTACGATCGAACTTCCTTGATGACCAACCCATGCCTCAGCATTTTCACTGGTCACGAGCACAGTACAATTCAATGGCTCCATTGCAGCATGAGCCAAGTATGGGACTTCATAAGTGCTTTCGATGACATTATTATTTTCATCAGATAGAACTGAAGCAACATCACCTTCATTTTCAGAAGTGACTAAAGGATCTTTGTCAAGAATCTCATTTAGTTCTGCGTCTATTTTTGAAGAATTGATATCTGCATTTGCATTATCCTCTTCAACTCTTAAAGCAAGAGCTCCATTTTTCGCTCTCCATGTATTGTTGCCAATGACCGCCGCGCCAAATTCTGTCAAGACGACTTTGTCAATTCCATCTCGTGCTTCAATGTCTTCCTTGTTTATAAAACCTGTGATTTTTCCACCTATTGTCGATGGGTGTTTCATCACAGCATATTTCATATTATCCAATCTTACATCAATACCAAACTCAGCACTTCCTGTTACTTTCTCTGGAATATCCAATCGCTGTACTGGCTGACCAATTATGGTCCAATCTTCTTTTTTCTTTAATGTTGGAAGTCCATCATATTTGACTTCTGCCGCAGCTTCGGCTAACTGACCATAGCTTATTTTTTCATTATTAGCTGTATTTATAATGTGGCCACTTTCTGCTTTGCAATCTTTAATGTCAACGCCCCATTTATCTGCTGCAGTAGTCTTTAGCATTTCTCTTGCAGTGGCACCAGCATATCTCATGTTATTATATCCATCTGGAATTGATGTGCTTCCTCCTGTCGCTATCAAAGGTAAAGCAGCATAAATTTTCTCCATCATCGAATAGGCCTTAAATGCATTTGGCTCTTTTTGAGTCAACATGAATGTATTCGAATATGGTGATTCAGGTTGAGGATGGATCACTTTAATGTTAGACATTTCAACTTCTAATTCTTCTGCGATCATCTGTGGAATAGATGTGTATACACCTTGACCCATCTCTGCCCTTGGGACTGCAACTGTGATCGTATTGTCAGGTGCAATTCGTATCCACGCATTCATTGAATCTCCTTCGCCCATTCCAGCACCAGAATATTTTTTTACTCTTTTATTAAGCCATGAATTACCTCCTATACCGACTAGTAAGCCGACGCCTGCAAGTCCACCGACTCCTATAAATCCTCGTCTCGTCCATTTACCTAGAGTTGATCTTTCTTTTTTTGCTTGATGCTTAACATCATTTTTATATGTTTGATCTGCCATAATGATTTCTTTTTGAATTAACCTAATAATGAATTTTCTTCCTGCCTCCATTTGGCTGCAGTGTGAATTGCTTCCCGGACTCTTTGGTAAGTACCGCAGCGACAGATATTGGTCATTGCAGAGTCAATGTCATCATCAGTTGGATTTGGAGTTTTATCAAGTAGTCCTTCTGCAGCAATGATTTGTCCTGATTGACAGTAGCCACATTGCGGTACTTGATGCTGTATCCATGCTTTTTGTACAGCTGACAAATTACCTTCAATAGCAACAGCCTCTATTGTTTTAATGTCTTTTCCAATTGCTGCGGAGGCAGGCAATGTGCAAGTTCTTGTAGCGACACCATCGATTAAGACAGAGCATGCACCGCAGGCAGATACTCCACAGCCATATTTGGTACCTGTCATATTGAGTTCGTCACGCAAGACCCATAGAAGGGGCATAGACTCCTCGACATTGACAGTCATGACTTTTCCATTGATATTTAATTCCATGATATGATATTTTAACTTTCGTAATTTCCATAAAATTTGGGATAAACGTTGGCTAATTCAGGACTTTCATCTTGATTGACATCAACTTAAAAGACTAAAACAATTAGAAATGTCATTTGCTATACTTGTAGGATTCAAACTTAGGCAGTACATTAATGGTATAATGATTTCCAATTCACTAAAATCTATTAGTATGACTGTAAAAGAGATCATGGCCGAGCTGAAATCTTACGGACATGAAGGCACAAAAAAGACACTTACAAAGCACGGGGCCAAAGAACCCTTTTTTGGTGTTAAAGTTCAAGACCTAAAGAAGATTTTAAAGAAGACCAAAAAGAACCATGAGCTGTCTTTAGAATTGTATGATACCGGAAATAGTGATGCGATGTATCTTGCTGGTTTAATGGCTGATGAGTCACAAATTTCTAAAAAGCATTTACAGCAATGGGTAGAAAAAGCATACTGGTCTTACTTGTCTGAGTTTACTGTTCCGTGGATAGCTTCGGAAACACCGCATGGATTTGCTTTAGGCCTAAAATGGCTAAAATCAAAAACAGAGAATATAGCGTCTGCAGGATGGGCTACTTTATCAAATTATATTAGTATCACACCTAACGAGGAATTAGATTCAAATACCTTCTCAGACTTATTAGATCACGTAGAGAAAAATATTCATGGAGCTCAAAATAGAGTAAAATATACGATGAATGGATTTGTAATTGCTGTTGGTGCATATATGCCATCACTCACAAAAAAAGCGCAAAAAGTTGCTAAGAAGATTGGAAAGGTGAGTGTTGAAATGAATGGGACTGCATGTAAGGTGCCATTGGCAACAGATTATATTCAAAAAATTATTGATAAAGATCGAGTAGGGAAAAAGAGGAAGATGGCTAGGTGTTGATGTGATGTTGGTTCAGATATCAACAACGACAGATTGGTTTGGAAAACTATAACGACAAAGGTGAGTATAAATGTCATCCTGAACTTGATTCAGGATCTCATCTTGTTTACTGTATTTTATAATAGATTCTGAATCAAGTTCAGAATGACCATCACTAATTAAATGACATTGTGTCTCTAAGCTCTCATTATTTTTTTTCTTTTCAAACAAAAAAAAATAAGATGCCAAAGTTAAACCTATATATTCTTTTTATTACTGCTGCGTTTCCAATTATTTTGGGAGCTATTTATTACAATCCGAAAGTGCTAGGGAAAGCTTGGCTTTCAGCAGCTGGACTGACTGAAGAAAAATTCATGGGTGGAAATATGATAAAGACATTGTTGCTCTCATATCTCTTTGGAATATTTTTGTCATACATAATTTTACTATTTGCTGTTCATCAAAGTTCAATTTATCAATTATTCCTTCATGAAGAAGATTTACTAAAAACAGGCACAGAATTAAATAATTTCATTGGATCCTTTATGGATAAATATGGTGATAGACATAGAACATTTGGCCATGGAGTAATACATGGTGTCGAATTATGCTTTTTAATGGGTCTCCCTTTAATTGGAATTATTTCAATGCATGAAGGTAGACCAATGAAATATATGTGGATTCATCTCATTTTTTGGATTATCTGTGGAGGATTAATTGGTGGTGTAGTTTGTGCATTTATTTGATCAATAAAGTCAATGTTTTTTAGTCCATCGTCTATTGTTTAGTTTTCATTTATCAAGCCAAGTGATTTATTGATAATCAATGATTGACCATTAAATGAGTTAAAAAAACCTGCCCTGTGATTTTGTTATAGCTTATATCGATATATTTACTTTAAATACAAACAATTATGAACGCCACTATTGCAACTGTCAAGGAAACGAATGCTGTAGAGATTCAAAGAATTTTTCATCTACAAAAGAAAAACCAATTTCAAGTTGGTAGCTCCTCTGTCAAAGAACGTAGAGCTAAATTGAAAACATTGCATAAGGCATTTTTAAAGTATAGACCACAGATTAAAGAGGCTCTATTCAACGATTATCGCAAGCATCCAAGTGAAGTAGATTTGACAGAAATCTATCCTGTGACAAGCGAATTAAAACATGCAAGAAGCCATTTGTATCGTTGGATGAAAAAACATAAAGTGACTACTCCTATTGCTTTGATGGGCTCTAGCTCATATGTAAAATATGAACCCAAAGGTGTTGTTTTAATTATTGCACCTTGGAATTTTCCTGTAAATTTGACCTTCGGTCCATTAGTCTCAGCGATTGCGGCTGGTAATACCGTCATGATTAAGCCGTCTGAAAGTACACCGCATGCTACAGCTGTCATGAAAAAGATCATTGAAGAAGTTTTTGAAGAAAACGAGGTTGCTATGGTAGAAGGAGCGATTGCTACATCTACTGATTTATTAAAATTACCATTTAATCATATCTTTTTTACGGGTGCACCATCTATTGGTAAAATTGTGATGGAAGCAGCATCCAAACATTTATGTTCAGTTACATTAGAATTAGGTGGGAAGTCTCCGACGATTGTCGACGAGACAGCAAATATTGAAGCAGCAGCGCGTCGGATTGCCTGGAGTAAATTTTTAAATAATGGCCAAGTCTGTATCGCACCTGATTATGTGTTTGTTCACAAAAGTAAAAAGGAAGCTTTCCTGAATGCTGTTAAAAAGAATATTAAAACATTTTATTCAGAAGATGCATCTAAAGAATCTTCCTATGCGAGGATAGTCAATAATCGTCACTTCCAAAGAGTCAGTAACTATGTAGAGGATGCGGTTGAAAAAGGTGCAAATATTGAGACTGGAGGAAATTATAACAGTGAAGAAGATTTTATTTCTCCGACGGTTGTCACCAATATGCCAAAAGATTCTCTCCTAATGGAAGAGGAAATATTTGGTCCTGTTTTGCCAGTTCTTGAATTCACTGATATTTCAGAGGTTATAGACACGATTAATTCGAAAGAGAAACCGCTTGCATTATATATTTATAGCAAGAGCAAAAAGAACATTAATCATATCATGGCAAATACTCGTGCAGGCGGCACATGTATTAATCACAGTGCAGTCCATTTTTTTAATAATAATTTGCCGTTTGGTGGCTCGAATAATAGTGGTATTGGTAAAGGGCACGGTTGGTATGGTTTTCAGGCTTTCTCTAATGCAAGAGGAATTTTAAAACAACATATGCCAAATGCTTTAGAATTATTGATGCCGCCTTATACCAGTTTCAAACAAACATTGATTGATCTGACGATTAAGTATTTTTGATTATAAAGCGCTCAGATATACAAAATTTTTAAAATTTGGCGAATCTATTATCCTCTTAACAAAGGTCTTGTCAAACAAGTGGGCCCACCGCCACCTTTGACGCTAATATCTTCACCAGCATATTCGAGTACAGTGCATTCTGCTTCTCGCAGTCTCTGCTTTGTAACTGGGTTGCCTTTCACCATAATACATTGGCTTGGAGCGATTGCTAAAACATTACAAGCCATTGATTCAAACTCTTCTTCTGGAACTTCGATTAAGCTTATTTCTCTGCGTAATAATTCTTCTCTAAATCTAACTGGCATTAGTGGGGAATACACAACAGCTTTATGTTTGTCAACAGGACTGAAGATTGACATTAAATGAAATACATCACCCACACCTTTGTAGTGTGGTAAATCGACTTGAATGACATCAACGCCAATCGGATTGAGCAGCTCCTTCATTTGGCGAAAGCCTTCATCATTTGTTCTATATCCATGTGCAATAGCTAAGGTTTTTTCATCTAACCAAGCGACATCTCCGCCTTCAATTGTACCCGGTGCAGTGATCTCTCCAAGAATGGGAATGCCATGTTTTTCATAATCAATTTGACATGCTTTGGGTTCTGGAATGCGTTGACCTTTTCCCATATGACAAATGATGACACCACTGTCAGTAAGGATGGATGCATCCCTACAATAAATGGAATCCATTGAGACGGTTTCATTTTCAGAAAAATACATGATTTCTGAACCTTGACTTTTTAAAAGCGATTCAAATTCTTGGTATTCTGCTTTTGATTGCTCGAAATTCGGCCTGCCTAAATAATGTAGATCCATCCATTGATCATCAATCAATTGTTGATTTTTAAATGCTGCCTCAGGCGATTTGATAAATACTTTCTTCAATGTGCCATACTCCGAATGTGCTGTCATTTATCTATTCTTAATTTTTATCCAAACATAAATCGGTAAGCCCGACATTAGTAAAATGAAACCCCAAAATACAACTTCTGCACCTGAACCGATGACTGCCCAAATTGAAAATAGAAATGCAAATGATCCGAGAAGCCACGACATGATTTTACCTTTTTCATAAAATGTCAATATATGCGTAGCAGATGCAAATAAATAGGGCACAAGTACCGTCAATGTGCTTAGTAAAATCATAAACTCAAAAGCTTTCACGAAGCCTTTTGAAAAATTAAGCATCATGATGATGGAGACAATAATACTTAAAATAATAATTCCAATCGCCGGACTACCTTTCGAATTTGTTCTACCAAAAGCGCTGTGAAACATCTTATCTCTGGCAGCAGCCATTGGGATTTGACCTTGCATCAACAGCCATCCATTTAATGCGCCAAAGGTGGAAACGACTGCTCCGGCAGCGACGATATATCTTGCGCCTTCGCCCCACATCAAACTCGCAGCATCTGCAAATGGTGCTTCAGATTGCTGGAGGTCTGCCGGGGAGATCACTCCCATGACAACCATCGATCCAAGGACGTAAACGGCAATAGCAATGCTTGTACCTAACATGGTGGCAGTTGAGACTGTTTTATTCGCATCTTTTACATTTTCTGCTGGAATAGTTGCACATTCTAATCCTAAGAAAGCAAAAAGTGTCAGTGTAGCTGTTTCTGTAATGGCTTGGAGATTAGATTTACCACTCACATTAAATGGTGTGAAGTGATTAAAATCAATATAAAATAAGCCGACTATAGCAATTAATATCAAAGGGACGACTTTCATGATTGTTGTCACTAGTTGAAGAGTTGCTGCTTTTTTAATGCCTTGGATGTTTACCCAAGTGAGTCCCCAAATGGTAGAGAGTCCGAGAAGAATCGAGAGTATAGATGAGCTTGCTAAGATTGGAAAAAACACAGTTAAGTAACTCAACATGGCTACAGTGATAGCTGCATTCGTTGCACAAATTGAAATCCAATATCCCCAGGCAACGAGGAAGCCAGCAAAGTCGCCGAAACCTGCTTTGGCATAAATATATGGCCCACCCGATTGAGGATATTTTACAGATAATGTAGCAAATACTTTCGCTAAAAGTAATGCGCCAATTGCAGAGACGATCCATCCAATAATACTAATTCCTCCATAATATGCAAGTGATGCAGGCAGTAGAAAAATACCAGAACCGATCATATTTCCTAATACCAAAGAGGTCGATGCCCACTTTCCGAATTTTTGATTTTGTTTGATATTAATCTGATTTATGAAGGCTCAATATAGCTTTTAATTAATAGGACAAGTGGGATATAATGTTCTGAAATTACAATATGCATCACACCAAAATACATAATTAAAACATCTTGTAGAAAAAGCAATTAATTTTTTCATTTAATGTATTGACTATGCTAGATTTAACACTAACAGGTACCCAAACCCTATTGTCTATATTAGCACTTATGTGTTGTGTTTATTTATTAATCATAAGCCTAAAATATATTTTAAAAAGACGTACTGAATTTTTAATTCAATCAAATAAAGACGCTGATAAAAATCAACAGGCTTTTAAAAATCGAAAGAAATATTTTGAAGTCAATGTATTTCGGTTGACAGGGACTTTTTTGAGAACGGGTTTGCTTGGGGCCTTGACATTTTGTCTGTTCGCATTTAGTTGGACAACTTATGAAGAGAATATTTATATCCCAATTCAGGGATGGGATTTTGATGATATTGAAATGACCCCGCCACGTACGATTGATCCACCACTAGTTTTGCCACCTCCTCCAGTTCAAGTCGAGAAAATAGAAATTGAAGATATCGTAGACCATGAACCAGAGTTTTTAGACGAAAGTATTGATGAAGAATTTGAATTTGAGAAAGTCGAATCAGATGAATCTTCTACAGAACCAGAAGTTATTAATTTGCCACCGCCACCTATTGAACAGGAATTGGAAGTCGAAGAAATTATATTATTTGCAGAACAGATGCCGCGATTTCCTGGCTGTGAAAATGAACCCGGAGATAATAAATCAAAAGAACTTTGTGCTAAACAAAAAATGCTAAACTACATTTATAAAAAAATAAAGTATCCATCTATTGCTAGAGAAAACGGAGTAGAAGGTACAGTTGTCATTCAATTTGTTGTGTCCAAAGAAGGACTTATTACCGATATTAAAACGCTTAGAGATGTCGGAGCTGGTTGTGGTGATGAAGCTTTTAAAGTCGTGGAGGCAATGAATCATTTACCAATTCGATGGACTCCTGGTAAACAAAGAGGTCGAGAAGTCATGGTTAGATATACACTTCCTATAAAGTTTAAATTGCAGAATTGAATAATTTACTTGATCGTCTATATGAATGCCAAGATATATGATAATATTCTACTTGCGATTTAAAATTTAGATAGAAATTGGTGGTCCTATATTTTAAGGGATTAAATAACTGAACAAGTACGAGTAAAAAAATAAACTGTTACCACGTAGATAACAGTTTATTTTCTCAGTTTATTTTCTCAGTTTATTTAATTAATCTAGCTCATAGAAAAACTGCTCTGTAACAATCTTTCCGTTCGCCACTTTAAATAATGCAACTTCTTCACTTTTCATTCTTGGCGCACCTTTCATTGTGATATCCATCTTCATAGTACATGAAAAATGATCTCCCGCAACTATCGGGCCGTCGATTTCCATTCCATGAAACTCTTCGACCATGGAATTCCAATGTTCTCCTTTTTGTTTGATGGCTTCTTTTCCTTCGACCTTATAAGGGACATCTTTAGCTCCTTCCATTTCAATACTGACAGCATTGTCATGATATAGCTCAGTCTGAGCTTTTTCCCATTGACCTGTTGAGCAATATTCTACTAGTTTGTTTGCAACTTCTTGAGTAGTCATAATTTTATGGTTTTAAAATTTAAATGTATTTATATATTGGTATAACGAAGCAAAATCTATGAAGGGGGACAATTACAGTAAATTTAATTTTAAACTTGTTTTTGCACATTGTAATAAAACAATTTTTTCGTAGAAACTATCCTATTTTAGCTTTTTAATTTCTGTAGGATCTACTCAATTGTTTTAAGTCGGTGAATATTTCTTTGCAATTAAAGGATTTATGGGTAGTATTAACCACTAATAAATAAATCAACAGCATTTCAAGGTCTTAATAATTAATCTGGGAATCTGTCTTTTAAGAATTCTTTAAAAGAACTCATTTGACTGAGATTTAGGAATGCCTAACAAATAGTATATTTTTACTGGACCGCTTTTTACAAAATCAATTTCCCATTCAAAATTAGAACCATTGTCAAGACGATTTATCAGAGACCAAAGCTCTTTTTCTGAATATGTACGTAATACAGAGACCAATCCATCCCACCATGTAAACATCGGGACGAATGGAATGATATAGGTAAAGAATAATCTCCCAATTGAAAATGGCCTAATAAATGGAGTGACCAAAGCAACATTGATTGGCGAAAAAAAGAATTTTATTAAATCCGAAATACTTCTTTTTTGTGCTTCAAAAATCGCAATTGGACTTTGCGTATCTACAGCATTTTGAAGAATCTGTAATGCATCATTTTCATTAAAATGATGGAATGATAAAAATTGAGTTCTTAAACCGATTAAGTCTGGTGGCACATCCAAAGCATTTATGGGCTCTGTAGAATAGCTTACCATATCAGGCTGCAAAGATTTAGTATGCTCAAATGCTTGAACGTTTGGATAGTAATCAGTTAAATGGATATTGACATTTGGAATTTCTATTTTTAATTGTTCAATAAGCTTAAGCCATCCGCCTCCTCCGCCTGATGCTAGATCGATGATCTGATTAGTGCCTATACTTTCTAACCCTCGCTTCAAAATCGGAGTTGTCGTCTTATAGAAGTCAAATGTATTAGATACAAATTGCAGAAAGTCAGTCATGTAATTTCTAATAAATTCTGGAAACCATCTAAAATCCTCAAACTCAAATAGATGAATGCGACTCATAATTTCTTGTTATTTGTCGAAAGTTAATGACAACTTTGTAAATAGTAAGCGTTTTAATACTTGAAGTCTTTTTTCATAAATGAATAATTTAACTTTAATCTTCATTGTTGCCTTACTCTTCGCGCATTGTAAAGAAAAAGACAAGCTGCAATCTGAACCAACACAAGAAGAATCTTATGTAAATACTGAATCTTTTAATCTGGCGAAAGACTCAATTGACCTTCAAATTAATGAAGTGCCTCAAGCGATCAAACATTATATATGTTATGCTATGGATGATAAGCCAAAGGTCATCATCTGGATTGCTTTTGGAGAAGATAATCGCGCAATTAAAATTAAATACAAAGGGCAGAAAGATGTCTTGAGATTGGCCTATGTCAAGGAGGATTTCAGAAAAGGCGGCGTCTATCCGATAATCAAAAAATATTATCACGAATTTTTAAGTGGAAAGCTAAACGGAACTTATATATTAACTCACTCTGGAATTTGGGATTATGTTGAATATACAGGAATCGAAAGTGAGAAAAGTTTTAATTTTACAATTCTCCATGAAGAAAACCCTTACGGTAAAAGTCCATGTTTTTGATAAGTATATCCAAACAAATTATTCACTATGACAGTTATAATAAATCAAAGCCAAATTTCTGAAGCACTTAAAGAGATTGATATCATTTCCGCTATTGAAAAGGGATTTATTGAATATAGTAATGGTAATTCAGTGGTTCCACCTGTTGCAGAATTATTGTTTGATAATCCCAAAGGTGATGTTCATATCAAATATGGATATATAAAAGATGATGACTATTATGTTGTGAAAATTGCCTCTGGCTTTTATGAAAATTCTAAATTGGGAATTCCATCGAGTCAAGGATTAATGTTACTCTTTAACCAAAAGACAGGACAACTAGTATCAGTACTTCTTGATGAAGGCTTTCTCACTGATGTCAGAACTGCTGTAGCTGGTGCCATTGCTGCAAAATATTTCGCTCCGAAAAAGCCCGAGGCTATTGGTATTATTGGCACAGGAATTCAGGCAAAATACCAATTAGAATATCTTCAACATATTACGGATTGTAGGACTGTCTGGATTTGGGGACGAAATATCGCTCATGCAAAACAATTCAAATCGTCATTAAGTACTGGACCATGGACTGTTCACATTGGACAAAATCCAAGCGAAATCGCTAAGCAGTGTAAACTAATTGTGACGACTACTCCGGCTGAAGAGTCATTGTTGAAAGTATGCGACATATTACCAGGTACACATATTACTGCAGTTGGATCTGATACTTCAATAAAACAAGAACTAGATAGTCAGATTCTAGCAGACGCTGACATTGTCATCTCTGACAGCATAGCTCAGTCTAGGAGCAGAGGAGAAATTTATCAAGCAAGACAAAATAGCCTGATTGCAGATGATCATGTCATTGAATTAGGAATGGCACTTCAACACAATAAATATCAAAGGCAAAATGATAAACAAATTACGGTAGTTGATTTAACCGGTGTTGCTGTACAGGATATAATGATCGCTAAAGCAGTTTATTTATCGCATCTGAACAAAAACAATTAACAGAAATACCATCGTCAGATAAATTAATATCTTAAAATTTACTCATTTTGTAGCATAATTTAATGCTATGATTTTAATGATTAAAATACTAATTGGTCTAATCGCTTTGATTCATCTGTATATTCTATGGTTTGAAATGTTTGCTTGGGAGACAAGGGGTCGAAAAGTATTCAAACAATTTCCAAAAGAATTATTTCCACAGACAAAAACCATGGCAGCTAATCAAGGATTATACAATGGTTTTCTAGCTGCGGGATTAATCTGGTCTTTGCTAATCCAAAATCAAGAATGGAGTTACAATGTGGCCTTATTCTTTTTAGGATGCATTGCAGTTGCAGGAATTTTTGGAGCGATGACTGCATCTAAAAAAATTATCTTTGTCCAAACAATACCAGCGGCAATTACTATTGTTCTAATTCTAATGAAGTCTTTATAGACTATTTAATCTTCTAAAGCTGCAATCCTTTTCTACTTCGTTAGAATCATTTTCTTTGCTGCAGTCAGTCTATCTTGGATTAAGAAATAATAAATCATGCCGCTAGTATTCAGTTCGTTTTTTGAAATATTTATTTCGTTATTCCCCTGAGTCAATCCATTTTTAATCCCATACACAAATTCGCCAGACTGATTGTAGAAAAGCAAACTTGCTGGATTACTATTTGGCAAATTAAAACGGATAGTCGTATTATCTAAAACTGGATTTGGATAATTTTGCTGTAAGTCAAACTGAACTGCTAATACGTTGTCTATTTTGTTCTCCTTAGAAACTTTGTCTGCTTTTAATGTGATGTCAACCACACCATTAACAGCTGTCTCACCATATTTTTCAATTGCTTTTTCTCCTTTGAACACACTTATTGCTTCAATGTCATCTTGATTTAGACTAGCGATATCAAAATTTGAAGCTTGAATTTTACCATGAATAGCCATCAATGGTTTTAAGTCTTCACTGATATTATTTTTAATTTGGATCGATTGCTGTCTATCTTCAGTTGCTATAATTTGGTCTCGACCGTCGATGATTGGATTTTCAGTTTGACCATTGATATGGACTTCATAATGTAGATGAGGATACGTTGCTTTACCACTCATGCCAACTGCACCAATCTGATCACCCGCTTTTACTGATTGTCCTTCTTGGACATTGATTGCAGACAAATGTGCATATAAACTGTGAGTCTCTTCGCTATGTTTTATTCTTACAAATTGACCATATCGCTCGTGGTCTGTACCTAACAATTCAATAACACCGTCTGCTGTTGCCATGACAGATACACCAGGAACTGCCCTGAAGTCTATTCCATTGTGGCTACCCATTTTCTTTAGAAGAGGATGCATCGCTTCACCATAAGGAATAATATTTCCCACAATTTTACTTGACTCAATTGGATCAATGGTAAATGTTTCTTGTATTAAATTCGGGATAATAAACTGTTCTTTATACCGTTGGTATGACCCATATTCTGGGGGAAAAGTCGTCCATGTTGTTACCCTTTTCTCACTATCATCTTTTACGACTTGATCTACTTTTTTGGTGTCTCCTTGCAGTTTATATCTGACAGGTAATGTATATAAAACTTTCACAGCTTTACCTCTTTGATAGCCTGGACTCCACAACTGTTTATTGCTGACAACTTTCACAGTTTCTGTATACGTCTGATCATCAAAGATTCTAATTGTATCTTGTGTTACAAGATCAGACATGCTGTTTACGACTTTTAGTGCTGCTTGTCCACATCCATGTCCGATATCTCTCACGATTTTCGCATCATATATACTCCCGTCGTTATTAATGACGAATTGAATGACAACCATGCCCTCTATTTTATTCGCTCTTGCTTCAGCAGGGTATTTTAAATTTGTGTAAATGTATTCTAGTAAGTTTTGTTTCGAGCACTCACTCTTTGACTTCGCATCATCACCAGTTTCTGCACAACCAGGAAAGAGTGGCATTTCTTCTACGACTTTAAAAATTTTCTCTGCTTGTTGACAGAATATAAGTGACGGGATCAAAAAAGCAATTAATATAAATAGATTTTTCATAAGCTTTCTATTGTTGTAAATGGACGTTTATTTAGCTAGACATATGTATAGATGCAGGATAGATCATTTTTGGTGTCTTCCATTATCTATATTTAAAAATAGTTAGAAATGCTTAGAGGTCGAAGACCTTCGGCCGAACAGTGTGTATAACAAAAATGCACAACTTCCTTACAGATGGTTTTATTAATTAGAATTTAAGGCATCATCATACCTTAGAAAAAGAACTCTATTTTAAATATGCCTTGGTTTATATTCAATGTACATGTGGATTTAGTCATATAAACTGCTGAAGTATCTCTCAGATCTGTCATCCAAATTCAGTAAAAGGGTCTATAACTTCTTTTACATTAAAACCTTCAAATATTTTTTTGACTCTAGAAAAATATTTATACTTGTTCAATTAATGAAACATTGTTTTACATATTGAAACATCATTAAACTAAATATTGACTCACTTTAAATATATCAGTGGTTTAAAAAATCAAAAATCCTAGATGATAGAATCTCCCAAAATAATGAAGGAATTAAAAAGTTCTGTGCAAAAGACCTTTACGATTCTCGAATATTTTACGATTTTAAAACCTGAATGGGGAGTCACAGAGTTGGCAGAAGCGATTGGGTCTAATAAAAGTACAGTCTACCGATTTTTATCAGATTTGAACAAACTTGGTATTTTATATAAAGATCCTGTTTCAGAAAAATATAGTTTGGGTTTAAAGTTATATGAACTCGGATGCAGAGTACAATTAAAATCTGCCTTTGTAGACAAAACTCATCCTGAGCTCATAAAAGTAGCAAGAAGCATAACAGAGACAGTTCACATTGCAGTACTTAAAAACCAACAAGTATTTTATGTAGATAAAGTAGAAAGTCCACAAGGCTTAAAGATTAGTAGTCAGATTGGTAGTTATAATCCAGCTTATGCAACAGCTCTAGGTAAAACCTTATTGGCATTTTTGCCAGAAGTAGTACAGGCACAAACCATACAATCGATAATGGAATCTAAAACACCAATTGCGTTTACAAAACATACAATAGTAGATCGAAGGATCTTACAACGAGAGTTGAAAAAGATAAAAAAAGATGGATTTGGAATTGATAGAGAAGAGTTTGAGCAAGGTTTAATCTGCGTGGCAATTCCTATTTTTAATGAAAATAATGAAGTTGTCGCAAGCCTCAGCGCCAGCGGTCCAGCAAATAGATTTGAGGAAGAAAATGTAACAAGTTATGTAGCAACTCTGAAAAAGGGCGCTGATATTATCCAACAAAAAATAGGATTTTTCAAACCATAAGCGCATATTTTTTGCTTATAGTTCTCTTTGAAAATAAATTATATTTCATGAAATCAACAGGAGGTAAATACTCTACCATTCATTACCAACAGTATCTTAAATTGGAGCAATTGCTAAGTGCACAAGATTTGAGAAGTAAACAATTAAATGAACCTGCACATGAAGAAATGCTTTTTATCATCGTACATCAAGTATATGAATTGTGGTTTAAACAAGTGATTCATGAATTAAATTCAGTCTTGCAATTATTCTCAGGTGAAATTACTGATCGAGATCTAAGTGTCGTCATCGGAAGAATGAAAAGAGTAGAATCTATCTTAAAGCACTTGGTAGATCAGATTGACCTGATGGAATCAATGACTCCATTAGACTTTCTTGATTTTAGAAACTATTTATTCCCAGCATCAGGTTTTCAAAGTTTTCAGTTTAGAGAGATAGAATGTTTGTTAGGACTGCCAGACAAACAACGAATGACTTATCATGGTCAAAAATACAGCTCCGTCTTTCAAGAAGAACAACAGCAAAAATTAGATGCTATATATGAAGCAGGCACATTACTAGACAAGGTAAATGATTGGCTTGCGCGGACTCCGTTTCTAAGTTTAGATGGCTTTGACTTTTTGGCTGAATATAGAAAAGCCGTGGACGACATGCTTCAAAAAGAAACCAATGGCATCATGGCTTCTGAATATTTGTCTGATAAAGAAAAAAAGATGCGTGCTGAAATGATTGGAGGTACAGATACTTATTTTCAAGCTATTCTAAACAAAGAAACCCATCAAGAATTGCTACAAGAAGGTAAAAAGAGATTGTCTTATGAAGCGACTGTTGGAGCACTTTTTATCAATTTATATCGAGATGAACCTATTCTTCAATTACCATTTCAATTAATTACTTGTCTAGTTGATATTGATAATCAATTGACAAATTGGCGTTATCGCCATGCACAAATGGTCATGAGAATGATCGGTAAAAAAATAGGAACAGGCGGATCGTCTGGACATCAATATTTGGCAATGACAGCAGAAAAGCATCAAATATTTTCTGACTTTCATAATATTTCCACTTTATTGATCCCTCGATCTGACTTACCAGAATTACCTAATGGCATCAGAGAACAATTGAATTTCCATTTTAATACACGTAACTAGAAAATTATTTTTTCATCTTTAAATTAAAATTATGGCAAAATTACCACCAGCAATTAACTTCAAAAAATGGATCGATGATAACCGTCATTTACTGAAACCACCAGTTGGCAATAAAGCTATTTACAATGACGATTATATTGTCATGGTGGTAGGTGGTCCAAATTCTAGAAAAGATTATCACTTAAATAAAACACCTGAATTCTTTTATCAGGTAGAAGGAAATATAGTCCTAAAAGTCATTGAAGCTGGAGAACCAAAAGATATTGAAATCAATGAGGGTGAAGTTTTTTATTTACCGCCTAATATTCCTCATTCACCACAAAGAGGAGCCAATACCATTGGTTTGGTGATTGAGCAAAAAAGAGATGAAGGTATGGAAGATGGTTTAGCGTGGTTTTGTGAAAAATGTCACAATAAAGTTCATGAAGAACCTTTTGCTTTGCAAAATATAGAAACCGATTTACCAGTTATTTTTGATAAATATTATTCTAATGAATCACTGCGTACGTGTGACTCTTGTGGCACTATAATGCAGCCACCTGCCTAATTTAATTCAAGCTATTATAAAATCATTCATGAATACATTACGTATCAATGGTCATTCACATCTGCTTCCTTATCCCGAGCAAATTCCAGCTTATCTAAAAAAAAAAGAGATATTCTGGATTGATGAAGATCGACAGTATATGATGCAAAAAGATTGGAAACGACCTGTGACTGATTCTAGTTTTTTTCTAAGCGAAAAATTAGAATGGATGAATCGAAATCGCATCGACCATGCTGTTGTTTTAAATTTGTCTCAGCTATATGGCAATGGCCTACAATTGAGCGACATGAAGTATGCACTCAGATTTCAAAATGACTTCAATGCTGAAGTACAGCATAATCATCCAACAAAATTTACTTGTGGCTTTGTTGTGCATGCAGGATTTGTAGATGGAGCCTGCTGGGAAATCGAACGCTGTGTCGAAAAATTAGGACTGAAAGTACTGTGCTTGCCAACACACTACATGGACACTATAGGAACATGGAAAGGCATATTTAATAAAGAAACAGCATCCATTTTTGAAATGGCAAATAAATATAAACTTGCAATCGAAATCCATCCGTATGATGGAGAAAAATTTATCAAATTAGAAAATACTGCTTGGCGTTTTCACCTGATTTGGATGATAGCACAATGTGCAGATGCATATCACTTTTACACTCTAGAAGGTCTTTACGAAAAGTATCCAGATATAAGAGTTTGCTTCGCACACGGAGGACAACTGAATCACTTGAACATCGGACGTCGAACACAAGGCTTTGACGGTCGACCTGATTTATTTGAAGGCATGACTCGCCCACGAAAAGCAATTGGACATCCAAATATTTATTTTGACACCTTAGTACATGATACTATTTCTCTCGACCTTATGGTACGCCGACAAAATGGAACAGACCAAATTATTCTAGGATTAGATGACCCTTATCCACTAGGGGAAATGGAAAGTGAGCCACAGTCATCTTATCCAGGGAAACTACTTGACTTAGCAGTCGAAGAATCTATCATCACAAAGCAGCAACATCAGGAGATATGGTGTCATAATGTCATTCGATGGATCTGCGGCGATGAACAAGACAAGTTTTTAAATAGAATCACAGCTAAAGTAGTGTCTTAAATGATGGCAATAACAGAATATAAACACGGCTTTGATTTTGCAAAGCAACTTGATCAAGAAGACGAACTACATCAGTATCGCAATCAATTCCATTTGCCAATTCAGAAAAATGGTGAACCATTTATATATCTATGCGGAAATTCTCTCGGCTTACAACCCAAAACCACCGAAGCGCTAATTAAGCAGGAATTATTAGACTGGAAAAACTTAGGCGTTGAAGGACACTTTCTGGCTAAAAATCCATGGTTGCCTTACCATGAATTTTTGACAAATGCGATGGCAGAGGTTGTTGGCGCCAAGCCTGATGAAGTGGTTGTGATGAATACCTTAACGGTAAATTTGCACTTGATGTTGATTTCATTTTACCGACCTAAAGGAGCGAAAAATAAAATTTTAATTGAAGCCGATGCTTTTCCGTCAGACAAATATGCTGCTGAATCCCAAATTCGTCTGCATGGTTTAGATCCTAAAGAATGTCTACTTCAACTCAAAGCAAGACCAGACGAAGTTTGTTTAAGAGAAGAAGATATTCGTGAAGTGATCAAAATGGAAGGTGATGAGATCGCCTTAATCATGCTTGGTAACACAAACTACTATACGGGACAGTATTTTGATATGAAGCAAATCAGCGAATGGGGACACACAAAGGGCTGTTATGTGGGATTTGATTGCGCTCATGGTGCCGGCAATTTACCATTACGGCTACATGATTCTGGATGTGATTTTGCCGTGTGGTGTAATTACAAATACCTCAACTCTGGCCCAGGAGGAATGGGAGCAGCATTTGTACATGAGCGGCATCATCACGACACGGATATGCCAAGATTAGAAGGGTGGTGGGGACATAATAAAACAACTAGATTTAAAATGCGTGATGACTTCGAAGCTATACCCTCGGCAGAAGCTTGGCAGTTGAGTAATCCACCTATTCTGGCGATGGCTGCAGTTTGGGCATCATTGAATATATTTAATGAAGTCGGCATGGATAAGCTGAGGAAAAAAGCAATTGCCCTTACAGGATACGCAGCGTTTTTAGTGAAGTCTTTTGGAGAAGATACGGTCAAAATCATTACGCCATCCGATGTAAATAAAAGAGGATCTCAACTGTCTATTCAAGTAAAAGATGCCACAAAAGATTTATTTGATAGCATCATAAAAGAAGGAGTAATCGCCGATTGGAGAGAACCAAATGTGATCAGAATAGCACCAGTACCGTTATACAACTCTTATGAAGATGTTTATCGATTTTATACTATTTTAAAAAGTGTGCTTTCAAGAATATAGCAATGGATCTAATGAAAAATGAAAAAATAATTATAGTTGGAGCAGGACTATGTGGCACATTGTTAGCAGTGCGATTGGCACAAAGAGGCTTCGATGTGACACTCTATGAAAAGCGACCTGACATGCGCGATGACTTGCTCGATTCAGGACGATCTATCAACCTTGCTTTATCCAATAGAGGCTTACTGGCACTCGACATGGCAAATCTAAAGGAGTCCATACTAAAGGAATGTATCCCGATGAAAGGGAGGATGATACACCCGTTAGATCAAGGCAGTTTCATTTCACCTTATAGTGGTCGTACTGCTGATTATATCAATTCTGTTTCTCGTTCAGGGCTGAATATCATGTTACTCAATGAAGCTGAAAAGTACAATAACATTACATTGGTTTTTGACGCTTCCGTAATCAATGTCGATCTTCAAGAAGCCAATATCAGTTACCAGATTGATGATGAAGTAAAACACGATCAAGGCGCTGTTGTCATTGGTACAGATGGTGCAGGATCTGCAGTAAGAAGAGGAATGATGGCGCGAACACCCGAACTTTTATTCAATTATTCACAAGATTTTTTAAGCCATGGCTATAAAGAGTTAAGCATAGATCCTACAGAAGATGGGCAATGGAAAATTGAGAAAGAAGTCTTGCATATTTTTCCTCGAGGCGAGTTTATGATGATCGCTTTACCTAATCTAGATGGTAGCTTTACATTGACCATGTTTCATCCTTATGGCACCGATATCGGATTTAACAATCTTGATACAAAAGAAAAAGTCCAGTCATTTTTTGAATCGTACTATCCGACCTTGTTGCCATATGTCCCACACTATCAAGAAGAGTTTTTTCAAAACCCTGTTGGTAATTTAGGGACGATTAAGTGCTACCCTTGGCAAGCTTTTGGAAAGACATTGATCATGGGTGATGCATCACATGCGATTGTTCCATTTTATGGTCAAGGTATGAATGCTTCTTTAGAAGATGTCAGAATATTTGATGAAGTATTGGAGGAGTATGGAACAGATTGGGGCAAAGTATTTTCCATATTTCAAGAAAAAAGAAAACATAATGCTGATGCTATAGCCGACTTGGCAATTGATAATTTTTATGAAATGCGTGATCATGTCGATGATGATGTTTTCAAGAAAAAACGGCAGATTGAAATGCAACTAGAACAAGAGTTTCCAGATTACTACTCAAAATATTCTTTGGTGACTTTTAAACCCGAGCTTCCATACAAAGAGGCAATGAAAAGAGGAAGAAAACAAGACGAGTTATTATTGGATATGTGCCGACAGGAAAATTTTGAAAATATTCCTTTAGAAGATTATTATAATAAAATAAGAAGTCTTGCTTTATGATTTTTTATGTTAAACATGCTGACCAGGATTACCAATGTGATTTAACTAAGCCGATTGACATTTCTATTCCAGTTGGTCAGGTAAAATGTTTTTACTCCACTGATTTTAGAGCCACTCCTTATGTGTCAGGTAAATTTGTAGGCGCAGTAAGTGAAGGCGCTCCAGTTAATTTTTTTGATATTCACTTAAATCCTCATGGAAATGGAACACATACAGAATGCTTTGGCCACATTACAATAGAGCAAGAATCTATAAATGATCACTTAAAACAATTTCATTTTGTCGCAAAGCTTGTTAGTATTGATTTAGAAAAAAATAGTCTAGGAGACCAAATTATTACTCATAAAAATATAAAAGAAGCTATTTCTGATCATTCATCTGAAGCCCTTATCATTCGGACACTTCCCAATGCGGAACACAAATTGAATATGGATTATTCTGGCACAAATCCACCTTATTTAGATAGCGAGGCCATGAGCTATGTAGTAGAAATTGGTGTGAAACACTTATTATTAGATTTGCCTTCTGTTGATCGAGAAGAAGATGAAGGAATATTAAAAGCACATCACATATTTTGGAATGTGATAGATAAAAAGGGAAGTGTAGACACAAGAAAAGATTGTACAATTACCGAATTGATTTTCGTCCCTAATCATATTGAAGACGGTTTGTATTTATTGAATATTCAAATTCCATCTATTCAATTAGATGCTGTGCCTAGTAAACCAGTCTTGTATAAATTATCAAAATGATGAATAGTAAAGTCTTAATTGAAAATGCTCAACCTTTAGGGAATTATCCACATATAAAAAGAGTGGGAGATTTTATATATGTATCTGGGACCAGCAGTCGTCGCTTAGACAATACACATGTCGGTGCTGACAAAGATGAAAAAGGAAATTGGATTTTAGATATCAAACAACAGACCAGAGCTGTCATAAAAAATATAGAAACGCTATTGGTGTCAATGGGTGCAGATCTAAATGACCTGATAGATATAACAAGTTTCCTAGTAGATATGAAAGATTTCAAAAGTTACAATGAAGTCTATAGCGATTTTTTTGATCACAATGGACCAACAAGAACGACTGTAGCAGTCCACCAATTACCTCATCCGAATTTACTGATTGAGATTAAAGCAATTGCGTATAAAAAAATTGAAATAATGTGACCGTATGATCAGGATAGAAAATAAAATCTAATTAAGTTTTAGTATGTATTATTCAAAAGCAACCATAACATTGTTAGACAAATTTGATATTGATTTACGAAATGGTTTTTTGCCAAAAGCGCCTCCATTGAATAATTTGCCACATCAATATAAGGTATGGGATCATTTAAATAACCAAATGACTGAAGCGATTAATGATGGGAGTTTTATCCAAAAAGTAAATGACTTGCCGGCAGTCAGACTTGGAACATTAAATAAAAGGGAATTAGAGCGCGCGATGATGTTATTGGGTGCTTTTGCTCATGCTTATATAAAAGAAAGTCATGCGAAAGTGATTCCAAAGCAATTAGCAATTCCTTGGGAAGCAGTTGCCAATACATTGAAGCGAAAACCAGTGATAACGCATTCGTCTTTGGTGATAGAAAACTGGGGTCTCATAGACCCGATGAAGTCATTCCATTTAGATAATGTAGAGACTCAATTTAGTTTTACGGGTACGAAGACGGAGAGTTGGTTTTTTTTAGTGACCACTAATATTGAAAAAGTTGGGGCTCCTGCGATTCCCTTATTATTAGAAAGCGTTTATTTAGGAAGAAGCGAAGCGTATGAAGAGGCTACACTCCTATTAGAAAAAGCAGTTCCCATTTTTAAAGATGTTTTGGCTGCATTAAGGAAGATGTACGAATATTGTGACCCTACAATTTTTTATAATCAAGTACGAGGGTATTTTGATTCTTTTGAAGATGTAAGATATGAAGGAACAAGTCCTGAGATTCGATCCTATCCTGGCGGTAGTGCTGCTCAAAGTAGTTTATTGCAATTTTTTGATATGGCATTGGGAATAGATTACGGAGAAACTCGCTCGAAGGCGTTTTTAATAGATATGCGTAATTATATGCCTTATCCACATCGAACTTTTTTAGATTATGTAGAGCAAGAATATAATTTAAAAACAGCTAGAGAAAACAGTGATCGACTAAATCAAGTTTGCAAAAAAATTATAGAATATTTAATTGAATTTCGAAATGAGCATTTGAAAATTGTAAGCCATTATATTGTCCGTCCAGCTCGGAAAAGTCAGAGTAGTATTATCGGAACTGGAGGAACAAATCCTCTCATTTTTTTGAAAGATATTAGGAATAAAAATAAAGAACACCATGAGCACTAAAAAGTTATTTAACTATATAAACGGTGAATTAGTCGCTCCGAATCATGCTAAGTATTTAGATGTGTATGATCCATCGATAGGACAGGTCTATAGTCAAGTTCCTGACTCTGATAAATCGGATGTTGATCATGCCGTGGTAGCTGCTAAAGCCGCTTTCCCAAAGTGGGCAAGTAAATCGGTAGAAGATCGCAGCCGTCTCATGACTAAGATAGCGGATTTGATTGATGCCAGTATAGATCGATTAGCAAAAGCAGAATCTCTTGATAATGGTAAACCAATTTGGTTAGCGAAAACTGTTGATATACCAAGAGCCTCAGCTAATTTTAGATTTTTTGCACAGGCGATTACACAGTTTTCTACGACTGCACATGAGATGACTGATGCGATTAATTATACTCTACGTCAGCCGATGGGAGTCGTTGGGACAATCTCTCCTTGGAATTTGCCCTTATATCTTTTTACTTGGAAAGTAGCACCTGCACTCGCAGCAGGAAATACAGTCATTGCTAAACCATCGGAAGTGACGCCTATGACTGCATATATTTTATCCCAGATTTGCATAGAAGCTGGCTTGCCAAAAGGTGTATTTAATATTGTACATGGAGATGGACTAAAGGTCGGAGCAGAAATAACTAAGCATTCTGATGTCAAAGCTATTTCATTTACAGGCAGTACAAAAGTAGGTGCTGAAATTGCTAAAGTGGCAGCACCTGTATTTAAGAAAACATCTCTAGAAATGGGTGGTAAAAACCCTAACATCATTTTTGCGGACTGCGATTATGAAAAGATGTTAGCGACTACTTTGCGCTCGTCATTTGCCAATCAAGGTCAAATATGTCTATGTGGATCTAGAATATTTATAGAAAGATCATTGTTTGAATCATTTAAAACTGATTTTGTAAATCGAACTAAGGCTTTGAAGGTCGGTCACCCCTCTGATGATTCTAGCCAACTTGGCGCTGTAGTGTCAGAAGCGCATTATAAAAAGATACTGTCTTATATCGAACTAGCTCAGGAAGAAGGTGGCACCATATTGACAGGAGGAGAAGCTGTTTTCCCAAAAGGATATGAAACAGGTTGGTATATTGCACCGACAATAATTGAAGGGCTGCCTCATCAATGCCGAACTAATCAAGAAGAAATTTTTGGACCCGTCGTGACGATTATGCCATTTGATACTGAGGAGGAAGTATTAGGCTATGCAAACAGTACTGAATATGGATTATCGAGTACGCTTTGGACTGAAAACATAAGTCGAGCCCATCGGATGGCGAAGGATATTGAAGCCGGTATTGTATGGATAAATACATGGTTGCGCAGAGATTTAAGAACACCATTTGGAGGCGTCAAAAATTCAGGCGTGGGGAGAGAAGGTGGTTTTGAAGCTCTTCGATTTTTTACTGAGCCTAAGAATGTGTGTATACAATATTGAGCATTAGAAATTGCTCTTCCGATCGATGTATATCAATTGTTTAACATAGTTGTTTCACACTATTATAATGAATAAATAAAAATATAACAAGTCCTCACAGCCAATAGTCAATATAAAATCAGAACAGAAAATTGATAAAGATTAATTAGTTTTTCTGACAATGGGATAGGAATTGAACAAGAGTACCAAGAAAAATCTTTGACTTTCTCCAACGATCTCACCTAAACTCAGATTTTAGGGAACAGGGATTAGGCGCGGTATTTGCAATTGTATCGTCGGTAAATATAATGGTCAGATTCATGTAGAATTATCCATAGGTAATGGAAATACTTTTATTGTAGAATTACCGAGTAAAGGTGTGCAAAACATATTGACTAAAAAGTGATGTCAGCGTCATTAAATATTTCTTACTCCGTGATTTATCTCGGGGCAAATAGAGAGCTATTCATTCGAATTGGCAAGATTTTTTGTAAAATAGTGCAAAATTCATTTTATATGTCAAGTTTGATTTGGCATGTTTGATCACAAATTTATTTCTAGTAAGTGCAGTTTGTTCTACACACTTGTTAAAATTGATATGTATACAATTGGAAATTTTAATGTAATTTTCATCAAAATAAAGAAACTATGAGATCCGTATGGAAGGGGCATATTCGCTTCTCACTCGTCACAATCCCAATTCAAGTCTTTAATGCAGTAGAGACTAAACACGAAATTAGTTTTAACCAACTTCATAAAGAAGACAATGGTAGAGTAGGATATAAAAAGGTGTGTAAAACCTGTAACGAAAAAGTCAGTTCTAAGGATATTGTAAAAGGCTTCCAATATGAACCTGACCAATATGTCGTTTTTGAAAATGATGAGTTGAATGCCGTAAAATTAAAGAGTACACGAGCCATTGAAATCGAAGCTTTCGTTGATCTAGCAGAGGTGCATCCCTCAAGGTTTGAAGCGGTCTATTATATTGGTCCAAATGGCGATATAGCTAAAAAGACATTTACATTATTTTCAGAGGTGCTTCGAAAATCTAATAAAGCTGGAATCGGGAGAATCATCTTAAGAGATAGAGAAGATGTTGTTTTGATTACTGCAGAAAAAAATGGTATCGTCATGTATAAACTTCGATATCCGCGAGAGCTTAGGAAAATGGAAGACGTGCCAGACTTGGAGCCAGTCGAAATTGATGATAAGCAGTTGGAACTTGCAAACACCTTAGTTGATTCATTATCTACCACATTTGATAAAGTAGATTTTGAAGATAGATATCATAAAGCCCTAATGGACTTGGTCCAGCAAAAAGTGGATGGCAAACAAATAATCGTGGCCTCTGATGCAAGTGAAGATGATAAGCCAGTTGTTGATATTATGGAAGCATTAAAAGCGAGCATAGAAGAAGCAAAGAAAAAGAAAACAGCATAATATGAAATGGTTTGTATTATTGAATGCGATTATAGAAATTGCTGCAGGATTAGTTTTTATGTTTATGCCAAGCCTTATTCCTGGCTTTGAATCTGCTGATGCCCAGGCACATGTTGTCTGTCGGATGTATGGAGCCGCAGCACTAGCACTTGGCTGGTATGCCTTGTTGGTTTTTCTACATTTTGCTGAAGGACCATTCAGAGGGTTTTTAAAAACCTTTACTGTATTTCATCTTGGGGTTGCCTTGGCAAATTTTCATGGTATGCAAGCTGGTCTGAATGACTCAATGGGTGCATTGGGTTTTCATGGTGTGTTGGGAGTTATCTGCCTTATACTCCTGCTAACTAGGAGAAAGCAAATTGTCTAGTACATAAAAAGATTAATTTTACCTAGTGCACACCTTGTGCTACTTGTGCGAGTGCTTAAGATCGAGTCAAGACTTTTATAATAGGAGAAGGGTCTAGGTATTCTTCTAAAGTAGATATTTTCCCTTCCATATTAAATGTCCCAATGATGCAAACAGGTATTTCGATTAATTGGTCTTTAATTGTTAATCGTGTTTTATGGCGCTCTACGAATCCGCCTTCTTCCAGTAATGACACTTTGCGATCTCTGTACTCTGGAATACCGACTTTGGCTAATGGTCCTGATTTCAAACTATGAATAAATTCTGTTACAGTGTTTGTCGTGATCCGGTCGCCGTATTGTCTCGTAATTCTTGCATCATCAGAAAAAAGACTTGCAGACTCATCCCATTCTCCAGCTTGAAATAATGTAAAAAGTTGGTTTACTTTATTTTTCTTCTCAGCATTGCTCATGATTTCTCGAATTATTATTAGAATCTAAAAGTAAGGCTTTGTCGGCAAGATTCTGACCTAGGGGATTAATTAACCATCTTGAAAACAGTAGCGGCTGCGATGTGAAAACTGCGGAGCGATTATTCTTACATTGATTTTTGGTTATAGTAATGACGAAACATTTAGATAAATCTATCATTCATTTTATAATACCTAATTGTCATCAGAATAATTTTATCACCATAAGGACTTTAGGAAGTTCAGGATACACCAATCTATTTTTCCTTAACTAAAGAATATTACATTGAGATCCATTGGACAAGTTTTTCAAGTTTTCGAACTATCTTTAAATATGAAAAAACACAATTACGCCATCCAGTTAGAATGGACAGGAAATAAGGGTAGTGGCACATTTGACTACCGATCATATAGTCGCAGCCATAAAATTATAATCGAAGGAAAACCAACAGATTTACTAGGCTCATCCGATCCAAATTTTAGAGGTGATGCCACTCGATATAATCCCGAAGAATTATTTCTGTCGTCTATCTCCGCCTGTCACATGCTCTGGTATTTGCATCTCTGCTCTGATAACGGTGTGATTGTCCATGAGTATATCGACAAAGCTGAAGGTGTCATGGCAGAAGAAGTAAATGGTAGTGGACACTTTAAAGAGGTGACTTTAAAACCACAAGTCATCGTGACGAAAGCAGAGATGGTGGATAAAGCCGAATCCCTTCATCATGAAGCAAGCAAAATGTGCTTTATTGCAAACTCTCTCAATTTTGATGTTGGACATCAAGCAGAAATCGTAGTGATGTGATATGGCGTACTGATACGCGCCGCCTCCAGCAACACGGTGACAGCTTTCTCGTTACAAGTTTATTTCTATAATATGTTTTCAGGTGATCGATGGCAACGATATCAACATTACTGTGAATTATGAAGCAGGAACAAATGGGGCGAATTATATAGACATGAATGCAGGTTTTGAAGTGAAAGTAGGCTTAGAATTTCATGCCTATATGGATGGCTGTAATAATTGATACCACCATAAATAAATATGTATAGAACTGAAAATATTTAATAGGTGAATATTTAGTAAAACCTTTGAGGATTTCAATCCTTAAAGGTTTTCTTAATTAGCCACATATCGTACATAAAGTGAGTTATGATCAAACATCAAATACCGGAGAAAATATTTCTGCGGTAAAAATTGACAACAGGTACAAATGGGCAGGTGGAGGATTTATTGCATCTGCAAGAGATGTTGTTGAATTTGCAGCAGCACATTTACAAGCTGGATATTTAAAAGAGAGTACTTTACAGGAATTATTTCAAACTCAATTTACCACTGACGGAAAGCCTATAAATTATGGTCTAGCAAGGCGACCCAGTGAAGATAAAAAAGGGAGACAATGGATTAGGCATAGTGGCAGATCTGTAGGTGCGAGAACTTAATTTTATTTATTTTTTCTTAAGAATATCTCTCGATAAACAAATAAATTTCCGGAAACAGTAAACTGCTTCCGGAAATTCTATCACATTTAAATTTTAAGGTAATTGCAAATTATTTATGTGCAACCATGGTTTTTAGAGAGGCCATTTCAGATTTTAAATTTTCAATTATAGCTTGCTGCTCTTGAATCGCTTTAGTCAACATGGGAATCATTTCAATATAATTCACACTTTTTGAATCGAAGCTATTACCATGTATGTCATAGGCTTTTGTACCGCTAGAGACTAATTCAGGTAAAACACTTTCCACATCTTGTGCAAGGAACCCCATTTTTTGTCTTGTCGGTAATTGCATGGTAGGAAATTCGGTAGTCTTAAATTTATAAGTGACTGGATGAAGCATTGCTATTTTATCAAGAGCACTTGTCAGATCTTCTATATCTTCTTTCAATCGCATATCTGAGGCAGCAGTTAACTCGCCTGTTACATCCGCGTTACCAGCAACTTGAAATTTATATGCAGGAGTATTTGTTCCGATTCCTACATTTTTTGAAGCATCTATTGTCATGGCATTCGCACCGCTATCTGAGATAAGGAAATTTATTCCAGCTTCTCCATCAATAGTTACAGTGCCTATATTTGACTCGACGAACATTGATCCAAATTGATTTGATCCAATAAAACCAGAATTGCCACCGTCGGGATCTGAAGCTGCAGCAGTATGCCATTGGATATACGAATTGTCTCCTACCATTTTTATTTCTTGTCCACTTGTTGTGACTAACGCAGTTCCTGATGGAGGTTTTACATCTGCACCGATTGTGATTGGATCAGCAAATCGATTTCTAGTACCAGAAAATCCCCAGCTAAATAAATCTCCGTCGTACCAAAGGGCTTCGTCTCCGTCAACTCGTATAGCTGTGTTGCCACCAGTGATATCTAGGACTCCGCCAACTTCTGTATCTCCACCTATGTCAGCGCTACCTTTGACATTCATGTTACCACTAGCAGCGCTAAGAGAAAATTTGATGTCATTGGTATCATCATCAGTCATTCTAAATACTTTAGATGATGTATTATAAAAGAAATAAGCTTCTGTTGTACCACCAACTGATTGGCCTTGAGAAAATCGTAAGCCATTAACTGCTCCTGATGAACCATTTTGATTCCTTCTATATTCTAACTGAGCACCATTCCCTTGGATGATCGGTTGGCCTCCCGGACCATGAGTTTCTAATTGGGTGCCTGGACTATCCCACTGTCCATACGAATCATGTCCAGTTATTAGGAATAGGAAAAGAAAGACGTAAAAAGAAAGTGTTTTTAAAAAAGAAGTTTTCATTTTAATTATTTTTAAAGGTTTAAGATTTTATATGTTCCAGAAGAGGAACGTGTTAAAAATTAGAGAAATTAAATGAGCTGTATAAAAGTCAGAAACTACTTTTCTTTTGGAAGTTTGTTAAGGAGGGAGTTTCATAATCCCTCCTCATTTAAATACACGAGATTTATTGAACAAATTATTAGTTTGTTGAAACCATAGAATTCATTAATAATTTCAGAGAGGCCATTTCATCTTTTAGTTCTGCAAGATCTGATTTTTGAGAATTAATAATATTCTGTTGTTCCTGGATCGCTTTTGTCAACACAGGAATGATTCTTTCATAAGACACTGCCCACAGATCTTCATTTTCATTTTCTGGTTTATATGCAGCTTCTGGAAGGATGTCATAAATTTCTTGTGCAATAAAACCAAGCTCATGAGAATAATCTTCTCCAACAACTAAGCCTTTTTCTCCAAATTCTGATGAGTGATGATCGTAGCGTACAGGATTCAATTGCATGACTGATGATAGTCCATTTTCTATTTTTACAATGCTGGTTTTTACTCTCCTATCAGAGTAAGTGTCATGATCAAAAGATCGTATTTGACCAATTCTATCAAGTGCGTTGTTGGGCAGTTCTAAGGCATATGTAGGGCTTGTATCATTTATACCGACGCGACCTGTATTTCCTAGACCATCCTGAATGTCATCAGCATGCACGGTTAGAATTTCCTCACCATCATAAGCAACTTGCCACCTTGGAGCAGTGCTTCCAGGCCGAGCAGCTATAGCAAAATTAGAAGAAGAACCGGTGTTTGTATACATGATCCTTGCAAAGTCACCAGCACCATCTTCTATGACTCTTAACTGCGGACTTGTCGTTGTTGAATTGTGACTGATCCTAACACGACCACTACCACCGCCAGATATAAGAGATGAAGCACCAAAATCAGTATAGCCATTCCACATTGTCATGAAGTTTGAGCCGACACCACCTGCCATGCCACCACTAAGCGTGAGGTACTCGGGTATTGCAGATCCGCTCTGATTAGAGAACGCTCTGATTTGAGCAAATGTACCTCCTACATCATCACTCCATGTCACATTCCCAAAACTTGTAGCAGTACCCCCAGCGCCGTCATCCATTGAAAATAACAAATCAAGTTCTGGCTGCGAGCTAGTCGATCGCAACATGAATTCATGTTTGTCTTCATCAAATAAAAATCTGGTTTCACCATTATAAAATGCACCAAGTTGTGTAAACGTACCAACTCTACCTGCTAGCGACCATTTATTGACAGGTTCATTTTCATTCGTAAAGAATAACCTGGAAAAATCATTTTTCTCAGTTTCTTCAAGGTCTAGATGTGGATAGGTTGATTTTGAGTCGGTGACTATTTCAGTATGCTGTGCATATAGAGGAAGTGAAAATATACTAGTGACAATGACTGCCAAAAGTAGGTGTAAATAGGAAGTTTTCATTTTAATTATTTTTAAAGGTTTA
>ENA-ORXT01001339-ORXT01001339.1-marine-metagenome-genome-assembly--contig:-NODE-1339-length-33533-cov-47.447663_pt1 | contig 33533 bp, 30 predicted proteins | sample MGYA00237868_ERZ511482 | MGnify/ENA metagenome assembly ERZ511482 | reverse complement strand
GCTCCAATGACCGGGAGAGCACACACGATATCGGCGACCTACGCGCGAGAAAATAACGTGTCAGGATGAACGCTTACGAAGCGTGTGAGGTTTACCCGTGGCTTCGGGACGAGCGCGGCGAGTCTGGCGATGAAGTCCAGCGGCTCGAGGACGACGTGAGTGGTGCCGTCGCGCCAGGGGCTCTTGAGGTGGTAGCGAATATCGCCGCTGCTGGTGAGCGAAAGGCGATTCTCGGCGAGCGCGGGACGAGTGATGTAGCGGCAGAGGCGCTCGAGCTTGCCGCGATCCTTCGCTCCGGTGGCGACGCCGGCGTGCAGCGAGAAGCCGCCGGCCTTGCCGAGCTCACTATCGTCGAGCGCCTCTTCGGTGGTCGGCGGCAGCGTCTGCAGCGTGAACGCCTTCTTCCCACGTCGCGGACCGAGCGCGATGCGATAGGTGATCGAGGCGGCGCGCAACCGCTCGAGCGCGGCAGCTTCGGTGTCCGCGTCGCCGACGAGCCAGGCGTTCTCGGCGTCGCGTTCGATCAGGCCACGGCGCTCGAGCAAGCGGCCGATGCGGTGCGCAAGGGTCGCCGTCAGTTCGTTCAGCTCGGCGCTCGTCGGCGCGGCCAAGTGACGAAAGCGCAGCATCCCGTCGGGACGCTCGATGTAAACACCGTCGAGAACGAGCATGTGGAAGTGCACGTTGAGGTTCAGAGCGCCACCGAAGCGCTGGATCAACGTCACGGCACCCGTCTGCGCGCGCTTGCGCGAGAGACCGGCCTTGTCGATCAGATGCACGGCGAGACAGCGATGGACGATGCCGAGCACCTCGCCCATGATCGCCGGCTCGTTGGCGAAGAGGAACCGAAGCGCCCATGGCACGCTCAGCACCCATTGGCGCACCGGCTGCTCGGGGAAGACCTCGTCGACGAGGAGCGCGGCGCTCTCGGCCATGCGCCGCGCGCCGCAGCTCGGGCAGAAGCCGCGGCGCTTGCAGCTGAAGGCGACGAGGTGCTCGGCGCGGCAGCCGTCACAGGCGACGCGAAGGAAGCCGTTCTCGAGCCGTCCGCAGGCGAGGAAGTTCTCGAACTCGCGCGCGACATGCCGCGGCAGGGTCGATCCCTGCGCCGCGAGATGCGCCTTGAAGACGGGATAGTGCTCCTCGACGAGGCGGTAGAGGAGGGTCTGCTCGGGCCGATGGCGCGCATACTCGGGCGTGCCACCTTTGGAGCCGACCGCACTGCCGGCGGGCGATGCGTACGACATGATCGCGTCCTTGCGATGTCGTGGTGCGCGTCAGGGTAACCGCCTCGGCCTCTCGCAATCGCCTTGCAACGCCCCGCCTCTGGGCGTTCATACAGTCTTCAGGTGGCCGATAGCCGCGGCGGAAGGCGATCCTTGCGGTGGTCCGGGAAGGAGCATCGGTGTTCCTGAGGAAACCGTGACAGCCCCATGCCACCCCATTCGGTCGAGTTGCCGCACTGATCAGCTTCGGGCGAAGCACGAGCTTGAGACGCTCTGACGGCTGGCGGTACCGGGCCGGGCACGACGGGAATAGCTTCCGACAAGCGCCGCTTTTTGTCGGTAGTCGGAAGCGGCTGATCCGGGTAGGCTTTCCCGATGGGCCAGCCGCTGACACTACCCGACGGATCGAGCGTCGCCCTTCGGCGCGATGCCGCGATGGACGCGGCCCGAAAGTACGCCCACGAGAGCCGCTCGGCTAGCACTTGGCGCACCTACGAGAGTGCGTGGCGGGTCTTCACCGCGTGGTGCGACTCGGTGGCGTTGACGGCCTTGCCCGCCGAGCCGGACACCGTGGCGATGTTCATCGGCGCCCAGGCCGAGCTCGGCCTCGCCGAATCCACGCTCGCCCATCGCCTGGCCGCGATCCGGCTGATGCATCTCGGTCAGGGTCTGCCCTCCCCGCACAACACGCTGGCCGTGATGGAGGTGATGCGCGGACTGCGGCGACATCGGGCGCGAGCCGGTCAGGAGCCAGAGAAGAAGGCACCGATCGTCGACGCGATCGTCAAGCGGCTGGTCGACCACCTCGATGTGCAGACGCGCCGCGGTGTCCGGGATCGTGCGTTGCTGCTCTACGGGTTCGCCGGTGCGCTGCGACGATCGGAGCTGGTCGGGATCAACGTCGGGCACATCGACGCCCATGAGCGCGGGCATCTGCTGACGATCCCGTTCTCCAAGGGGGACCAGGAGGGGAGAGGTCAGACGATACCGATTCTCGCCCAAGTGGGATCGGCCTACTGCCCCGTGGCCGCGCTACAAGCCTGGATCGCGATCGCCCGGATTGACGTCGGTCCGGTGTTCCGCCGATTCCACCGAGGAGACGTCGTCGGCGACACGCGCCTGGGGGATCGCGCGGTGGCGGAGATGATCAAGGACCGCATCTACGGCTTGAAGGACCCGGAGCTGAACTACCACCGCTTCTCCGGCCACAGCTTGCGTCGCGGGTTTCTGACCAGCGCCGGGAAGCAGCGCGCCGACCTGTTGAAGCTGATCGCGCAGTCCCGGCACACCCGCGTGGACACCGTGCTGGGCTACATCGACAACCCGGCCCCATTCGAGAACCATGCGGCCGAGAACCTTCTGCTCGACGCCGGCGAAGCCGATACGCCGTAGGCGAGTGATGTCGTTCGGCGATACTGAGGTCAACTGTCTGAAAAATCTGTGCTTTCTGCTCTTCAGAATCCTTAGCGCCCAATTTGGTCCGAATTCTCCAGTTGCCCGATCCAGCGCTCGACCCTCCACTCCAGCTTCTCCGTCTCTTCCTCGGAGAGCCCTTCCGGACAGTATGACTGCTCGAGCCAGTCGACCACGCACTGCTCGATGTCATCGATCGGCATGTCCGGCTTCTTTTTGTGGACGCTCCGCGCCAGCGCGCCGATGTCCATCGCCTTGCCGCTTCGGGTCACGAACCGACGGCGCCGGACATCGACCTTCATCCTCCCGAGCCGCCCGTCGATGTAGTCGCTGATTCGCACCATCAGCTCCTCGTGCTCCTGTTCGATCTCGTCGAACATCGCCCCGCTGATCGGCTGATCGACCTCGCGCGGCTTGCGATTGAAGAGCCCAAACATCGCCTCGTTCTCCGTACTCGTCGCCTGCGCGCTGAACTGGACTGGATAGGACGAGGATCGCTCTCGGACAATCCGGTTCATGCTCCTCTGGAACCCCTGGTTCACAGCCATCGCACAGCTGCGGCCCGCCTTCTCTCGTCAGTCCACCTTTCTCTGGTTCGTGGTGAGCGTCGTCGGGCTCTCCGTACGTTCCGACAACCTCGGGGTCTCGAGCATCGTGCGCGCATCGCGCCTGGACGGGGGCCGCGCCTACGCGAGCCTGCTCCGCAACTTTCACGGCACGGAGATCGATCTGACGCTGCGCGGCACTCTGGACACGCGTGGTGTGGACGCTCTTCGCCGCACGCCTCGAGCGCGTCAACGGGCGCCCTGTGCTAATTGCCGACGGGAAGAACATCGCCAAGTCCGTGAAGAAGATGTCCGGGGGGAAGAGCCTGCACCAGAGGAGCGAGTCGAACACCAAGCCCGCCTTCATCATGGGCCACTCCGCCCAGGCCGTCTCGGTGCTCGCGAACGCCGGACGCTCCGTGCTCGCCGAGCCGCTCGCGGCGCAGATCCACGACGGCACCGTGTTCACCAACCGCGACAAGAGGACGCTCCTCGACAAGCTCCTGATCATGATCGAGGGGCTTGGCCTCGGGGGCCCTGTCTATCTCGTGGCAGACGCCTACTACGGCAACGGCAAGATCATCAAGGGGATGCTTCGTGGCGGTAGCCATCTCGTCTCTCTCGCGAAGTCCAACGTCGTGGCGTACCGCGAGCCTGCTTCGATGCGCGGGAAACACACCCGGGGCCGACCCAGGGTCTACGGCAAGAAAGCGAAGCTCGCGTCGCTGTTCGGCGACGCCCGGGAGTTCGAACCGATGAGCAGCCTCGTCTACGGCGAGGAGGACGTGACGATCCACGTGCGCTCGCTCGCACTTCTTTGCAAGCCTGCTGGTCGCTCGTGTGCTTCGCGCTCGTCGAGCATCCCCCGGCGCAAGCTGCGCGCCTTCCACGTGTTCCTGTTCGCTGGCGTGATCGCGCAGGGACTGATGCATTACCTCGCCGCCTGCCACACCGAGACGGTGTGGCGCGCCCACCGCTCGTGGCTGCGCACGATTCGCAACGGGGTCACGAACCGGTGCCCCACCTGCTTGACTTCGACGATACCGCCACCGGACCGGCGATGCAGGACCTGTGGAAGTTCCTGTCCGGCGAGCGCGACTACGCCGAGGCTCGGCTGGGCAACGTGCTGGACGGCTACCGCGAGTTCCGACGCTTCGACACCCGCGAGCTGGAGATGATCGAGCCGCTACGCACGTTGCGCCTGATCAACTACGCCGCCTGGATCGCCGAGCGCTGGGCGGATCCGGCGTTCAAGCGCGCCTTTCCCTACTTCGAGGGCGAGCGCTACTGGGTCGAGCACCTGCAGACGCTCCGGGAGCAGCGGGTGGCGCTGGACGAGCCGGCGTTGCGGGATTGAATCCGAGCGGGCGGGTCGATCGAAACGATCCGCAGGGCCCGATCGATATCCCGGATCGCCCCGACCTATCGCCCCAAGGGCTCAACGGGCGTTTCCCTCCAACAGGTCGAGCAACGGTCGACAGTGGGTAGCGCCTTCGAGTCGGTTCATCCATCGCTCGAACGCCTCCCGCCGCTCATCGCCATCACCGGGCGCAGACGCCAGTCGCGCGCACAGGCCGAACTTGTCAGCCCGAGCGCGCTCGTCCAGTGGCAGCTCCGGATGCCCCCAGGCAAAGGGAATGTCCTGCTCGATCGCCTCGCCATCGTGCATCCGGATGATCAGCCGCTGCGGGTAGAAGGCGTTCGGGTCCGGGTGCGGCACCTCCGATGTCTCAACGCGCCGCGCCAACGCCTCGATCGCGACATCACCCAGCACTTCGGGCCTGAAGGTGGTCGGGTCCATCCGTTCGGTCAGCAGCTCGGCGGCAGCGACGAACGGAATGCATAGCCGCGCGTAGTTCGGTGGCGGGTCGGTGATGGTCGGCCGCCCGGTCAAGCGGAAGCCGAGCGGCGGCAGCTCGACCCGCACGGTGTCGATCAACGAATCGATTCGGTCGGGCTGCCATCCACGCGCCAGCCGCAGCTGCCGCAGCGCATGCACGACCCCATGAGTCACCCGCCCGCTGGGAAAGGGCTTGTGCGACAAGCGGGTTACCTTCCAGGGATCGCCGATACGCTGCAACGCCTCGGGCAAGGCGTGTTCGTGCTCGAACACGGTGTAGAACCCGAATCGCCCGCCGAGCAGCTCGACCGGTGCGGTGATGCCGGCGCGGGCCATCGCATGCGCCTGCACCGCATTGCGTGCCGCGAACCCCATCTGCATGGCGAGCATCATCGAGCCCTCCTCGTGCGCCTGCATCGTGCCGCACATCTGTGAATAGCCGATGCCGAACGCATAGCGCATCTGCTCGCGCGGCAGCGGATCGAGACAGCACAGCGCGGTCAACGCCGAGAACACGCCGGTGGTCGCGGGACGAAAGAAGAACATGCTGCTCTTCGCAGCATCGGCCAAGGTGCAGGACACCTCCAGCGCCAGCACGAACGCGCGAATCAGTGCCTCGCCGCTGACCGTTCGACCGGTTCGCTCCAACTGCCACGCCTTGACGAAAAGCGCCGACATGATCGGCGGCGTGGGCAGGATCACGCCTGGCTCGTAGACGCAGTCGTATTCCAGCGCATGGCATTGATAACCGTTGATCAGCGCGGCGGTCGGCGCACTGGCTCGTTGTCCGACATTCCAGATCGGCACACCCGAGGCCGGTCTTCCGTCCCAATCCTCGGCCACCCGGCACAGCTCGGGCAGCTTCGGCGCCAGTGCGCCCGCCAGGGCCACGCCGGCGGTGTCCTGCAGGAACACCTTCGCGGCCTCGATCGCCCCGGCCGGCAGCGCGTCGTGGCGAGTGCTTTCGATCAGGTCGAGCATGCGCTCCACGGGGTCATCGTGCGGGATCGAGCTCATGCGATCAGGCCTCGTCGTCCACGTGGGAAGGGAAGTGCGCTGGCCGCTTTTGCAGGAATGCGTCGCGGCCTTCAAGAAAATCTGGAGACGCGAACAGCCGGGCGAATTCGTCGTTGGCCGCATCACGCGAGGCAGTGTCACGCTTCTCGACCGCCTGCAACGCGCGCTTGAGCGCGGCATTGGCCGACGCCGAGTTCGCACAGATCGCCGCCGTGCGTTCAGCGAGCAGAGCGCTCAGCTGTGCGGCCGGCACCAGCTGATTGACAAGCCCGGCATCCAGTGCCCGATCGGCCGCCCAGGTCTGGCCGGTGAACAGCAACTCCGCCGCCGCCGACTGCCCCACCGCCGCGACGAGCCGGCGTACGTTGTCCTGGTGATACGACAGGCCCAGACGCGCCGGAGTGACGGCAAAGCGCGCAGCGTCGCTGCCGATCCGGAAGTCGCAGGCGAGCACCAGCGCCACGCCTCCGCCGACGCAGACGCCGTCGATCGCCGCGACAGTCGGCTGCGGACAACGTGCCAGCGCCTCGATGGCGCCCTGATTGTCGCCGTTCATCGCCGTCGTCGCCTCGGGTGTGGCGTAAGTGGCCTCGAATTCGGCGATATCGGCACCGGCCGAGAAACAGCCCGGTGCCGCGCTTTCGAGCGTGATCGCACGCAGCGAACGGTCGCCGGCCGCCTCGTCCACCAAGCGACGAAGCGTGCGCCACATCGCCCGGCTCATGGCGTTGCGCTTGTCGGGTCGATCGATCAGCAGACGACCCAGGGCACCGTCACGGTGCAGACGAACCGGTTCCACCGATCGCTCCTCCGACCCACGGCAAGTCGCTCGCTCGCGCGGTGATAAGATGTACGGACAAATGTCAGCATACGCGTCCTGCCATGGATTTTCAGATCTCACCGAAAGCCTACCCGTGGCCCGAGGATCGTCACCTGGCCCTGTCGATCGTGGTCAACGTGGAGGAAGGTGCGGAAGCCAACGTGCTGGACGGCGACAAGTACCCCGAGCCGGTGGATGAAATGGGCATCGCGTTGAAGCGCTCGGTGAGGAACCTGGGCAACGAATCCAACTACCGCTACGGCATCACGCGCGGCGCACCCCGCGTGATGCGGCTGCTGGAGCGCTACGACCTGCCGGCGACCTTCACCGCTTGCGCGCAGGCACTGGAACGTGCGCCGGCACTGACCGCCGAGATCCTGCGCCAGGGTGAGCACGAGGTCACCTCGCACGGCTATCGCTGGGCGCACCAGTTCCTGATGTCCCGGGACGACGAACGGGAGTACATCCGCAAGGCCACCGAGTCGATCGAACGCAGCACGGGCAGCCGCCCGCTGGGCTGGCTGTCACGCTACCTGACCACGCCGGACACCCGCCGGCTGCTGATCGAGGCAGGCTACCGCTACCACATGGATGATCTAAGCGACGACGAGCCATTCTGGGACGACGTGGACGGACAGCCGATCGTGGTGCTGCCCTACCAGGTCGACAACAACGACATGAAGCTGTGGTCGGACAAGGCTCATGCGCCGCAGGACTGGCTCGACTACGCCATCGCCAACCTGGAATGGTCGCTGCGCGAAGGGCTGGACGAGGTCAACGTCATGTCGATCGGTCTGCACCTGCGCATCATCGGTCGGCCCGGGCGCATCTGGGCGCTGGAGAAGTTCTTCGAGCACGTCGCCCGGGCGCGCGAGCGGGCGCACGGCCCGTGGGTCACCACGCGATTGAACATCGCGAACCATTTCGCCGCACAGCGCCCCTTCGGCGACGCGTAGCGGGACGCGCCGATGTCCGACCTGTCGGGTAGCGACGACGGCCAACCGGAGCTGCGTTGGCAGGACTGGCTGAAGCCGGGGGACCGGCTGCTGTGCTCGCACATGACAGCCGAGCCGCTCGGCTTGCTCGCCTCGTTGGCCGATGCCGCCTCGCTGCCCGACGCATTGCAGATCGAGCTCGGCGTGCCGTTCTCGCTGCAGGCAGGGCAGCTCGACTCGGACGTGTCATTGCGGACCCTGGGCGGCATGGGATCGTCCGCCCGGCTCGCTCGCCAACGCCCGGTGACGATCGACCGTAGCGGCTACCGCGAGGCGGTCAACGCCTACGCCACGGGGCGCAGGCAGGCCGACATCGTGCTGGTCTCGCTGGCCTGCGCCGGCGATGGCACGCTGCACCTGGGTGCCTCGCACGGCGCGGCACTGGATGCGGCACGCCGGGCACGTCTCGTGATCGCCGAGATCAATCGCGCCGCGCCGGTACTGCACGGCGCACCGTGGCCACGCGACATCGCACTGACGATTCGACTACCGGTCGACTACGCCATCGCCACCGCCCGGACCCGCCCGGCCGGCGAGGTGGAGACGCGCATCGCGCAGCACCTGGCGGACCTCGTGCCGAACCGGGCCTGCCTGCAGGTCGGCATCGGTTCGTTACCCGCCGCGGTACTGGACGCGCTCGCCGGCCACCGCGGACTGGGCATTCACACCGGCATGCTGAGTGATGCGCTGTACGAGCTGGTGCGCTCCGGCGCAGCGGACAACGGCCACAAGCCCGATGGACTGCGCAACGCCGTTGTCGGCAGCGTGTACGGCAGCGCCACACTCTACGAACGGGCGAACGACAACCCCGGTATCCGGTTGGCTCACCCCGAGGTGACGCATGGCTTGCTCACGCTGGCGAGCATCCCGGGCTTCACCGCGATCAACAGTGCCATCGAGGTCGATCTGCTCGGGCGGGTCAATGCCGAATCGGCCGCCTCGACGAACGGTGGCAGGCGCTACGTCGGGGGCGTAGGCGGATTGCGCGATCTCGTCAACGGCGCGGCCGCCAGCCGGGGCGGGCGATCGATCATCGCGCTGCCGGCCCGTACCGATGCGGGCGAAGAGGGTCGCGCTCGCATCGTGTCACGACTGCAGCACGAGATCACGCTCGACGAGACGCTTTCGGACACCGTGGTGACCGAACACGGGGTGGCCGAGTTGCGCGGACGAACGGTGTCGCAGCGCCAGGCTGCCATGCTGGCGATCGCGGCACCCGAGGATCGCGATCGATTGCGGCACGAGCTGGCGCGAACCGACGTCTGAGAACAGCGCCCGTCAAGCCACCGCACGCGACAACCTCAATCGGCAAGCAGCGGTTCGATCTGGGCCGCCAGCGCAAGCAGCGCCTCGTCGCGCTGGTAGCGACCGATGAGCTGAAGACCGGCCGGCAGCTCGCCCGCGGCTGCGGGCAACGGCAGGCTCAAGGCCGGTGCGCCCATCACGTTGGCGATGGCGCTCAGGTCGGCGGTGTCCGCAGGTACCGGGTCCTGCATGCTGAACGCCAGGTGCGGCGAGGTGGGCAAGATCAGCGCATCGACGCCATCGCAGCTGGCCTGCAACCAGTCCCGTGACTGCGCCAGCAGCGCGAGGCTGCGCCCGATGTCGGCGGCGCGCTTGCCGGCGGCGAAGTCCAGCAGAGCGACCAGTTCCGCCGGCAACCGTTCGCGCTGCTCCGGGTAAACGCCCGACAGCACATTCAGCAGTTCCGCCTCGCACACCAGGAGCCCGGCGCGGCGCGTACGCGCGGCGTCGAACCCGTGGAAGTCCACGATCCGCATCCGGTAGCCTGCCGCCATCAGCCGGCGCCGGGCGTCGTCGAATGCTCGCTGCACCCCGACGCTCAGCGCCAGCGCGGCCGGCATGGCCAGCACGGTGTCGCCGGGCGCCTCGGCCTGCGCCGCCAGGCTCGCGGTCCCTCGCATCGATCGATACGCGAGCGCCACGTCCTCGAGCCGGCGACCGAGCACGCCGACGTGATCGAGCTGGCGGCTCAGCGGGACCACGCCGGCCACCGGCAGCACGCCCCAGGTCGGTTTGAACCCGACGATGCCGCAGAAGGCGGCCGGAATGCGCACCGAGCCCATGGTGTCGGTGCCCAGCGCGATGCCGCACAGCCCCGCCGCCACCGCGCTGGCCGAGCCGCCGCTGGAGCCACCGGCGCTGTAGCCCGGCCGCAGCGGGTTGTGGCAATCGCCGAAATCGACGTTGTGCGTGGAGGCGCCGAGTGCCATGGCGGCCATGTTCGTCTTGCCGCACGGCACCAGGCCGGCACGTCGCAAGCGCGCCACCGCGCAGGCGTCATGGCGGGCTGGCGTCGCGCCCAGCGCGCGCAGTCCGCAGGAACTCGGCTCGCCGGCCACGTCGATGTTGTCCTTGACCGCCACGCTGACGCCGGCCAGCGGCGTCGGCCCCACGAGCTCGGTGGTCGCGGCGGCGTCATCCTCGGCCGCTGGCTCGGACTCGGGTGGCAAGCCGGGTACCGCACCCGCCGCGCCGATGAACGCGTTCAGCGATTCTGCCAGGCGTTGTCGTTCAGTACCCTCCAGCTCGCGCAGGACACGGACATCGAGCGTGCCCGCCGCCACGCGACGCGCCTGCTCCGCCGCGCCGAGCCTCAGTACCGACCGGTCGAGCATCAACCGCGCTCGTCTATCAACCGTATCGGCTTCTGGCGCACCTCGACACCGGTGAGCGCGGCCAGCGACTGCACGGCCACGAGTTCCACACCGACCTCGACCCCGAGCCGACGTTTCAGCTCGGACCCGTAGCGCTCGCGTAGCGCATCGGTCGCCGGATCGCTGCACTCGATGCGCACGGTCATCTGCTCGCGCCCACCGACGGCCGCAACCACGCACAGGTACTCGCCGCGAAATCCCGGCATGTCCGCCAAAATCGACGATAGCGCCTGCGGGTAGACGTTGATGCCGCGCAGCTTGACCATGTTGTCGCTGCGGCCCAGGAAGCCCTCGATACGGCGAAACGGCAGCCCCAGCCCGGATTCTCCCGGCAGGTACTCGGTGACGTCATGCGTGTTGAAACGCACCATCGGAAAGACTTCGTCGCTGAACAGACAGGAAATGATCATGTCACCCCGCTCACCGGGCGCATCGATCGGCTGACCGGTGTCCACGTCGCAGACCTCCATCCAGTGCGCATCCTCGAGCACGTGCATGCCGTCGTGGTCGGGACCTTCGGTCGCGATGATGCCGGTATCGCCCACGCCGTACCAGTCGTACAGCTCGGCACCGCCCCAGGCCTGCGACAGGCTGTGCCGCGCGTCCTTGGCCAAGTGCCCCGAGATCATGCGCACCGGCAGGTCGCGACCCGGCTCCAGGCCGGCTTCGCGCGCCACGTCGGCCAGGCGCTTTATGTAGTCGGCGAACCCGACGATGACCGTGGCGCCGAAGGCCTGCATGAACTCGACCTGCTTGAGCGACGGCGTCTCCACGCCGGTCCCTGCCGGAAAGAACACCGCGCCCGTGTGGTGCACGACGGCCTCGCGGATGTAGTGCCCGCCGTTGACCGGCCCGTGACCGTAGACCGAGTGCACCACGTCCTGCGGCGTCAGACCCTGCAGCAGGTAGGCGCGCGCCAGCAGCAGCTTGTGCACTTCGCGCGTCTTGGGCCCGTACAGCAGTGGTTGCGGACGCCCGGTGGTACCACTGGTGGCGTGCAGCATCATCGGCAGCAACTTGCCATCGACCGGAATGTCCCGGCCGTGGTGATCGCCGAACGGCGGGAAACGCTCGATCGAATCCATGATCTCGCGCTTGCCGAAGGCCGGCAGGCGGTGCAGTTCATCGATGCGCGTGACGTCTCGGTGATCCGCTCCCGCCGCGCCCCACAATCGTCGGTAGAACGGCAGCTGCGCGGCCCGCGCGAGCACCTTCTGCAAGCGTGCGGATTGCAGCGCACGCAGCTCGTCGAGACTCATCCCGGCGAACCGGTCGAGAAACAGTCGGCCCGGCGGGTACTGATCGCTCAGCTGCGCGATGTCGATCGATTCGAAGTAGCTCGTATGACGCATGGTCACCTCGATTTGTCCGGACCTATTCTGCATCGCCGGGTAATCCGTGACAAGTCCCGCGGCATCGACCGCGACGGTTATGCTGTACGCGACCCCGCAGCACCCTACGGCAAGGACAACGTCTCCGTTGAGCAACGAGCCGGTGTACATGACCATCGCCAACGCGCTGATGGGAGAGATCGCGGTTGGCAAGCATCCGATCGGTGCCACGCTGCCGACCGAGCGCGAGCTGTGCGATACCCACGGCATCAGCCGCCACACGGCGCGCGAATCATTGCGTCAGCTCGAACAGCGCGGGTTGATCAGTCGCCGCCAGGGCTCTGGTTCCACGGTGCTGTCACGATTGCCGAGCGTGCGCTACGAACAGAGCATCCAGAGCATCGACGACCTGCTGCAGCACGGCAACCGCAGCCGGCTGGAGATCATCGAGGCCCACGAGATCGACGCCGACGCCAACCGGTTCACCCGCGAGATCGCGCTGGTCACCGCGCGGCCCTGCCTGCGCCTGCAGGCGATCCGCTACGCGCGCAACGACGCACGTCCACTGGCCGTCGTGACGGTGTTCGTGGCGTCACGATCGAAGGCGCAGACCCGTCGCCTGCTCGATCCGGCCAGTGCGGCGCGAGAGCTGGTCAAGACCGTCGATGTCGCGGCTATAGGCCGTATCGAGCAGGCGCTCACGGCGGTCACGCTCGATGGTGAAGACGCCGCGATACTGCAGGTCGACGCAGGCACTGCAGCCATGCGCACCCTGAGACACTACTTCGACCCGGCAGGCCAGCTGCTGGTGATCGCCCGATCGTTCTACCGAGGTGACCTCTACACCTACCTGTCGACGCTGAGCCGCGCTTGAAAACCGATCCCGGCTCGGTTAACTTGTCCGGACAAACCATGTGCCGGCGGAACTCGCTCGCCGGATTCGCACGATGCATTGCTGCCAGGAGAACGGCCATGAAGATACCGGGAACCATCAAGCGCACACTCGCCACGGGACTGGCGTTGCTGCCGTTCCTGCTGGTTCAGCCCGCCGCGGCAACCACCACCCTGGAAGTTGCCGTGCCCTGGGGGGCCACCGAGTTCCACAGCATCAACGCCGGCGAATTCGCTGACCGAGTTCGCGAGGCAACCGACGGCGAGATCGACATCCAGGTCCGCGCCGGTGACGAACTGGGCGTGAAGGCGACCGAGACCGTACGTGCGGTGGCCGACGGTGTCGTACCCATGGCCGATTCCGCCCTGTTCCTCAATGCCAGCCGCGGCGAGGCGCTGGCCGTCGAGTCGCTGCCATTCCTGGTCGCGGACTACGCCGAGCTCGAGACGCTGCACAAGCACTTTCGCCCGCTTTGGGAAGCCATCCTGGAGCGCAACGGTCAGAAGGCGCTTTACATCGTGCCTTGGCCGAACCAGATGTTCTTCGTCAAGCAGGAGCTCACCTCGCTTGACGACATGACGGGGCTGAAGATGCGTTCGCTGGACCGCCTCACCACCGACTGGATCAACCGCCTGGGCATGACCCCGGTACAGCTGACCAATCCGGAGATCCTGCAATCGCTCGGCTCCGGCATCGTCGAAGGCGTGCCGACCTCTGCCGGCACCGCGGCGGCGCAGCAATACTGGGATTTCCTGGACTACGGCTACGTCACCAACCACTTGTGGGCTTCCAACGCGATGACCCTGTCGATGCAGGCCTGGGACGCCCTGAGTGCCGACCAGCAGCAGGCCATCGAGGCGATCGCTGCCGAGCTGGAGCCGAGGTTCTGGGAGGTCAGCCGTGCCGATCACGAAAAGAAGGTGGCCGTACTCGAGGAGAACGGCATGACCGTGGCCCCCATGCCGCCGGCGATCGTGGATGGCATGCGTGACATCACGCAAGAGCTCTGGGAGGAGTACACCAAGCGCATGGGCGAGGATGCGCTGAAGGCGCTGGCCGCGTACCGGGACGAGGTCGGCAGCTGACGTCGATCCTCAGGTGCGGTCGCGGGGCGCTACGTGAGACGCTGGCTGGACGGGCTCTACGATGCGAGCCTGGCCGTGGCAGGCATTTTCCTGATCGGCATGTTCGCGGTGATGGTCGGCGAAGCGGTGATGCGAACCTCGGGCAGCTTCCTGTCCGGTGCCTCCGAGCTGGTCGGCTGGTTCAGCGCCGCAGCGGGCTTTCTCGCGCTGCCGGCCACCTTCATCCGTGGCGAGATGGTCCGGGTGTCACTGTTGACGGATCGGCTGTCGCCCCGGGTGCGCAAGCCCGTTCTGATCGGCTGCGCCCTGCTCGCCATCGCGTTCACGGCCTACATGCTTTGGGCCGTCGCCAGCTACCTGTGGAGCAGCTACCGGTTCGGTGAGATGACGCAGGGGATGATCTACATCCCGGCCTGGGTCCCGCAGTTGAGCTTTCTGGTCGGGGTGGCCCTGTTGCTGGTCTCGATGATCGACATGCTGACCCGCCTGCTCCTGCAGACGGCAGACGCAGCTGCATCCGGCACCGCCGCTCCCCCGCCGGGCGATGCCGACACCGGCAACGACTGAGGTCGATCCAGCCGTGCAAACCTCCGCCATTCTCGTCCTGCTGCTTGTCGCACTGCTCGCGGGCGGGGTATGGATCTCGGTGACGCTGGGCACGGTGGCTCTGGCTGGCGTCACTTTCTTCTCCAGCACGCGGCCCGAGATCACGCTGTTCACCGCCTACTGGAACACCTACTCGGCCTACTCGCTCGCCTCTTTGCCGATGTTCATCTGGATGAGCGAGATCCTGTTCCGCACTCGCCTTTCCGAACAGATGTTCGCAGGCCTCGCCCCCTGGCTTGATCCCCTGCCCGGCCGCCTGCTGCACGTCAACGTCGTCGGCTGCGGCATTTTCGGCGCGGTATCCGGCTCCTCGGCGGCCACCTGCGCCACGGTTGCGCGAATCGCGTTGCCGGAGCTCGAAAGCCGTGGCTACGATCGGCGCATGAGCATGGGTTCGCTGTGCGGCGCCGGCACGTTGGGCATGCTGATTCCGCCGTCGATCGGCATGATCGTGTACGCCGTCGCCGCCGACGTTTCCATCATCCGCATGTTCCTCGCCGGTATCCTTCCGGGTCTGCTGCTGCTGGCGCTGTTCTCCGGCTATCTGGTCATCTGGGCGCTGCTGCACCCGAAGAAGATGCCTGCACGATCGCTGTCCGCCACGTTGCGGCAGAAGCTGCGCGCGTCCCTGCTGCTGATTCCGGTCATCGTGCTGATCGGTGCGGTCTTCCTGTCACTGATGACCGGTACGGCCACGGCCAACGAGGCGTCCGCGTTCGGCGTGCTCGGCGCGTTCGTGATTGCCCTGCTGTCGCGGTCGCTGAACGGGAAGGTGTTCATCGACAGCATCTCGGGGGCGCTGCGCACCACCTGCATGATCATGTTCATCCTCGGCGCGGCCAGCTTCCTGACGGTGGCCATGGGCTTTACCGGGATCCCGCGGGCACTGGCCGAGTGGGTGGTGGCGATGCAGCTCTCGCCCTACGCGCTGATCCTGGCGTTGACGCTGGTCTACCTGATGCTCGGCTGCGCGCTGGACGGCGTGTCGATGATCGTGCTGACCACCGCCGTGGTGCTGCCGATGGTGCAGGCGGCAGGATTCGATCCGATCTGGTTCGGGGTCTACATCATCATCATGATCGAGCTGGCGCAGGTCACCCCCCCGGTGGGTTTCAACCTGTTCGTGCTACAGGGCATGACCGGCGAAAATATCTTGACGATCGCACGCGCCGCCTGGCCCTTCTTCCTGCTGATGGTGCTGGCGACCGTGCTGCTGGTCGCCTTCCCCGGGATCGCGACCTGGTTTCCGGCCTTCGTGATGGATCGATGAGCACGTCGAGAACCACGCTCGCAGCAACGGCTTACCCGGCACCCATCAACGGTGCCACCAACACTTCCGGAAATACCGCGTCGCTCGCGCCGACATCGCCAAGCACAGACGCTGCCTCCAGCACCTCGGCGATGCGCTCCGGCGATACGCCGCCGTAGAGCATCGACCGGTGGGCCTTGGTGCGGATCGCCCGATCGCTCATCGGCCGCTCCGGGTCGCCCAGCGAATCGCGCTCGGCATGCGTGATCGTGCCCGAGGCAGCGGTACGCAGGGTCACCGATGCACCGTAGTGCCGTGGGTAGTCCGCGCTCAGTTCCGCGTCCGCGTGCAACGAGACGCGCGCGGCCGCCGCCTGCATCGCCGGATCGCTGACCACGGCCTCGTCGAAGTGCTCCGGTGACAACTCGCCGAACCGGGCGGCGGCGGCCACGCAATACTGCAACGAGAACTTCGCCTCGGTTCGCGTGCGCGGCGCCGGGCAGTCGCAGATGGCAACGGCGTCGGCGAACGTCGCGACCCGGCACGCCTCGAACGCCAGCTCGCTGTCGCCCTCACGAGCACGCAAGGCCAGAACCGCATCGATGACCGCGTGCGTGTGCCGACAGGCGGGCCAGGGCTTGAAGCTGGTCTGGTGCACCAGCCAGTCCGGCTCGTCGCAGACAATGCGTTGCGGGTCGGCACCGCTGCGGCACAGGGCCGCCAGGAACCCCAGCTCGCCCTCGAGGATGCGCGACGGCCCTGTGAAACCGCCGCGTGCCAGCGCGGCGGACTGCAAGCCTGCCCACGCGGCATGAGCCGTGTGCAGTTGCTTCGACATCACCGGTTCGAGCCGCACCTGCCAGAGACCCGCGGCCTGCGTCCCCGCATTGCCGAGCGCCCACAGCGTCTGCTGCCGGTCCAGGCCGAGCAGGCGCGCAGCCGCGGCCGCGGCCCCGAACGCGCCTGCCGTGGCCGTCGTGTGCCAGTACCGGTAGTGCTCGGGCCCGACGCCGCGCCCGATGCGGATCATCACCTCGTAGCCGCACACCAATGCATCCAGCACCTCGGCTATCGAGTAAGGCTTGCGGCGAATCAGGGCCGCCAGCGTGGGCACGATGACCGGCCCGGGATGCAGGATCGCCTCGCGGTGCATGTCGTCCATCTCTTCGATGTTGGCGGGCCCGGCATCGAGCAGCAGCTCGTGGAAGCCGTCGGTCGCCGGACCGAGCAGTGCCTGGTGAGAGACCCCTCGACTACCCGGTCGCTCGCCCACCCCGGCTCCCGGGGATTCGATCGGTGGCAGCGGCGAAGCGTACTGCGCGATCGCTGTCACCACCGGCGATCGCGCACCAGCGGCCACGCAGCCGACCCAGTCCAACCAGTGCATCGCCGCTCGGCGGCGGTCGATCGGGCGGATCGGTCGATCCAGGAGATCGATCAGGCGAGCGGTGAGCGACGTGGCGTCCCGGGTGGGCATCAACGGCAATATCCTCGTTACACGCAAGACGACAACCATCCGCTAAAGATGCATTGCCAAGCGTAGGTCGGCTCAGTATACTTGTCCGGACAAATATACGTGGCGGTTCGATGACGGACCGACACGACAGCCCTCGATGTGCGACCGTCTGCCATGCCCTTCGCTCCGCGCTCCTTGCTGTTCGTCTCGGCCGAAACGCCGGACCGGTTCGCCAAGGCGGCCGGCAGCGGTGCGGACATGGTCTGCATCGATCTGGAGGACGCGGTCCGTGCCGACCGCAAGGACGCGGCCCGCCAGGCGGCCATCGCCTACACCGGCAGCAGCACCGGCCCGGTGCCGCTCGCCATCCGTATCAACGCGCTCGACACCCGGTACGGGCTCGACGACCTGCGAGCCCTGCTCGACAGCGGCGTCAGCCCGGACGCGCTGCTGCTGCCCAAGCTCGAGCACGCGCGCGATCTGGTACTCATCAGCCATTGGCTGGGCGCGAACTGTCCGGCACTGGTCGCGCTGATCGAGTCACCGCTAGGGGTGGAAAACCTGCCCACCATCGCCGCGGCCAGGACACAGGTGCCCCAGCTCACCGCACTCATGCTCGGAGGGGCCGACCTGTCACTGGAGCTCGGTGCGCGCTTCGAGTGGCAGACCCTGTTCATGGCGCGCTCGCGCCTGGTCAACGCGGCCAGCGTGCAGGGTCTGCAAGCCTGGGACGTACCGCACATCGATCTGCAGGATCTCGACGGCCTGGAGAGCGAGACCCGCGCGGCACATCGCATGGGCTTCGATTGCAAGTGCACCATCCACCCGGCCCAGCTGGCACGCGTGCACCAGGCCTTCCAGCCCTCGGACGACGAGCTCCGACACGCACGCTCGATCGTCGAAGCGGCCGGTGAGCACCACCGCGGCGCGTTCATGCACGAGGGCCGCATGATCGACGAACCGATCCTGCTCCGTGCACGGCTGCTCATCGAGCGGACCGACGACACCGATGATCGCCCACCGACGTACCAGAGGAACCGAGCGTGACACAGCACTCCGTGAATATCGGGCCACAGCGCTATCGCGAGTCGTTCGGGCGCAACTTCGAGCAGTTCACCGTCGGTGATGTGTACGAGCACCGGCCCGGGCGCACCGTCACCGAGACCGAGAACACCTGGTTCACCTTGCTGACGATGAACACCCATCCGATGCATTTCGACGGCGAGTACGCCAAGCACAGCGAGTTCGGGCGCTGCATCGTGTGCAGCCCGTTCACCGTGGCACTGATGGTCGGCATGAGCGTGACCGATGTCAGCCAGCAGGCGATCGCCAACCTCGGCTGGACCGACATCAAGATGACCCACCCGCTGTTCGCCGGCGACACCCTGTACGCGATGAGCGAGGTGCTAGCCAAGCGCGAGTCGACGTCGCGCCCGACCGCCGGCATCGTCACCGTCAGGACCACCGGCACGAACCAGGACGACACCGTGGTATGCACCTTCGAGCGCACCATGCTGATCGCCCGCGAAGGCCATGGCCTGCAAGCCGCCGCCAATTACTGACCGCCGCGCCAACCACTGATCCAGAAGTCGAGCCATGGACATGCCCGAGCACGAAAGCGTCGCCGAACAACGAGCGGAAGAGCAGGCGATGGTCGACGCCATCGAAGTCTGGGCCGAAAAGGAGCTGCGGCCGGTCGCGAAGACGTTCGATCACGCCGACGAGTACCCGCTCGAGATCGTGGAGCAGATGAAGGAGCTCGGGCTGTTCGGTGCCACCATCAGCGAGGAATACGGCGGCGTCGGCCTGTCCGCGTCCACCTACGCCAAGATCGTGATCAAGGTCGCCAGCATCTGGATGGCGCCGTCCGGCATCTTCAATTCGCACCTCATCATGGCCGCCGCGATCGAACGCAGCGGGACCGAGGAGCAGAAGCGCAAGTACCTGCCGCGCATGGCCACCGGCGAGTTCCGCGGCAGCCTGGGCCTGACCGAGCCGAACGCGGGGTCGGACCTGCAGGCGATCCGGACCGTTGCGGTGCGCGATGGTGATCACTACGTCATCAACGGCACAAAGACCTGGATCTCCAACAGCCTGCATGGCGACAGCACGCTGCTGCTGGTCAAGACCGACCCCGACGCCGAGCCTCGGCATCGCGGCATGAGCATGTTCATCGCCGAGAAGCACGACGGCTTCGAGGTCACCGGCAAGCTCAAGAAGCTCGGCTACCGCTCCATCGACACCTGCGAACTGGCCTTCAACGACTATCGCGTGCACAAGGACGAGCTGCTCGGTGGCGAGGAAGGGCGTGGGTTCAAGCAGGCGGTCGGCGGGCTGGAGCTGGGGCGCATCAACGTGGCCGCGCGCGGCGCCGGCATCGCCGAGGGTGCGCTCATGCACGCCCTGCGCTACGCCCAGGAACGCGAGGCCTTCGGGCAACCGATCTGGAAGCACCAGGCCATCCAGCTGAAGCTGGCCGACATGGTGACGCAGGTGGAAGGCGCCAAGCGGCTGATCGAGACCGCCTCCGTGAAGTACGACCGGGGCGAGCGGTGCGACCTGGAAGCGGCGATGGCCAAGCTGGCGGGCTCGGAGGCCGGCGTGTTCTGCGCGCAGGAAGCGATGCGGATCTTCGGCGGCTACAGCTACTCGGTCGAGTACGACATCGAACGCTACTACCGCGACAGCCTGCTGATGTGCATCGGCGAGGGCAGCAACGAGATCCTGCGTACCATCATCGCCAAGCAGCTGATCGACCGGTACCCCGCCTGATGATGACCCGTCTGCCGCTGAAGGGCGTTCGCGTGCTCAGTGCCGAGCAATACGGCGCCGGCCCGTTCGGTTCGATGATGCTGGCGGATCTGGGTGCGGAGGTGATCAAGATCGAGACGCCGGGCAGCGGAGACATCGCCCGACGCACCGGCGCCCTACTGCTCGACACGCCCGACGGCACGCCGGACAGCCAGTTCTTCCAAAGCTTCAACCGCAACAAGAAAAGCCTGACTCTCAACCTGAAGACTCCTGAAGGCCAGGCGATCCTGCACCGGCTCGTCGCCACCTCGGACGTGGTGATGAACAACCTGCGTGGCGATCTGCCCGCGCGGCTTGGACTCGACCACGCATCGCTCGGCCCGACGAAGCGCAGCATCGTCTGCGCTCATCTGTCCGCCTACGGGCGCGACAACGAGCGTGCTGCCTGGCCCGGCTACGACTATCTCATGCAAGCCGAAGCGGGCTACCTGCACCTGACCGGAGAACCGGACGGGCCGCCGGTGCGCATGGGCCTGAGCATCGTCGACTACATGACCGGCATCACCACCGCGGCCGCGCTGCTCGCAGCGCTCTTCGACGCAGCACGCAGCGGCGACGGCTGCGATGTCGACGTCTCCTTGTTCGACGTGGCCCTCGCGCAGCTGACCTATCCCGGCGTCTGGTACCTGAATGCCGGCCATGCGACGCAGCGCGCGCCGCGCTCGGGCCACCCCTACACCGCGCCCTGTCAGCTGGTGAAGACGGCCGACGGCTGGGTCTTCGTGATGTGCATGACGCCCGGCTTCTGGGCGGCCCTGTGCGCAGGCCTCGGCCGCGACGAATGGCTGAACGATGAACGTTTCGCCACGCCGGCTGCGCGCAACGAGCACCGAGACACCTTGAGCGAGCTGCTCGACGGTCTGTTCACCGAGCACGATACCGCGTGGTGGATGGACCACTTCGCGGGCTCGCTGCCGATCGCGCCGGTCCTGGATCTGCCCGACGCGCTGGACAACCCGTACGTTTATGCCACCGGCATGGTAGGGACGGCAGACCATGCCGGCGGGGAGCCGTTGCAGCTCATCGCCAGCCCGGTCAAGCTGGACGGCGCCCGGCTGCCGATGCGCGCGTGCGCGACACTCGGCGCGGACACGCACGCCTTGCTGAGCGATGTCGGCTACAGCCGCGAGGAGATCGCCCGCCTGCGCACGGAAGGTGCGGTGTGAAGCTCAGCGGCATCAAGGTGCTCGACCTGTCGCAGTTCCTGCCCGGGCCTCACCTGACACTGATGATGTCCGATCACGGTGCCGATGTTATCCGCATCGAATCACCGGCCGGCGAGCCGACGCGCGGTATCGGTCTGACGCGCGACGGAGAATCGGTCTGGTTCACCAACACCCACCGCGGCAAGCGCAGCGTGGTGCTGAACCTGAAGCAGCCGGGTGCGGTGCACGCCTTTCTTCGACTGGCAGAAGCCGCCGACGTGATCGTCGAAGCCTTCCGTCCCGGTGTGGTGGATCGACTGGGCATCGGCTTCGAGGCGGTACGCGCACTCAACCCCGGCATCGTCTACTGCTCGATCGCCGCCTTTGGTCAGACCGGACCCTACGCCGCCAAGCCGGCACACGACATCAGCATCCAGGCCGAGACCGGACTGTTGAGCCTGAACCTCGGCCAGGACGGACAGCCTGCGATGCCCGGGCTGCCGGCCGCCGACATGGCCGGCTCGCTGATGGCGATGAACGGCATCCTGATGGCGCTGCTGCGCCGCACGCAGACCGGTCGCGGCGACTACATCGACATCTCGATGCAGGACAGTCTCGCCAGCTGGCTGGTGAACGTGGTCGGGCCGGTGTTCGCCGAGGATCGTGCTGCGATAGCCAAGGACGAACGCTCCTTCGGCGGCAACGCGATGTACAACCTCTATCGCTGCGCCGACGGTGCCTGGCTGACCATCGGCGGCAGCGAGATCAAGTTCGCCGCCAACCTGTTCACCGCACTGGGTCGAGCGGAACTGGTGGAGCTGTGTCGCCTGCCACCGGGTGAGGCGCAGAAGCCTGCGCGCGATTTCCTGCGCGATACCTTCGCCAGCGAGTCACTTGCGCACTGGCAGAGCGTGCTGCAGGGCATCGACGTCTGCTGGGCACCGGTCATCGATCTGCACGCCGCACTCGCCTCCGAGCAGCTCGACGAGCGCGGGATGCGACTCGAGTTCGACCCGGCCCATGGGGGTGGACGTTCGTCGACCCAGCTCGGCATCCCGATCAAGTTTCGCGACGAACCCGGACAGGTCGTGCCAAAGACGCCGGACATGGGTGAGCACACGCGCGATGTGCTGCTCGAAGCGGGTCTGTCGGCAAATGCGGTCGATGCCTTGTTCGCCGACGGTGCGGCGATCGGACCGACGGATACCCGCGCCTGATGCGCTCAGTGATACTCCTCGCCGCCGGACACGTTGAGCGCCTCGGCGGTCAGGTAGCCTGCCGCCGCACTGCACAGGAAGGCGACCACGGCGGCGGTGTCCTCGCCACGGCCGACCCGGCCGAGCGGAATGCGGGCACGCATGTCGTCGAGGTACTCGTCCATGCTCTGGCCGCGCGCCGCCGACATGAAATCGTTCTGCCAAGACCCCAGGCCGGTCGTGACGTGATTCGGGCAGACCGCATTCACGGTGATGCCGTGCTCGCCGAGTTCGAGCGCGGCCGATCGGGTCAGGCCGATCAGCCCGTGCTTGGAGGCCGTGTAAGCCGAGGCGAAGGCAAACCCCGACTTGCCTGCCTGGGAGGCGATGTTGACGATGCGCCCGCCACCGCCGCGCGCCACCATGTGCTTGGCGGCGTACTTGATCATGAGCGCCGGCGCTCGCAGGTTGACCGCCAGCACCGTGTCCCAGTGCTCGGCCGTCAGCTCGGTCAGCGGGCCGAACAGGTAACCGATGCCGGCGTTGTTGACGACGATGTCCAGCCGACCGTGACTGGCCACCGTGTCGTCCACCAGCGCCTGGATCGCCGCCTCGTCGCGCAGGTCCCCGCTGGTACTCGACGCGGCGATACCCTGCTCCGTCAGCGCGGCCACCGTCGCCGCCAGCTCGTCCAGCGTGCCGATGCCGTGCGCCGGCGCGGTGTCACCCTCGACCGTTCCCTTGTCGTGCAGCACGACGTGCGCACCGCGACGACCGAGCTCGGCGGCGATCGCCTGACCGAGTCCGGCCCGTCGACCGGCCCCGGTCACCACAGCGACCTGCCCTTGCAGTTCGGTCGTGTTCATGCCTGTCCCCCCGCTTTCGCGGGGGCTTGTTCGCGCGCCGTATCGGGGGCTCGTCCCCGGCCACCGTCGGGGGCCGCCACGCCGACATCGCGGGTCAGCATGAACACCGGCGCGTCGGCGAACCGCCCGAACGCCGCGACGATGTCCTGCATCGCGTCACTGCCCGCGTCTTCCGCGAACCGCTGCATGTCCGTGACGTCGATCAACTCGACGTACTGGTACGGTGCCCTACCGTCGGAACCCAGCAGACCGATCGTCGCATGCACGTCGTAACTTGCGATGGAGTCCAGCGCCCGAACCACCGGGTACTCGGTGGCACCCACCCAACGCTCGTAGTCGTCGACGGTGACATCGGGCTTGAGGTTGAACAGTACGATCAATCGGGTCATGTCCCGTCCCCTTGTTACTGCAGGCACCGCTCGCACCGGCGAGCGCCCAAGGCAGCGGCTTCGTCGAGCAGACGATGCGCCACGATTCTTCAGGCCATCCACAACGGAGAGAACGCAGATGCGAACCCAACGATGCCCGAACGGTCAGCTTAACGAATCGCCCTCGCCGCTGCAGTGTGCGGCGCGGCTTCACCCGATCGCCCGCGCCGTGAAGCGCCTGGGGCTTGGCAGTGCTGCCTTGTCGGTCGCACTGCTCGCCGCCGCCCCGGCCAGTGCCCAGCAGGTGCTCATCCTTGCCGAAGACGTGCCGGCGGGCCTGGACTATGACGGACCCTCCGCCGCCATCCCCGCCAGCCAACAGGGCATGGTCAACTTGCTCGAACCGCTGGTCGGCTACGCCTCGGGAGGCGAGAACGAGGATGGCATCATCGTACCGGACTTCGACACCTTCGAAGGGCGGCTGGCCGAAAGCTGGGAGCACGATGCGACCAACAACACCTGGACCCTGAAGCTGCGCGAAGGGGTACAGGGTTGCAATGGCGAGACCTTCGACGCGAACGATGTGGTCTACACCTTCGCGCGCGCGAAATCGGTGAGCGGCGCTGCACCGATCGGCTGGTTCCTGTCGAACGTCGGCTCCATCGCCGGCTTCACCACCGACGTTTTCGGCGAGGATGCCGCGGCCAAGAAGCTGGGCGACGAGGTCGTCGCGATCGACGAATACACGGTGCAGATCACCCAGTCGGAGCCGAACGCGCTGTTCCTGCCGGTGCTCACGATCTTCGGCTTGCTGATCTTCGACAAGGAGACGATGGAGGAGAACGCCACGGAAGACGACCCTTGGGCACACGACTACGTCAACAACACCAACGCGCCGGGCTTCGGACCGTACTGCCTGGACAGCTGGCGCAAGACCGAGCAGATCACCTATATTGCCAACGAGAACTACTACCTCGGCAAGCCTGCGATCGAACGGGTCAGCGTGCGCCGCGTGCCGCAATCTTCCAACCGGGCGGTCGTACTGCGCACCGGGCAGGCTCAACTGGTGACCGGACTGACGCCGCGCGAATACGACAGCCTGCAGGATGCGGACGGTGTCACCGTGGGCGGCGTGACCGGCAACGAGAATCTGTTCCTGCACATGAACTTCGGCGTCGAACCGTTCGACAACATCACCCTGCGCCAGGCCATCGCCCACGCGATTCCGGTAGAACAGATCATCCAGAACGGCTACTTTGGCCAGGCCACGCCCTGGGCCGGTGTGGTACCCAGCGGCTACCCCGGGTACAAGGCCGGTGACACGCAGTACGCCTACGATCCGGACCGCGCCAAGGCACTGCTCGCGGAGGCGGGCTACGAGGGTGGCGAAGGCCTCGAGGCCTTCGCGGACGCCTTCCAGCTGACCTACGTCGCTGAAAAGGAATCCACGCTCGGCCCGATCGTCAACATCGTGCAGTCCGCGTTGCGCGAGGTCGGCATCCCGGCCACCCTCAACCCGATCCCGCAGACGCAATACGGTGACCGGCAGCTGGTCAAGCGAGATCTGCCGTTCGCCATCAATGACCAGGAAAAACCGATCGGTGTGGACGCCGGCTACGCCATCCAGCTGTTCTTCGTCTCGGCCGACAAGGGCGGACTGAACAACATGGTGAACCACTCCAATCCGGAGATCGACGAGATGTGGTCGAAGGCGCGCGTCGAACCGGACAGCGATGTTCGCACCGACATCCTCGGGCAGATACAGGATCGGTTGATGAGCGATGTGGCCTGGGCGCCGCTGCTCGAGTACCGCACTCAGTGGGCCTATTCGGATCGCTTGCAGGGCCTGCGTTGGTACCCGGACAACTCGATCCGCTACGCCGACCTCAACGTCGCCGAATAGCCGCGACCGGCGATGCTTCTGCGCTACGTCTTGAAGCGTCTGGGGGTCGGTGCGCTACAGCTCGCCGGTCTCACGGTCGCGGTGTTCTTCCTGATTCGCTGGCTGCCGGCCGACCCGGTGTCGCGCCTGGTCAGCATGAACGCCAGCGACGAGGCGTACGCGCAAGCGGCCGCGCAACTCGGACTGGACCGACCGCTGCTAACGCAGTTGGCGGTCTACCTCGGTTTCCGGCCGGATCTCGAACCGGGGATACTGCAGGGCTCGCTCGGCGTGTCCTGGGTGACCGGCAGCGCCATCACCCAGGACATCCTGCAGTTCCTACCCGTGACGCTCGAGCTGATCACCATCAGCTTCGTGATCGCGTTTCTGGTTTCCATCCCGCTCGGCATGCTCGGTGCGCTCAATCCCGGCGGGCGCGCCGACAAGGGCGTGTTCTTCTACGGCTTGTTCGCAGGCTCCCAGCCGGAGTTCTGGTGGGGCCTGCTCTTCGTGTTCTTGTTCTTCTTCAAGCTCGGCTGGGCGCCCGCCCCGCTCGGTAGCCTGTCGCCGATGTCGATGGCACCCGTGCCGGTCACCGGGTTCATCACCGTGGATACGCTGATCGCGGGACAACCGCGGCTGTTCGTGGAAGCCCTGCACCACCTGATGCTGCCGGTCATCACCCTGGTGTTCGTGCTGTCCGGTCCGATCGTGAAGATGGTGCGGCAGAACATGTTGCGTGCGCTGCAGTCCGACTTCGTGCTGTATGCGAACTGCCTGGGCCTGCCGAGGCGGCGCGTCGCCCGCTATGCCCTGCGTGCGGCGATGGGACCGTCGCTGACACTGATCGGCATCCTGTACGGCTTCATGCTAAGCGGCGCAGTGCTGGTGGAAAACGTGTTCTCGCTCGGCGGCATCGGCCAGTACGCCGTACGTTCGGTGCTGTCGTTCGACTACCCGGCCATTCAGGGCGTGGTGCTGGTGATCACCGCCATCTCCCTGCTCGTGTACCTGCTGCTCGATCTGGTGCACGCCGCCATCGATCCGAGGATCAGTCACCGATGAGTCGTGCAGAGATCGCCGCCGCCAGCACCGAAGGCGCTCAGCGCGCTCCCGCCTTCGATACCGCCCGGCGCTTCGATCCATTGCTGATCGTCGGCACGCTGATCGTCGCCACGGTATGCCTGCTGGCCGTGTGGGGCCCGGTGATCGGCCCCTACGATCCGACGCTCACCACCGCATCGGTCGCCGTGCCGCCGCCGTCGCCGAGCGAGGTGCCAGGCTTGTTGATCGCCCAGTTCAGCGGCCAACTCGAGACGCCGCCGCACTGGATGGGCACCGACGCCAACGGCTACGACGTGTTCTCGCGGGTGATCGCCGCGCCCCGTGCGGATCTGACCATCGCGTTGCTGGCAACCGCGCTGTCGGCGATCCTGGGGGTAGGCCTGGGCCTGCTGGCCGGCTACTTCCGGAACATCGCCACCGAGTTGCTGATGCGCGTCTCGGACGTGATGCAGTCCTTCCCGGTGTTCATCTCGGCGATGGTACTGGTCGCGCTCGCCGGTCGCTCGACCACCAACATCGTCATCGCGCTCGCCTTCGTCTACACACCGATCTTCGTACGGCTGACGCGTGCCGAGGTGTTGAGCCAGAGAAGCCGCGGCTTCGTGGAATCGGCGCGTGCGCTCGGTACATCCGAATTGACGATCGCGATCCGGCACGTGCTGCCGAACTCGCTGACACCGGCACTGATCCAGCTGTCGGTCACCGTCGGCTTCGCTATCCTGCTGACCGCCGGTCTGTCCTTCGTCGGGGCAGGTGTGCGGCCGCCCACACCCGAGTGGGGGCTGATGATCTCCACCGGCGCGAACCAGATCATCCTCGGCGAGTGGTGGCCGTCGGTGTTCCCGGGAATCGCGATCTCGTTGACCGTGTTCGGGTTTGCCGCCCTGGGCAACGTGGTGGAGCGTCGCCATGACGCCTGAGCACGACGACACGGTACCGCTGCTCGATGTGCACGAGCTGCGTGTCGGCTACCCGGTGGCGGGGCACGATCCGCACCTGCCGGTGGACGGTCTGTCGTTCCAGATCCGCGAACGCGAAGTGGTCGGGCTGGTCGGCGATGCCGGGTGCGGCAAGTCCACCGCAGCCCTCGCGCTACTCGGCCTGGTGCGCGCACCCGGCCGGATCCTGGGCGGTCAGATTCGGCTCGACGGGCGTGATCTGTTGACCCTGGGCGACGCCGAACTGCGCCGAATCCGCGGTCGCGAGATCGGCATCATCGTGCAGAATCCTCGCAACGCGTTAAACCCCATGCTGAGCGTGGGCCGGCAGATCGAGCTGGCGTATCACGCGCACAACCCTCGTGATCGCCCAGCCGACCGGGACAAGGCGGTCGAGATGCTCTCCATGGTGGGCATCAACGACCCGGAACGGCGGCGTCACGCCTACGCCCACGAAATGTCCGGCGGCATGGCGCAACGCGGCCTGATCGCCATGGCCTTGTCCTCACGTCCGAAGCTGCTGATCGCCGATGAACCGACCAGCGGTCTGGATGTCACCATCCAGGCGCAGTTCCTGGACCAGATGTGGTCCACGGTGCAGGACACCGGATCGGCCATGCTACTGATCACCCAGGAGCTCGGCATCATCGCCAACTACTGCGATCGCGTGCTGGTGATGCACGACGGGCGGATCGTCGAGCGTGCGCCGGTCACGCAGTATTTCGCCGCCCCGCAGCACGCCTACAGCCAAGCGATCCTGAAACTGCAACGCGACGATGCCTGCGCCGGCGGGGAACTCGACGACGCGGCCTCCCCCGGCAATCCCCCTTCGATCATCGACGTACGTTCGCTGAGCAAGCGCTTCGCGCTGCGCGGCACCCACTCGTTCGTGCAGGCGGTGCAGGACGCCTCCTTCACCATCGAGCGCGGGCGCACGCTCGGGCTGGTCGGCGAGAGCGGCTCGGGCAAGACGACCGTGGGACGCTGCCTGGTCAGACTGCTGGACCCTAGCGAGGGGCAGATTCGGTATCAGGGCGACGACATCGCCGCGCTGTCGCGCCGCGCCATGCGCAGCTATCGCTCGCGCATGCAGATCGTGCTGCAGGACCCGTTCGACAGCCTGAACCCGCGCTGGACGCTGGGCGAAGCCTTGGCAGAACCGCTGCAGCTGCACACGACGCTGACCCGGGGCGAGCGCCGCACTCGCGCTGCCGAGTTGCTCTCCCTCGTCGGCCTCTCGGCCGATCAGCTGGACGCACGCCCGCGGGATCTGGGCGCCGGCGCCCTGCAACGGGTCAACATCGCCAAGGCGTTGGCCTGCGAGCCCGAGTTCATCGTCCTGGATGAACCGACCTCGGCCCTGTCTCCGCGATCGCGGGTGGAGCTGATCGAGCTGTTGCAACGGCTGCAACGCGAGCTGCAGGTCAGCTACCTGTTCATCAGCCACGACCTGACGACGGTGCGCTACCTGTGCCACACCGTCGCGGTCATGTACCTGGGGCAGATCGTCGAGCACGGTAGCGTGGAGCAGGTGTTCGAGAACCCGCGGCACCCCTACTCCACGGCACTGTTGTCGGCGCACCTGTTCCCCGATCCGGAGCACCGGCGGGTCGATCATCCGACCCCGGCCGCCCTGCAGGGCGAGATCCCCAGCCCGATCGACCTGCCTGATGGCTGCTACCTGGCAGGGCGCTGTCCGCATGTCATCGAGGCCTGCCGTTCGCACGCGCAGGATCTGAAACCGCTACCGGACGGGCGCACCGTACGCTGCCAGCGGGTGACGGGCGGCGAGCTCGGCGTGGGTCCGTCGCCGGTCAGCGACCATGACCGATGAGCCCCATGCCCCGACACAGCGGCAAGCGCGTGCTCGTAACCGGTGGCGCCAGCGGCATCGGTGCAGCGATCGCGAAGCGTTTTCTCGATGATGGTGCTGCGGTTGCAGTATTCGACAGGGCGACCATCCCCGCATCGCTGTCCGCTTGTCTGCCCCTGAACGGCGATGCCTCGCTCGAGACCGACATCGATGCAGCGATGAGCGAAACGCTGACGCAACTGGGCGGCCTGGACATCATGGTCTGCAACGCCGGGGTCATTTCGGTCGGCCAGCTGATCGACATGGAACTGACGGAGTGGGAGCGCGTCATGCGCATCAACATCGACAGCGTGTTCCTCGGCGCGCGAGCCGCGGCCCGTGTCATGCGGCAGCAAGGTAGCGGTGGCGTGATCCTGAATGCCGCCTCGGGCGCAGGCAGGCGCGGCGTGCCGGGCGTCGGACACTATTGCGCCTCGAAGGCGGCGGTGATCAACCTGACGCAGACCCTGGCGCTTGAACTGGCAAAGCACCGTATCCGCGTCAACTGCTACGTGCCCGGTCACATCGACACCCCGTTCTGGCAGGACATTGCCGCGGGCTTTGCGAAGACCACCGGTCGCTCGCCGGATGACATCGTGGACGAATTCCGTGCGACGGTTCCCTGGGGACGTTTCGGGCGCGTCGACGAGGTCGCGGCGACGGCCTCCTGGCTGGCGAGCGACGACGCCGAGTACATCACCGGACAGGCCATCGCCATGAACGGCGGAGAGTTCGTATCCTGATGAGCAAGACGCCCTTCGACATCACTTTCGATTTCATCGTGATCGGTGCCGGCTCCGCCGGATGCGTGCTCGCCAACCGGCTCTCGGAAGACGGCAAGCACACGGTGCTGCTGATCGAGGCCGGTGGAAGCGACCGCAACCCGGTGTTGTCGGTTCCCATGGCGGCAGGGGTGGCATACTTCTGGAAGCCCACCAACTGGGGTTACGAGACGACGCCGCAGCCGGGCCTGGGCGGGCGCTCGCTCGCCTGGCCGCGCGGCAAGGTGCTGGGCGGCTCCTCCAGCATCAACGGCATGATGTACATGCGCGGGCACCGCGAGGACTACGACGGCTGGGCGCGCGACGGCCTGCACGGCTGGAGCTACGAGGACGTGCTGCCGTACTTCAGGCGCTCGGAGAACAATCCGGAACGTAGCGACGACCCCTTTCACGGCACCGATGGCCCGCTGCACGTGCGACGGGCCAGCGGTGACAATCCGCTGTACGACGCCTTTCTTCAGGCCGGACGCGATAGCGGCTACACGGCCAATGACGATTTCAACGGCGCCGAGCAGGAGGGGCTGGGCCTGTACGACTTCACCATCCGCGACGGTCGACGCGAAAGCAGTGCAACCGCCTTCCTGCGCCCCGCTCGGTCACGGCGCAATCTCGTGGTCTGGCAACGCTCGATGGCGTCCCGACTGGTGATCGACGAGGGCCGTGTGCAAGGCGTCGAGCTGCAACGCCGCGGCGCCACCCGCCGCGTGGCCGCCCGACAAGAGATCATTCTCTGCGGCGGGGCGATCAATACTCCGCAGCTGCTGCAACTCTCGGGCATCGGCCCGGGCCAACGATTGGCAGCACTCGGCATCGAGGTCGTCGTCGATGCGCCCGGCGTCGGTGAAAACCTGCACGACCACCTGGGCGTCTACCTCACCTACGCCTGCAACCAGCCGCTCACGCTGTACGCCCTGTTCCGCCCGGACCGTGCAGCGAGGGCGCTTGCGAACGCGGTGTTCAGAGGTACCGGACCCGCTACCTCCATTCCGCTCGAAGCCGGCGGCTTCCTGAAGACACGAGCCGAACTCGACCGGCCCGACATCCACATCACCTTCGTTCCCGGCCTCAACCTGGAGACCACGCGCGCCGGTCAGCGGCGACATGGCTATCTGATCAACTTCTACCCCATGCACCCGGCCAGTCGCGGCTCGGTCCACATCTCCTCGGCGGATCCGGCCAAGGCGCCGACCATCGACCCCGACTACCTGGGCGATGAACGGGATCTGCGATGCTTTCGCGATGGCATGCGTCTGGCCCGTCAGCTCGGCCGGCAACCGGCGCTGGCGCGCTATCGCCAAGCCGACATCTCGCCCGTCGCGGCGGACCTGAGTGACGATCGTGCGATCGACACCTGGGTCAGGGCCGGCGCGAACACCGTGTTCCACCCCGTGGGCAGCTGTCGCATGGGCGCCGATATCGATGCCCCGCTGGATGCCGATCTGCGGGTGCGCGGTGTGGACGGCCTACGTGTCGCCGACGCCTCGGTAATGCCGCGCATCGTGGGCGGCAACACCTCGGCGCCATGCATGATGATCGCCGAGAGGGCGGCCGATCTCATACTGAAGCGATGACGGCTCGCGCGGGGTCGATCGCCACGCAGGTTCGTCCATGACCGGTACGCATGACGGTGGGTGCCGCCGAGACGATCCCGTTCGGCTCGCAAGGCTGTCGGCCTGAACGCACGCGTCCGGTTCATCCGTACGTAGCAGTCCGGTCAGTCCGGCGCCGCAGTCGACCACCTCGGCGTAGATCTTCGCCCCGCGGGCACGGGCCGCCTCGAGCTCCTCGACCACCACCATGCCACCGCCGCCGGCAAACACGAAGCCGTCGCGATTCGCATCGTAGGTCCGCGAGGCACGCGACGGGTCATCCTTGTACTTCGTCGATAGCGCACCCATCGCATCGAACGGGCAGGACCGCGACCAGTGCTCCTCCTCGCCGCCGCCTGCGAACACCCGATCCTGCTTGCCCGGCTGGATCAGCTCCGACGCATTGCCGATGCAGTGCGCGCTGGTCGAGCAGGCCGAGGCGATCCAGTAGTTGGTGCCCTTGATCTCGAACGGGGTTGCCAGGCAGGCCGACACGATGCTGGCCATGGTCGAGGTGACCCGGTGGGGGCCGACGCGGCGAATACCCTTCTGGCGCAGGAAGTCGGCCGCCTCCACCTGATTCAGCGTGAAGCCCCCGCCGAAGCCTGCGATGATTCCGGCGCGTTCGTTGGACACCTCGTGCTCTTCCAGACCGTCATCGCTGATTGCGTCGCGCATGGCCAAGTAGGCGTAGGCGGCCGCCTCGCCCATGAAACGCAGCTGCTTGCGTGCGATCGATCGACTCCTTCGGATCGACTACCGGACACGCGGCCATGTGGCTGCGCATGCCGAGTTCGGCGTATTCCTCTGATACGAAAGCGAAGTGGCCGCGGCCACATGCGCGTCGCGACGACGATACCGAGGGAGGCTGTCACCGGAGAAGTCTCCCGGCAGGCCCGCCGCCGTTTCGACCGCCTTCTTGACGATCCGGGCGACCGGGCGGCCGCTGGAGCCCTCCCCTTGCTGGTAGCGGGTGCGCCGCAGTCCGACGAACAGGGCCCCGGTGCGGTCACAACAGCCCGGCCAGTTGTGTGTAAGGAGGTGCTATAAGGACGAGATCGGCTTTGATCATGTTGCGGAATACATGAAGCATATACCTGTGGACGGGAGCAAGGGCGGCACAGGGCGGCACAGGGCTTTAAGCAATCGTATGGCACTCTGGTGATGATGCAGGACGATGTGTTCTGCTCCTGTTGGTGACTGGCGTCACAGACAGAAGCCTACTCAGCATGCAGATAATTCCGCTCTTATAAAGATGCACTTACACCCTGCCGCTTTCCAACAGCATTGAGGCCTGGCGGAGTTGACACTTGAATATTCGGGAGTTGCTGGGAGGGGTAGTCATGATTGGATTCGGTGTGTATTCACTACACAGCGGAATCCTGCAAGTTGGCAGGCACGAAGTAGCGCAGCTATCCCGGGTTGAAACACCTGGCATGTTCTGGGTTGCAACTTCGGGCCTCATCGTTGCCGGAATTGTTTTTATTACCCGCGGTATGAAATCCGAGAGCTGAATGGACTACTGGCGCGGCATCGCATTCATCCGGATGTTAACCATTGTGGTTCTAAATAGACTGTAAACTCGCTGCGAATATGGGCTCTTCGGAAAAATACGTGGGCAGCCTTCGGAGTCGGGAGGTCGCCAAGGGCGTGATATAGCGCAGTTTCCTCGCCTTTGAACGTCCGGAAACTGTCTGCCTTTCCAGTGGTCAGCTTCGCACGGTTGTCGAGCCTTCGACCACGCCGCTCGAAAATTGTTCTTTTGAGCCATGCGCGCGGACACGCTGATGCCGTACTGGTCCTCGTACGCCCCCGAGTTCGACAGTTGGCGGCGTAAGTGGTTGATAACGCTGAAGTCAGCGTTTCAAATTGCCACTACAACAGCG
>ENA-ORXT01001338-ORXT01001338.1-marine-metagenome-genome-assembly--contig:-NODE-1338-length-33587-cov-5.645539_pt1 | contig 33587 bp, 26 predicted proteins | sample MGYA00237868_ERZ511482 | MGnify/ENA metagenome assembly ERZ511482 | reverse complement strand
AATCTATCATGAGTAGTCATTTTTAGATTTCTCCACAAGGTCGAAATGACAGAAGGTGACGGTTATTGAGTACGTACAAATGATTGGTCAGTATATTGACATTCTAAAAATAAGAATTTACTATTAACAGCTATTCTCGCTTTATAATCAAAATATCAAAAAAACATGTCAGCGAAGGTCGCCCCCGTCCAAATTTTTTGTAGTGAAAGTCGTGTGCGACCCCAGAAAGAAAAATATCAGCCGGGCTGGCGTACCAGAATCTTAATGATATTTGACTAAAATTCATCGAGATTCCGGATATTTCTCTCCACTTCGTTCCGAAAAATTCCAGAATGACATTTCTGTTTTGTGTTTTTTTCTAAAGCGAGAATTGCTGATCACATGAGAAATTGATGTGTTTTAATGGTTCAAAAAAGGCGGAACAATTTTATTGAAAAGTTAGTAACATAAATGCTTTTTACAGAAAATTATAGTTATGAAATTTCTTAAGTGGTTTTTGTTGGTGGGTTTGATGGTTGTAGGCATTGGCGCTTATGTGGGATATTCTATGTTGCGTGGTGCCAATGTTGCGCCTAGTAAAGATGGGCATACGTTGTTTATTCCCAGCGGAAGCGTTTATGAGGAAGTGGTTACTAGTTTGGTTGATAAAGGAATCATTAAAAACGAAACGAGTTTTCGTAAAGTAGCTGAACTCAAGAAGTATCCTCAATTGGTTAAAGCAGGAAAGTACAAGATTAAAAGTGGTTGGAGCAATACACAATTGGTCAATCATCTTCGATTGGGAACACAAGAGCCCGTTAAAGTGGTCATTAATCAAGCCCGAACGATAGACAAATTTGTATCGGCTGCTACACGAGATTTGGAAGCAGATTCGACTGTATTGATTTCTTTGCTAAACGATACTGATTATGTCCAATCTTTGGGTTTCAATGACAAAACCATCATTGGTTTGTTTATTCCAGATACTTATCAGTTTAATTGGAATACAAGCGAAAAAGAAGTGGTTGATCGAATGGTTAATGAATATAAAAAGTTTTGGAACGATGAGCGTATTGCTCAAGCGAAAAAAATGAATATGACGCCCGAAGAAGTGAGTACCCTTGCTTCTATTGTAGATGAAGAAACGTACCACACCGAAGAAATGGACGATGTTGCAGGTGTTTATTTGAATAGATTGGAAAGAGGTATTTCTTTAGATGCAGACCCAACGGTGAAATTTGCCATGGGTGATCCAACCATTAAACGAGTATTACTCAAACACCTAGAAGTAGACTCGCCTTATAATACTTACAGGAATGCAGGGCTTCCGCCTGGACCTATTTGTTTGCCTTCTAAGCAAGCTTTGGAAGCTGTTTTGAACCCCGCAGAACATGACTATATTTATTTTTGTGCGAAGCCTGATTTTTCTATGTATCATGCCTTTGCGACCAATTTGAGGGAACACAATCTCAATGCAAAAAGGTATCACAATGCCTTGAATCGAAAGAAGATATTTAGGTGATGCATTAGTAAATTCAAGAATCAAAACGGTCATTTTTGCTCATAGCTACCAAAACGTAAAATAGGAAACGGTTTGTTGGAGTATATTAATTACAAGAAGTTCAAAGAACTGGTTTATCTTATCAACGTATAATTAACTGCTATTTTATGAGTTTTTTAAACCAAATTTTGGCTTGTTTTTGCGTTCAACAAAACGTTCGTTTTAATGAACCAGTGGTTCTTATTTACATTTGGTTATACAATCAGTTTTGATTACTAACTTTCTAGTTAAAGTAACCTGTTGATAATCAGATTTTAGCAACTTTAGACGGGTAGCCGATGTTTTTAATAAAACAAAAGCGAGTTTAATTTTACAGTATCTTAAAGCCAATATTACTTCCAATACACTGACCTCGTTTTATTGTAATGAAATTGAGATGAGTATTTTGTTTCAAAATTTAATTCACAACGGGTTAAAATACAATGAAAAAGAAAGACCGTCTATCCACATTATCTCCATACAGACGCCAACGCATTTATAAATAACTTTTACAGACAATGGCATTGGTATAGCGGAAGAGTATTACAAAAAAATATTCAGCTACTTTAAACGACTTCATCGTAATACCGAATACGAAGGAATAGGTCTTGGACTGGGTATTTGTAAGAAAATTGTAGATTCTTATGATGGCAATATTGAAGTGCAATCTAGTTTGGGTAAGGACAGTACTTTTATTGTTAGATTGCCAATCGTTTAAATGTAATATGTGTTTCCACACCTGTCAGGTTTCCACACCTGTCAGGTTTTTAAAACCTGACAGGTGTGGAAACCTGATAGGTGTGGAAACAGATTATTTATCGGCCAATTTATTTATATTTAATCGAAACAATTGTAGTGCGCCATCGTTGTTGGTAACGATCAAACCCTGTTGATTTCCAATGGTAATGGCCTGAACGTCTTTGACATCGTCTGGTGCAGAAAAGCCACTTTCAACAGGAGACAAATAGGTGAATTCTTGATTGCCTTTGTTTAAAAATATGCCACCAGTACCAGCATCATACCGCTGTGTTTCTACCTCTGCTTGATACATATTTCCGGCAATAACAATATCCATTTTATCATCGTTGTTTACATCCTTGAGTACAATACCATTGACAGGCGCCATTTGGGCTTGAATGGGTAAGTTCTGTGGGGTAAAATCTCCACCATCGTTCCAAAGAATGATGGAATGGGTTTCGTTTAACACGCCATGAACCGCTTCGCCAAGTTTGTCTTTACCATACATTTCTTCAATATTGGCATTGGCAAAATCTTTATAAGTTGGAAATTTATCTATAATAAAAGGCATCTGTTGCGACGAACATTCTCGACCACGAGTCGGCACCAATTCCCCATTGTATTCTTTACTCAAAACAATGTCAAAGCTTCCGCTTTCATCAAAGTCATTACAATAAATGTGTAGTGGTTTTTTAGTCGTTGGGTGAAACTTATTGTTTAAGCCAATATTTCCGACCACCAAATCTTTATCGCCATCACCATCCATATCTTCGGCAGCCAAAGAGTACCACCAACCTTGTAATTTATCATAGGTTTTCGATTTACTCAAGACCCCTTTATTGTTTTCATAAAACTGAATGGGCATCCACTCACCAACCGTAACCAAATCGAGTTGCTCATCGCCGTTTATGTCCAGCCAAACAAAGTCTGTAACGATCCCCGACTTCTCTAAACCAGGCGCAAGGGTTTTTGTTTCATCGGTAAAACCACCTTTGCCATCATTGATAAAAAGCGTTGTTTTTGCTGGAAACGGATAACGCCCCGCTTCCGCTCGACCACTGACCAATAAATCTTGATCACCATCGCCATCATAATCACTGGCCTTGACCCTAAAAGAATTGTTAGGTATTGAAGGCAAAGATGTTTTTTTGAAATTACCATTTCCATCGTTTTTATACAAACGATCTTTTAGTTGAGGAGAGTTGTTGTCAAACTCATTTCCACCACTGGCAATGTATAAATCCAAATCACCATCGTTGTCCATGTCAAAAAAGCATGCGCCCATATCTTCACAGGCAGCATCAAATTTCCAAGGCTGAGCAGCAGCGGGCTTAAACGTTCCGCTTGCCGTTTGGATAAACAGTTTGCCACTTTGATCTTTAGCGCCACCCACATAAAAATCGTCTCTTTTATCCCCATTGACATCTCCAACAGCCGTTAGTGGACCCAATTGACTTTGGCGATGCGGTAATAAAATTTCACGAGCAAAATCGTCAAAACTATTTTCTTTGTGGGTAAAATAATCTTGTTTTTGTTCGGCAAAGAGCGTAGTTGTTTTGGTATTAAAAGAGTGTTTGGGCAATCCGTCTTTTTGCTTAATAATTAGCAATTCATTTGCAGGAACACTCTTTTCAATTTGCATTGTTCCATCAGGCCAAATGACCATTACTTCATTTACTTCATCAGAATTGTTTAAGCCAAAATGGAGTAAGGGTTCCATAGCCGATTGGTATCCACGTGTTCTAGTCAGTTCTTGATATTGGATTTTTCCATCGTCAATGATTTTTACCTTGGCATTTAACACCGAAGCACCTTTTTCTTTGCCTTCCAATTTTATCCTTAAAAAGTTTTTACCAGAAGTATTGTTTTTATAGACAAAAGCGGCAGCATCAATATTGTTAACGACTAAATCCAAATCGCCATCATTGTCCAGATCGCCATAAGCGGCACCATTGGAATAAGAGCTTTGTGCCAGTCCCCAATCCTTGGCGACGTTTTCAAACTGCAAATCACCTTTGTTTTCATACATCACATTGGGCAGTGGAATTTCAGGAATTTGGGCATAGAGTTTTTCCCTTTCCAGAACGGGTACTTTTTTACCATACTTATCCATAATGGCATTGTACACCGCCTTATAGTCATTGTCCAAAGAATATTTTCTATAGCCATTGGTAACGTAGTTGTCCTTATCGCCATCGTTGTCATAATCCGCCATTAAAGTCGCCCAACTCCAATCGGTTTTATCCATACCCGTAAGGCTTGCTATATTGCTAAAAGAGCCATTTCCGTTATTGAGTTGGAAGGTATTGAACATATATTGGTATTGATAATTTTGCTCGTTGACCATTTCCCAAAACTGTTTGCTGTCCATACTTGCCATTAAGGTTTTAGAACGAACGTGATCGGCAGCCGTCATATCCACCACAGAAATATCGAGCAAAGCATCATTATTGATATCGGCAATATCGCAGCCCATTCCAAACCAGCTGATTTGATTGGTGTACTCTTTTATTTTATCCGAGAAAGTTCCATCTTGATTGTTGATGTACATAAAATCGGGCACATCAAAATCATTGGCAACATAGAAATCGGTCCATCCATCGTTGTTGATGTCGGCAGTTACCAAGCCCAATCCATAAGAATAATTGAGCAAACCAGCGTCAACTGTTACATCCGAAAAGGTTCCATTTCCATCGTTCCGATATAAGTTTGGGCTGATTCTTTTGAGCATATTTTTGTCCTTCTTCATCTTTGCTTTAACAGCGGCAGCTGGGATTCTCCAAAAGAAAGAATGGTTCATTACAATTAAATCCAAGTCACCATCTTGGTCGTAATCAAAAAAGGAAGCTTGCGTACTAAACTCATTTCCAGCCACGCCATACTCCTTTGCTTTTTCCGAAAAAGTACCATCACCATTGTTGATATAAAGCTGATTGGCAATACGTTCATTTTCATCCAAAGGACCTGCATTACAAACATAGATATCGGGCAAACCATCGGCATTGACATCTGCAACAGTGGTTCCAGTAGACCATTTTCCACCAGTGATTCCTGCTTTCTGAGAGACATCTTCAAAAGCCCAATCGCCTTTGTTGAGGTACAGGCGATTATTGACTTGGTTTCCTGTTAGAAAGACATCTAATTTTCCGTCTTGGTTAAAATCGTCCAAAGCCACACCGCCACCATTGTAGAAATAAGGGTAAGCAATTAGATTGTATCTATTGGCAACATTGGGAACAATTGTATTTTGGAAAGTGATGCCCGTTTTACTAGCAGGCATAAGACTAAAAACCGAATTGCCTACAACATTGGTATTGGATTTCTGTGAATTGGAATCCGTTTTTTTGGTCGTACTCTTGGGTTCTTCGGAACAGGAAAAAACGCCTAAAAGCAGTATGAGAAATATGGACCAATATATTTTTCTAAAAGACAAAAAGGGATTTGACATAAAACGCTTTATTTGGAAAGATGAAGTTACGAACTTTTGTGGAATTCCAGTATATGAAACAGCGCCGTCCTTATAAAAACATTCTGTCAAATAAGAGACGTCATCCCAAAATTTCATGAAGCGTAGCGGAAGGAAGTTTTGGAATGATGTTGGTTGGTTAGTGGTGTTTTGGAATGGCGTTCCCTTATTATAGTATTGTGTTTGTAAAACTCCTACCTTTTTATCTCACCTCAAAAACCTTCGGAAAGTGAAATGGTACTTTCGGAAGACCATTTGGTCTGTTAGGAAATTAGAGACCCTTTGTTCACCTTCTTCCCATTAATTTAGCCCCTGTAATACTTAAGTCATTTAATGCAACGACTCTTGGGAATTACAAAAAAACAGGATGATATCGAGAATTAATTTAGTTATTAACAAGTTCCCACTTTTTATAAAGTTCAAGTATCAAGTGCAAGCATTAATCGTTTTAGCAGATCGTTTCTAGAAATGAGCTTAATTATATATTAAGCATCTATTGAACGTAGTTTGGCTCTTGAGCTTGAATTTAACTTGACAATAATCTTTCCTATATCATTCCATACTTTAAAGTATGAAGAGGCTTTGTACAGCAGACTATATAATGGTCTTATTCCTCCTGTTTTTTAAGCCAACAAATTCAAAGAGACAATATTTAAAATGGAGCAAACCAAACATACTAAATCAGACTGGGACGAAACCTATCAGTTGATTAATTGGTGGAAACCTGAGCAAATTCACAATGCAAAGGTATTGGTGGTAGGAGCAGGTGCTTTGGGCAATGAGGTATTGAAAAACCTCGCCTTATTGAACATTGGGAACATTGTATTGATTGATTTTGATCGAATAGAATACTCCAATTTGTCTCGTTCGGTATTGTTTAGAGAAGCAGATTGTGAAGACAATCGCTATAAGGTAGAAGTGGCGGCAGAACGAGTCAAAGAAATCAATCCAAATGTAAATATCAAAGGCATCAATGGAGATGTTACCATAGACATTGGATTGGGCTTGATTCGACAAATGGATGTGGTGATTGGTTGTTTGGACAATCGTTTTGCTCGTTTGATGCTGAATAGAATGTGCCACAAAGTAAATACGACTTGGGTCGATGGCGGTATTGAAAATTTGTCTGGACAACTGTCGGTTTTTAAACCTGGTACTTCGTGTTACGAATGTCAGTTGCCTCAACAAGCAATGGAACAGATTCGCTACCGAATGGGTTGTGCCGATATTGCCCAGCGAAATGCCAACTTTGGACGAATAGCGACGACGCCTATTTCGGCTTCCATTATAGCAGCTTTGCAAGTCCAAGAAGCGCTGAAAATAATCGTAGATAAAGGAAGCACTACAGATTTCTTATACATAGATGGAATGAACAACTTATTTCTCCAAAGTAAGTATGGCGAAAACAAAGAAGATTGCTTGAGTCATTATCATTATGATGAGATAGAAGAGATGGCATCCCTTTCACACACAGACACCGTTGCAGCGGTTTTTAAGCTACTTGCCGAAAAGTATAAAGTAGCAAAGTCTGATATTATTATAGAATTGGACCATAATGTGATTACAGAAGTAACCTCCAAAAGTTCAGGAAAAGCAACATCGGTATTTATTCCCAAGCCTCATTTTTCAGATGAAGAGCAAGACAAACACAAAGAAAGCGAAGGAGATGTTTTGGTCTTTACCAAATTCATCACTCAGATAGATGAAGCCTTTCAAGAAAGCGACAAAAGCCTCAAGGATTTTGGCATTCCAGCACTACATATTCTGAGTGTATTGGTTGCCGATGAGCGTCGTTTTATTGAGTTGAGTGGGGATGGGATATAGGTGATGGTTGATAGGTGATAATTGATGAATGATAGCATCACCAATCATTTATCAACCATCAATTATGAATATAAAAAACAAGGATTTATTGACATGGAGTACAACATTAATAAAGTTTGAAATAGCATTCAATTTTAAGGTGTTGCTTCTTTTAAAAAATTAGAATTACTTATTATGAGTACTGTAAAAATTGAAATTAGAATTTTACCAAACAGTGATACGTTCGATGTGGATTTACCACTAGATGTAACCGTTGGTCAAATCATTGAGGAATTCAAATCGAGTATTCCTGGTATAAGTACAGAGCATACTTACCATTTAATGGCAAAAGGAAGCAAGTATAATTTAGATTCCAATGCAAGTTTGGGGTCTATTGGTATTAAAGATGGAGACATTTTGTTTATGGCTCCCGATGCTTTTGCTGGATAAAAGTTTATTGGAACTTTCAAAGTCCCAACAAGCTCTAAAAGCAGCGTATTAACTTATTGGTAAAATAAATTACTAGACATTTATATACAAGATTTTATACTGCTAAGACGTCAAAATATTTTTGGTGTTTTTAATATGAATATAAGTCTGAATTCTTAGTAGTTAAAAATAGAAAGATACATGGTGTTACCCAAATATAATTTTCAGAAGCTAAATCCAATTGAAAGAAGATTGGCAAAAGAGCTGGAAGCAGTACATGAAGTTTGTTCTAACAATGATTTTGTAGATTACGAAATTATTGATCCAAACTATCAAAAAAGACCTCCTAGGAAATATAGAATCAAATACAATATAAAAAGTTTTATTGGTATAGATTCCAATGGAAATCCATTGGTGGGCGATACACATATTGTCGATTTAGAAATTCCCAAGCACTATCCTTTGGAGTCGGTGATTCCTTATGCAAAAACAGAAATATGGCATCCAAACATTAAGTGGGATGGACCTTATAAAGGACACATTTGTGGCAATGTCAAGGATTTTGGTAAAACCTATACCTTGGATTTAATGATTTTGCGTATTGCCAATATCATAGAATACAAAAACTATTTGGCAGAGAATATTCCGCCTTTTCCCGAAGAAGAAAAAGTGGCAAAATGGATAAGAGAATATGCAGAGCCTAATGGATTGGTCAATGGTGAGGATGGAATTATTTGGGATAAAATTAACGAAGAAGTCCAAGTTGCTTGGCAAAAAGAAGAAGTAGTCGAAGAGGAAGAAATTGAAGAAGAACCAGAAGACGACAACCGCTTGATTAAAATTTCTTTTAAAGGAGGAAAGAAGCCTAAAAAAACTCCTCCGCCATCGGATAATAAAAGTGGAGGCCTTGGAGGGTTGATCAATATTAAGCCTAAATAATGATTGTATTTCGACAAAATATTGGGTCTTCTTTGTTATTGACTTTATGTCTTTTTTTGATTGTACAATACAGCTATGGGCAAGACTTAAAAGGGCTAAAAGATGTAATTAAGCAAAAAGAAAAAGACCAAAAGGGATTGGTTGAATTTTCGGAACGCATTGGTATTTCTATATATGATGGTTCTTTTAAATGTACTTTTATAGAAGAAAAAGATGGTCTGCCACAAGAATTAGAAGGCGGAGATGCTGCCCTTGATTTTACGGGAACTTCTATCAGAAGCATTGTCGTAAAACTTGAAAACTTTGAAATAAATAGAAATCAAAAGAAGGATAAGTATAAAATTGAGTTTGAATGTGGAGGGAAATTAAACGGGTTGAAACTAGAGAAAATAGTTCCTCGAACTTATCTGGAAAATCAAGGTGAAGAAGTTTATTTTTACTTTAAACCCATTGATAACACCGATGTAGGGTTTGTTGATTTGAGCTATACATTATATAAGTTTAAGAAAGATGGTTATGAAACCATATTGGCAGGATCTGGTAAAAGGCTCACTTATTCAATCACAGGTATAGCAAATAAAAGGAGTGATAATTCTGGGATTGTAAGCGGAAGCAGTGGGGAAATTATTCAAGCTTCTTTTGATATGGCAAAGGAAAAATTAGAAGTTGGAGAATGGGTACAAATTACCAATACCTCTAAAAATGCGACTTCGTTTACTTGGGAGTTTGATGGAGGCGATCCTCCAGTGTCCGACAGTAAAGATCCATACATCTCGTTTACCCTTCCGGGGCAAAGACGTATCAAGCTTACAGCAAGTGATGATAATGGCGTGGAAACCTCTACAGAAATGTATGTGCTCATTACCGAAAAAAAGGTCGAAGAAGAACTGCAAGTTGATGCGCCTAAAATGGGTAGAGAATTATTTGAAGAAATTGCTGGAATGACTTGGGAAGACGCCCTGTCTCAAAATAAAGTACAAGAGAGCGATTACTTTGAATTTAATACTGCCAATGAGATTCACGAAATACTGGAAGCCAACAAAGAAATCATTCCCCGTGTAAAACAAGAAAGTAAAGGGAGTTTTATTGTAAAACTAGACAATGCTGTTCCACCTTTTGAAATCGAGGTTTTGAACAATAAAGAAGGCGTAAAGGTATTTCCGCCCAAAGGCAATATAGTTGAGTTTACACTTTCAGACAGTAGAGACCATGAAGTAAGATTAGAGGACCGTAGAGGCAAGGCAATTACTTTTATTCTGCCAGGATCTGTCGAGCAATTATTGGCAAAATCTAAAGCCTCAGATTCAAAAATATCGTTCAACATCAATGGTGGTCGAAAGCCTTATTTTGTAGAGTTTTCAAATATTGAAACAGGTGTGTCCGAAGAGTTTTTATTGGGCAGTTGTACCAGTTGCGAAATTTTAATAACCGATGTAAAAGAAAGGTTGGAGCAAAACTTTGGGTTGTACAACATCATCATTAAAGACCGAAGCAAGTCTTTTCAAAAGACCTTAAAGGACACCTTTAATTATAAAGCAAAGTCTACCAAAAAAATTATGCCATTGATTGGTCTTTTTTTATTGGGCTTGACATTCATTGTGTTGGTGATTGTTGTTGTGATGAAAAATAAGTGAGTGTTTTTTTATATGTGAATAATTGAAAATGCAAATTTTAAAAACAGGATTATTAAGCAGTTTTCAAGAATTTATATTTAAATACAAAGTAGTTGATTTTTATCATTTGTATAAAAGTATAGTTTCTTATCCCATTAGAGTTTTGTTTGTATTCATAGGATTGACTTTTATCACCTTGTCTTTGAATGGACAAGATAAAAAAGTGCAATTTACCTACGAGATAAACGGGAACTCTTACAATGGCTCCGTTAAGTTAATGGGCGTTAATGAAACAGTCATCAACAATCAAAACGCACAGGTGAAATTAAGACCTGGAGGGAATTGGACATTGGGTTGTCCTGATGATGCCGAATACTGTGGGATGATGTTGGTTTTTAAAGACATGAAGCTGGGTAACCCAAATCATGAAGGAAGGATTTACTATAGGGATTATGCCAATTTAAAAGGTTTTCAAGTAGATACAAGAGGCAGCGAGTTTAAGTCATTGGGACAAGGAGGTGCGCAAGCCATCGTTTCTTTTGGCGTAATGAAAATCAAAGATGGTCGTATTGGATTTAAGTTGAAAATTAGTGATGGAGACAATACTGTTTCGGCAAAAAATGCGGGGAGCGAAGTAATTTTCTCTCAAAACTACAGTATGAAAAAGGAAGCGGTTACACCAATTGCTACTCCTTCTCCGAAGCCTGCTAAAACCACAACTAAAACCACAACTAAAACCACAACTAAAACCACAACTAAACCCCAAAATTCTTCAAGCAACAGTTCTTTAAAAGGGAAAGAGTCAAAGAACAGTCGTCCTTCAAAGCCCAATAAGAAGCAACCGCTTTTAACAGACGATGAGTATTGGAAAAGGGCGCAGTTGGGCGGAACCATTGCGTATTATGAAGAATATTTAGACAACTATCCAGCTGGCGAAAAAAAGACTTGGGCATTGGCTAAAATCGATTCTTTAGAATGGGACAACCTCAAGGATTTTAGAAAATCCGACAATCCAATTACAGATAAGTTGGAAAAATATTATGCTTATTTAGATGGAAATGAAGAACATAAAGAGGCAATCTATCAGACCATAGATTCTCTTAATTGGGAGCAAGCTCAAGAAACGGAAGAATATGTTACGTATCTAAATACGGTCATTGAATTAAAGGATACATTTCCCGATTTGAAAACTCCTTTTTTAAAAGAGGAAGCACTTGCTTTGCGGTTTAATAAAATATGTGAAGGACGGGATTGTAGGATTAAATTTGAGAACGTCATTGGTGGAATGGAGATCGCTGATTTTAAAGGTGCAGATGTGAATATTATTAAAATAGAAAACAACGAGGCTTTTATTGAAATAGGCAATCCAAAATCTAAGTACGTTTTAGATTATGAAGATAAGTTGGGACGAACCGCCACTTTTATATTGGGTTTGGAGGATTATTTCAGTCTTGATTTTTCCTTTAAAAAAGGAGAAAAGAAGATTGTTATTTCTGAACTTGAAGGTGGTGTTCCTCCCTATTTTTTGCAAATAAAATCAGAAGGACTCATTGTGAAGCAAATACCATTGGGCAACAAATCTAAAGCTGAAATTGAATTGAATGAAATAGATGATTTGCCAAATGAAATACAGGTTTTTTTGACAGATGCCGATAAACAAATCGAAAAACATTTAGAGACTTTGTCGCTAAAACGCAGCGGTGAATTTGTAGGCAGTCAATTGTTTTTTCTCTTAATAGCTGCTACTGGATTTTCGGTTATTGGATTGATCTTTTTATATATGTTTAGACAAAATAAAAAGAAAGCAGAAGAGTGGGATTATTAAGTCTTCTTGATGACTAATGAATTAAAATTTATTATGAATGTGGATGTTTTGTCCATTACCAAATTATGTATTTTATGAAAAGGTTACTTGCTGTATGTTTTTTGGTTATTGGTTTTCAGGTGTTTTTAACAACCAACCATTGGGGAGGAGTATTACAAGCAACCAACCTAGATGTTTATGAAGATGAAGATGCTTTTTGGAGTAAAATTAGAAAGACCAATTCATTGGAGTTGTGTCAACAATATTTGGAAGAATACGGAAAAACAGGACGGTATTATGAAGAAGCAAATATTAAGTACGATGAGTTGTATTGGAAGCTTTGTTTGTCTGAAAGCAACAACTCAACTAATATTCAAGAGCAAATGATGACTTTTGTTAATTATCTAGATAGAATAGAAGGAGGCGCTTTTGATAAAACGGCAAGAGAGAAGATAGATGACCTGCTATGGAAACGACTCAATGGTGAAAATAGTAGACTTAGTTATGTAACTGAACTAAGAAAGCTGGAAGAAAAATACGGAGACTTTCCAGGTAAACATCTAAAAGAAGTAGCCTTAGACTATAATTTTTTAGAAACAAAGAACGATAAAGAATTCATAGTGGAGATTATCAATGCAGCCATTCCCATAAAGGTGGTTGAATATGATTCCGAACAATTGGCGATTGACAAAATAGACGAAAGTGTCATTAAGGGCTTGTGGGGGAATACAAAAGAAAATACAAAATTGGTAATTGAAGATCAATTGGAAAGGATGTTGACCATTCCATTTGAAAACTTAGCCGATAAACTCCATGCAGTAGTCGATTATGATAGAGTCTCAAAAACCTTTGCGTTTTCTAAGATAAAAGGAGGCGCACCACCTTACTCTGTGGAGTTGCGAATAAACAAAAACATTGTAGGCAAACAAGTTCAAATACCAAGAGATGTTCAAGAAATTAGCTTAGACCAATTTAATGCAAACTTAGAGGGGATTTATAGATTGTATTTGTTGGATGCAAAAAAACAAGAGCGTTTTGATTTGGGGGCGTTTGAATTAATTGGTGACTCCAAAGATGCTCCTAAAGAAGGATCGTTGCTTTTTCCCGTTATCGGATTCAGCCTTATTTGTCTTGGCGGTTTACTTTTCTTTGTTAGAAAAAAGGTTTCGAAGCAAAGAAATCAAGCCATTCAACAAAAAATAAACGAACGAAATAAATCGAAAGTAGCTTATGCCACGGAATTGAAAATTGAGAAAAAAGATGAAGAGGAAGAAGAAGTCTTTAATGAAGAAAATCCGTTTTTCAGCCAAAGTGGATATCACCAAATTAGGTTGTCAGAATTCTGGAGTGCTTCTAAAGTAAATAGTGTTTATCTGGCAAACGAAGCAGTTAGTGAAATTGATTCTTTTATAAAAACGGAAAACAGAAAGAGTATGGAAAAAGAAGTAGATGTTCCAGAAGTTGGGGGTTTTTTATTGGGACAGATTAGGAAAAAAACAAACGAATATGATGTAACCGTCGATAAATTTGTACCCATTACTACTTCGGAACAGAATGTTTATACTGTAGAATTTGCTTCCAATGCTTGGGTTGAACTGGCTGAATTACAAGAGGATCATCCCGAAATGGAATTGATTGGATGGTTTCACACACATCCGGGACATGGCTTGTTTCTTTCGAGACCCGATTTGAAAATACAACATGGCTTCTTTTCTAAAGACCATCAAATTGCAATGGAAATTGATCCGTTGACCGAGCATCTAGATACCGCTTTTTTCTCTTGGAAAAACAAAGGCGAAATGAATAATAAGGAAGACAAATCAATGGAGTTGGGCTGGTTTAAATGGGGTGATATTATGAAGTAGAGATAGAACTTGGAAGATGGTTCGGCAACTTTAGACGGGTAGCCACTAATAAAAGTCTAGCGTCTGAAATCTAATATCTAGCAATATAATTATTCTGTAGAACACCAACATCATTTGTCCATTAGTAGACCAATGTAAAATGAAAATTAGAAGAAGAATAAAAGAAAAATATGCCGTTGCTGCTAAACCCGATTTGGCTTCGGAGCAGTATGTTGAATTTAACGTAAAGCAATATTTTGAGGATACGAGTATAACAAAAATCTATATCAAAAAATCGTTGATTATAGATGTAATGGAATGGGTAGTTGAAAGTAAAACTACTGATCCTGTACCAGAAGTGGGAGGGTTTATTTTAGGAAATTATTGGGAAAGTGAGTTTGATGACTATGAAATCAGTTTGGAACATTTTATTCCGTCAACAAAAATAGCAGGAAGCAATCCCATAAGATTGCATTTTGGTGTAAATGCCATGTTGGAATTAGAAGAAGAAAAAGCACGTTTCCCAGAATACGAATTGTTGGGTTGGTTTCATACACATCCAGGGCACAAACCCTATTTGTCTGCTCAAGATATGACGATACATGATAATTTTTTTACTAAGAAATATCAAATAGCCATTGTGTTGGATTCTTTGACCCAAGAATATAATTCAGTATTGGTGAGCCGTAAAAGAGATGGAGAAGTGAACAAAAGTTTTGGAGAACAGTATTGGTTTTCTTGGAAGAACTTATTGACCATAAAATAAAAATGAATTATGTCATTGCACAAAATGAAAATATTTACAAAAGCAACTGATGGATTTAGTGAAGCTTATAAGATGAAATTTGTAAGGAGTAAAAAGTATTTTAGACAACTGCTCACATTAATGGTTTTGATTACTCCATTATTGTTCCATTCTTTTGTGCACGCCCAACAAGCCAAAACCACCAACGGAATAGAAATAACATCGGTAGACGTTTTGAACAATGGAAGCCTTACGGTAAATATTCAGATTGATAAAACAGAAAAAAACAATCAAGTTGGTGCGCAAAATTTTGTCATCACCGAAAGGAATCAAGGGGAATTAGATACCTTATTGATTACAAAAATAAATACAGGAATCGAAAATTTGCGTTTCCTTTTTTATACAGACAACAATATAGATATAAGTGCGAGTGAACCCATTATAACGGCTATCGGTAAATCTTTGGAATCCAATAACATTCCTAAAGCAAGTTATACCAATGCAGGGAAAACCGATGGAAGGACGTTTAAGTCTTTTGAAGAACTTGCGGGTTTGTTAAAGCATGATGTGCTGGGAGATTATCAGTATGTAGTTGTAATATTTTCCGATGATAAAGGAATTTTTAGTTTCAATAGTGAGGTTCAGGAAGGAAAATTGGAACTATTAGAAGCAATAAAAAAGAACATAGATAACTTGAGTATTTATCCGTTTTTAATAGGAGCCGATAAAGCCAAAATAGACTTGAGTTTTGCCAAACAAATTGCCGATAAAACAAAAGATAAAAAGGATGGATATAAATTTTACAAAGAAGTCAATACCATTCGTTTTGAAAATGATCTTGCCGACATTCATAAAAAATACTTTGACAATTACAATTTAATTATTGATCCAGGAAACAAACGATTTAGAGGAGAAAATAGAACCTTGTCTGTTTATTGGAGCAACGACGAAGGAATGATTTATGATCGGTTTAATTACAAAATCGGAACGCCTTTAGAAGATGCCATAGAAGAAAAATTCAGCATCACCAGTTGGTTGACTTGGTGGTTTATAGGCGCCATTTTGGTGTTGGCGATTCTTGCCTTATTCAGCTTTTTGATTCCTGAAATTCGCCGAATGAATTTTAAGAAAAACTTTGTCAGAGTATATGGAGACATCAAAGAAGCAGGAGTACAAAAAAGAGATCCTGTAACAGGAGAAGTTTTTGAAGACGATGACTTGGTCGTAATAAAATGCCAACACATGACTGCTTATTCTAGTTGGCAATTTCACAAAAACCAATGTGCCTATTATCCAGATGAATGTGAAGACGGAGTTATTAATGTAGACAGCAGTCGCTTCTTTTCACAAGAAGGTGTCAATCGCCGATTGAATTGGTTGTGGTTTGGTATTTTAGGTGGGTTTTTATCATGGACACTTTCTTCATTATTGGTTTTATTACCAGAAAGCATCACAGGCGTATTTTCCAATTTCCTATTGTCAACTTTAGGGTTGAGTAGTGATTTAGGAAGATATATAACCACTGAATGGGTATTGGGTTTATCTCTTGGTTTGTGCTTAACCTTTTATTTGTCGCTAGTAGAAGAACGTGGTCAGAGCAGTAAATTTAATTGGCTTTGGGTTATCCTTCGAAGTTTGATAGCAGGCATTTTGGCAATGGTTGTTTTTATAGGTGGATTTTACTTCGCCCAAAAAATGAACATCGACAGTTTATATCTACAATACCTTCCATCTTGGTTGTGTTTGGGCTTAATATTGGGTTTGGTTTTGTCCATAAAATCGACCATCTTTTTTACCAGAGGTGTTTTAGGTGGATTGATTGCCTCCTTAGTTGCGTTTACCTTTTACCATTTCTTTTCCAGCTTTTTCCCATCAGACGAACTGGCAAAAATGTTCAGTTTTATTTTGTTTGGTGCAATTATGGGCTTGGTATTGGTTGCTGTAATCAACCGAGTAGGCGATTTTTATTTAGAATACATAGAACCCGAAAAATTCAGGAGAGTCAATCCCATCGGCAAATGGTTAAAGACCGGCATAGACGTACAAATAGGATCTGATCCGTCCAGCTATGTTTTCGTAAAATGGAACGACCAAGCAGTAGAAGGAAAACATGCTGTGTTGACTTTCGATGGTAAAAGGGTGTTTATTGAAGCCTTTGCGCCAACATTCCTGAATAATCGAAGCATCAATGTAGGGGTGAAGTATCCGTTGAAAAACAACGACATTATTAAGCCAGGAGCAAACAGCGTCACCAAGTTTATGTTTAAAGAAAACACCGATGCTGCCGCCCAAGAAGAATACATTCCCGTAGCACCCATTGCCAATCCACAGGAACGAATCGTAATAAAGAGGAGGTAGACGGTTAGACGGTTTAACGGTTTACGGTAGACGGTTTACGGTAGACGGTTTAACGGTGCTCGATGTTTTCTGTGGTACGTACTCATTTTGATTGCTAATTTTATAAAATAAAACAACCACGAAACATAGTCACATTAATCACCGTCCACCGTTAAACCGTCCACCGTCCACCGTCCACCGTTCACCGTCCACCGTTAAACCGTTAAACCGTTAAAATGCCAATAAAAATAACACCAAAAGGACAAAAAGGAAGCATCAAAATTGTTGCTAAGGATAATAGTGCCGTAGTCAAAGAGGAGCCCGTTAAGATTGTAGAAACACCCATAATTAAAGCGGAAAAACCAATTTCTCCTATTTCTATACAGGTGCAACAAGCTGAAATTGTAGGGGCTTATTTTTCATCCATAGAATCGGCAACACTTGATGAGTTGTTTACCCAATTGTCGGATAAGTGGGCAGATTTTAATGATAAGCCTAGGGCAACGGTATGTCGTTGGGTGATAGATGAAACAGAAGAGCCTTTTATTGATCAGTTCATTGAAGCAGAAAATAAAAGCAGCAAGAAAACCAAGGACTTTTTTATAAAATTCACCACACCCTTTGAAGATGCAGTTGGTTATTCCGAGGCCTTAATCGATGAATTGAAAGAGCAGATAAAAGGAGGATTGGAATTAGACGATAGGCCTACTTATACAGATTGGGAAGCATGGCGAAGTCCTTCGGTCTTGCAAGGCTCAGATTATTTTACACAAAATCTGTTGCGTTTTTTTGAAACTGTTATCCGAGACCTTAATTGTAGCGTCGTCGCATATATAGCTCCAGAAGAAATTGCCGATATGGAGGCGTGGCAACATTGGATTGGAAGAGCCATAGAATTAAAATTACCAGATCGTGTTTGTTTGATGTTGGTCGATAAAATTAAAGAACCCATATTGGGCGATTTGGTAGAAGCGTTTCCCGTTCATTTATTCAATACAAAAGCCAACTTAAATGTAGAAGGATTTTTTAAAAGTTTAAATGAAACAGAAGAACCAGATGAGTTTACAGATTTATTTGTTCAATTGATTCAGACTCCTCCAGGTGACAGTAAAATGATAACGCAATTAGAACAACGTTTGATTTATTTTACCGAACAAAGAGGTTGTCCAAATGTGAGAATTGTGGTACACAATATTGTTGGGCAAAAATTGATTCAAAACAATTTAAATGAAGCTGCTTATAAAAAACATACAGAAGCAAGAGAAATTGCCAATGCCATACCAGATTATGAAGAACGAGGACTTTTGGCTGAAGGTTTAACAGCAGAATCCTTAAAACCACTTTTTCCTGACGCTGTCTTTTCACAGGCAATGGCTTGTTATGAAACCAAAGAATATGAGTTGGGCGCTTTCCATTTTGAAGAAGCAGCATTGTTAAATAGAACGGGAAAAAACTATATTATGGAAATATTGTCTCGTCAATTTGGGGGCATTTGTTATGAGAGAATAAGTGCCTTGGAAAAGGCTTGGGAAACTTTTAACTTTGCTTTAGACGCAGGAGAACAATTAGAAGAGAAACAAAGAAAAGATACACCGCTTGCTTATATTGGAAACGCAATGATGAAACTCACAAAATCACTCAATTTGGGAAGTTCTAGAGTCTTGGTCAGGCAACGAATGATTGAGCTGTTGGGTGGTGATTGGGAAGAATTATTGGAGGAGACGGAAAAAGCGTAATGTTTTTTTGCACGAAGCTCGGTGCATGATGCTCGATGTTTTATTAGTTTTTTGGACGAAGTATCGAGCAAAAGAACCCGAAACACAGGTACATCGTACACCGAGCAAAATAATACGAAACACAGAAAAAAATTATTCAAAGTTATAAAATCAATATACTATGCCACAACCAGCATCAAGAGCAGGAGATATGCATGTTTGCCCAATGGTGACACCAGCTCCAGTACCAGTACCGCATGTAGGCGGACCCATAGTCGGACCACCAGCACTTAATGTATTAATTGGAGGAATGCCAGCCGCAGTTGTAGGTAATATGTGCGTTTGTGTAGGTCCACCAGATGCCATTGTCAAGGGGTCGATGACTGTAATGATTACGATGCGACCTGCAGCCAGAATGGGCGATTTAACCACTCATGGCGGATCCATTGTTATAGGATTTCCTATGGTATTATTGGGTGGATAGTTTAATTCAGATACGATTATGCAAGAATACGAAACTGTAGAAATGCCAGAAGAGGAGCTAGAGCAAATACCAACAATGGACATGCCATTTGTCATCCCCGCTTCCGCTTATCACGAAGTGCCAGAAGCAACCATGGAAATTATGAATACCATTTTGATGCTCCAAGGTGCTGCCCATAATGGAAGCCCGTTTGGGGTTCTTTCTAATCCGCTAAAAGAAGCGATAGGAGGGGAGTAATGAAAATTGGGAATGAAAATGGGAAATGAAAATGGGAAATGAAAATATAAATGAAAAATATAAATGAAAAATATAAATGAAAAATATAAATGAAAATATAAATGAAAATATAAATGAAAATATAAATGAAAATATAAATGAAAAATAAAATTGAAAATAAAATTAGAAAAAAAGAATGTGTTTTGTAGAATAGACTAACTTATTCAAAACTAAACCCTAAACCCTAAACCCTAAACCCTAAACCCTAAACCCTAAACCCTAAACCCTAAACCCTAAACCCTAAACCCTAAAACCCTAAAACCTATGTTTACGCTTCAACAAAAACAAATTGCCAATTTTACAAAAATAGAAGAGGCGAAGTTTGTGCAGAAAACGGTGGTTTTTATAAAATATAATTATCGAGATTGGACAAAAAATAGAAGTGATGAAGAATTGGAGGACTTTGTTAATGAAATGATTCTTATTGGTAAAAAATCAGAAATTTTCAAAGAAGTTAATATTCAGAAACTGATTTTTTTAAACATACAATTTCAATATCCGCTTCCGCTAACATTTGCGCATAGAATTTTATTAAAAGAAGAAAATATAGATGAAGACCATCGAGTTAAAAAGTTTTATAAAGCACTTTTAAATATATCGTCATGAGTCAAAAAATATATGATTTATATGATGCAAATTCTTTTGTTGATACGCCTGTTTTAAGAGTGGAGTTCCCACAAATATTAGAGGCTTATTTTGCAGAGATAAAAACGACCGAAACCAATGAAGTACAATTTGAGTTCATACAATCAACATCGGTAAAAACAGAGGTGTATGTGGTAATTGAAACAACTAATTTTAAAGGGAATAAAATAAAATTAAGCATTAAAGAAAAAAGCGATGACACCCATAGCGGTCAGCATAAATTAGTGAAATTGCTGGTCGAAGGAAAAGAGGTGGATTTTGTAGAAGCAATCGTCGGTGATTGGAATATGGGAGAACTTGATAATAAAGAACGATTTGAAAATTGGGCTGTTTTTAAATTGGAACTCGTTCGTAGGAGAAAAGGAAATATTCAATGGGGAAACAACATACAAGTTGCTACAGAAAAAAACAACAATCGTTTGTGTTTAGTGGTTGATGCACACACGCCAAATGCGGATTACGACAATGGCAGTATTCTGTATTATGGTAATAAAAATCCTTTAGACAATTATTCTAATATCTGGTAAATATTAAGTAAAATGGCAATCATAAATATATTTGAAACGGGCAATCCCTCGAATAATTCTGAAATAGAATTTTATATAGAAACACCTGAAATATTAGATGCTTATTTTGCTGAAAAAAAAGAAGAAAAAACATACGATACAACTTATGAAATTTATAAGGTGAAAAACAAATCAGAGACCTTGAAGATGCTCGCTGCTAAATTTAAAAGTGTATTGACGGGGAAAGCATTGGAGAAAGAGATCGTTTTTGTAAATGGCTTGACACCAAATAAAGATGGGGAATATGTGCTGCTACAAGAAAGACAATTAGCCATTCCCATTAAAAAAGAAATTGGTGTGAAGGTTCGCTTTGAACCCATTAGCCAAATTCCTGTAGAGAAGGAGGTGTTTATGGTGGTTGAAACAAATAATTTAAGAAGGAAAACCATTCAGACTTATATACTCGAAGGAAATGAAACGACGAGCAAAATCGGTGTGAAAAACCAAATGATGATAGATAGCAATGGGCAAACCAGTCAATTTGTGGAGGCAAGGGTAGGAGCTTGGTCGGTAGAAAATAATGTGGTCAATAAAACTGATTTTAGAGATTGGGCAATTAGTACCCTTAAATTACCAAATACACAGGTTAAGGATGTTTATCTTGTGGTAGATGCTTTTTCGGCAAACGAATATTTTAATCGTACAGATAACAGAATGGAAAAGCTGGATTATAGGGGAACAGAACTAACCAAATTTGGCATTGAAAATGCATGGTTTGGGATTGATGATGAACCGTATAAATTGGTTTGATTATAATGAAAATTCAAATTCCAAATAAAAAACGAAAAGCAGCCGATGTGATGCTGGTCTATAAAGATCAGTTAATTACAGAGCCCATTTATAATGGAGGGCAAAGACGTGTTGGTGCTGTTGTAGAGCCTTTTTTGTTGTTTCATAAAAACAATCTTGCAGTAAGAGAAATAGACGACACCACGAAACCTGAAATCGTTAAAGCTTTTTATACCAATAATGATGGACAACGTTTGGAAAGTATCAGTAAAGATGTTGAGGTTGTACTGGTCATAGAGACCCGAAATATGATTGGAGAAGAAGTAATCGTCAATCTAACAAACGATGTTCAATTTGAATACAACAAACAACTGATTACCGACAATCAAGCTTTAAGGTTGAAAATTAAAAACGATGTGGAAAGAATTTATTTATCTGTTGTTCCACAAAAACCAATCTATGAAACAAGCGTTCGAGTAGGTAAATATGAAGAAAAAATATTGGCAACTTATTTTGAAAATGAAGATGGAGAGTCGATCCAACACAGCGGTTGGGGAAATAGAGTCTATATGGTTGTTGAAAGTAAAAATATGATTGGAAAAGAAATTAGTATTGCTTTTAAGGAGGAAGGAAAATGTTTTAAACACCCACGATTACTAGATAATTTGCTAAAAATAACCATCAAAGAAAATATGCAAAAAATAGCATTTGATTTAGAGTGAAATATTCAAATTTTCTAATTATAACGGATTGCGTTGATGAATAGAATCATCTTATAAAACCGCCCCTCGGCTACGCTTGGGGCTCGGATTTCCGTACCCCGAGCGTAGCCGAGGGGTACGATTTGGGACAAAAATGTGCAATTTTAGCTTTAAACTCAACTATCAACACAATCCGTTATAATCAGCAAATTTTAATATTTAGGGACAGTTATCAATTCTCTATTCCTTAATGAATAAATATGGGTGTTTGCACTTATTACATTTTAATCTGACACAACCTATTGAGCATTTTCGATGGACGTTGTGAAATAATAATCACCCATCACCCATCATCCATAAAAAAAATATGCAAACCAGACCCAATTACATAATATTAGATGGTGCAAAAATGCAATTGTCTTTAGAAAAAGCGAAAGAGTTAAACCCTCAACACCAATGTCTTTTTCAAGGAAACCAAGCAAAAAATATGGGAGGAGCTGCTCCTTGGCTTTTTACTTATAGTGTCAATGCTCCTTTGGCTCAATGGTTGTTGGAAGAATCCAAAGAACAGAATTGGGGTGTTTTATTTTACAGTCAACAACCATTAGAAATCATTGTGCAACATTTGCTAAAATTGTTATCAGCCCAAACATCTATTGGTCAACAATATTATTTTCGGTATTACGATCCTAGAGTATTGAACGCTTTTTTACCAAACTGTTCGGTCGATCAACTACATGCGTTTTTTGGTCCCATTGCTTCTTTTTTTAGTGAAACAACCAATGATTATTTATTTCACTACAGTATTCATTCCAATCAAAATGCGCTACAAAAAGAAACCATTACCAGAGCGAATTTCTTTCAGAAAGGAGGGATTCGAATTGTTGGTTAATCATCCTTCATCACAATCATCCGCTAATTTATCGGGAAACTTAATGATGATCTTTGTACCATTTTTCACCACTTCTTCCATCGTAGCATTTAATTGCTTAGATAATAGTTTAATAAGTTGCGAGCCAAAACCAATCTTAGTATTAACTGCCTCAGCATTTTTACCAATGCCATTGTCTAAATAAGTAAGTAGGTAATTTTTAGAATCTTTGGTCAAAGCTATTTTAATAAAACCTTTTTCTTCACCTGGGAAAGCATACTTTAGCGTATTGGTCAGCAGCTCATTGACAATTAAACCAATGGGGACCGCAACGTCTACATCCATTTCTAAAACATCCATATTGCAATTGACCTCAATCTGATCTTGCATCCCAAAAGTGTGGAGAATGCCATCACTCAAATCAATAAAGTAATCCTTCATTTCAATACAAGCCAAATTTTCACCTTGATACAATTTTTGATGAATCATACTCATAGACTGCACCCGGTTTCTACTTCCTTGAATTGCATCTAATGCCACAGAGTCTTGAATCCGATTAGACTGCAAAGCGAGTAGACTAGATACCGTTTGTAAGTTGTTTTTTACCCGATGATGAATTTCTTTAAGCAACAACTCATTTTGTATACTGCGTTCTTCTATTTGCTGGTTTTGTAATTTTAATAAGCTATTGTTTTGCTTGTTCTTTCTAAAATTAAAATACAAACTACTCAACAATGCAATCAGTAATCCCAATATTCCAACAGAAAGCAGTTGTACTTTTTTCTGTTGTAAAATGGTAGACTCTTGTGTGGCAATGGTTTCATCCTTTTTACTCGACTCATATTTTATACCCAATTCCGATTCCAGCGTGTTTGCTTTCTTGGCGTACAAACTGGTTGTATAAAAATCGGCTACCCGCCTAAAGTTGCTGATTATTTTTTCTAAACCACCCCTCGGCTCCGCTCGGGGTTCGGACTGATTGTACCCCGAGCGGAGTCGAGGGGTACATGCAACGAAGCAGTTCGGCAACTTTAGACGGATAGCCAAAAAATCGGCTAATATATGGTGTGTTTCTCCAGCCCTTTTATGGTCTTCGTTTCGCTCTACTTCCTCAATTATCTGATAAATCCATTCTTTTTTTTCTACTGGTTTTTCTTTGATGTTGAGTTTTACCCATTTAAGTGTAGAGCCAATACCTACTGCTCCAATCATATCTGCTTGAGCCGATAAAGGCTGTAACAAAACCAAAAACAGTGCGTGCAACGACAGCCATTTTAATAAAACAGCAAAGAAGTAATGAATAGTCTTTAAAAACATAATGTAAGTATCTGGCACAAATCAAGGGGGCGTTTGAAATTATAATATGGTTTGAATGTTGTTCTTTTGGTTTTACGACTTTAGACGAGTAACCCTTTATGCTGTTTTCAAAAAGCTCAATATTTATTTTAACACAAAACCAAATCTTTTTTAAAAGCAAAGACCAATATACAAGTTCTAATGAAACATACCTTCAAATATCCAAGAATTTCACCTTGCCAAAAAAACTTCGGTAACCAAAAAGTAACGTTCGGAAACTAAAAAGGGCCGTTAGGAAAGATTTGTTTGTGAGCAGTTTTATTGAATATACCTTAGCCTTCAAGTTAATACAATAAGTTTCAATATTCACAACATCCTTTCCCATCTTAACAACTTTGTGAATAAAATAAAACGGAGCATAATCTTAAATTTTTCTAAATAACAAATAAATGGTTTCAGTATCTGTAATGTATTCCGAAGAAGTAAAGCACGCAATCAGTATTGCTCAATCTGTTGCAAAAGAATACAAAAATGAAAAATTCAGCCCCGCACATTTGTTGTTTGGTTTAATGCACAACGATGTAGGATTGGCTTCTTACTTGGTAACCATTGGGAAAGATGTCAATTACATTAGAGATTGGGCAGAGGTATACATAGAGATGGAACCCAAATCAACCAATCTTTCTTCCAGCCCTTCAGGTACTTCTAAGATATCGGTTGTTTTGGAAACGGCAGATGTGGTAAGATTGAAACTGGGAATGGAAATTGTAACGCCGCTTGCTGTATTAGGCGCACTGGTAAAACCAAATGTTGCTTTCGGAAAAGACCAATTAAAAACGCTTCCGCTTACAGAAAACGAACTGATTGCTGCAGTCATTTCTGATAAGAGTTTGGAAGATGCCATTAATCCTATTGCCAATGCATCTGGAAATGGTGCAGCTGGTCAAAATGGAAAACAAAGTGGAGGAGGAACACAGGCATTACATAAATTCTGCACCGATAAAACAGGTTTGGCACAAGAGGGCAAAATTGATCCTATCGTTGGTCGTGATAGAGAAATTAGAACCATCTCAGAAATATTGGGTCGTCGTACCAAACCAAATGTAATTGTGGTGGGGGAACCTGGTGTTGGTAAAACGGCTTTGATCGATGGATTTGCTTTAGAAATTATTGCAGAAAATGTTCCAGAAAGATTAAAAGGAGCTGTTGTCTTTGAATTGGATACAGGAGCTTTGATTGCTGGTGCTGCTTACAAAGGAGAAATCGAAGATCGGCTAAAAAAGATCATTGCTGAAATCAAAAAACATGATAAGGCAATTCTATTCATCGATGAAATACATATGCTTTTAGACAGCGGAGGTTCTATTGGATCAAGTGCTGCAAATTTATTAAAACCAGAATTAGCAAGAGGCGATTTAACAGTTTTGGGCGCAACAACAAATGATGAATATAGAGAATTCATTGAAGCCGATGAGGCATTCAGCCGTCGTTTTGAAATCATTAAGGTAGAAGAACCAGATGAAGAAAAAGCCTATCGAATGATGAAAACCTTGGTGCCTTTTTATGAAGAACACCATGAGTTGAAAATTACAGATGAAGCGTTGAAGGAAACCATTCGTTTGTCTAAAAGATACATCAAAGATCGACGTTTACCAGATGCCTCTATTGATTTGATGGACCAAACAATGGCTGCCATCCGAATGATGGATGAAACCTCTGAATCGGAGCTTAAAAAGCAAACCGAAAGTTTAGTTGAACTCAAAAAAACAGATGCTACTTTGGCAGATGTACAGTGGTTCTATGAATTACTAAAGAGCAAGGTCAGTCCAGTATTGTTCAATCAATTGGAAGATGAAACACAACCAAAATTAATCAAAGACAAAGATGAGTTGATAGCTTATTTAGAAAGAACCATTGAGACGCTAAAAAAGCTGTCTATTGAGAAAAAAGATAAAGTTTCACAAAGTGAAATAGCGGCTGTGGTGGCCTATAAGACAGGTATTCCTTTAGGGAAAATTCAATCAAAGGAGAAAGAGCGTTTGCTCAGTATGGAAGATGTCCTCAAGAAAAGAGTTGTTGGACAAAACCATGCTTTGAAATCTATGTCTGAAGCCATTCTAGAATCTCGTTCTGGTTTGGCAAAAGCAGGGCAACCTATTGGCTCTTTCTTCTTCTTAGGTCCAACAGGTACAGGTAAAACCGAGTTGGCAAAATCTATGGCAGAGTTTTTATTCAACCATGAAAATACCTTACTCCGTTTCGATATGTCGGAGTTCAAAGAAGAACATTCGGCAGCATTATTGTACGGTGCGCCTCCGGGCTATGTCGGATACAAAGAAGGTGGTTTGTTGGTTAATAAAATCAGACAACATCCTTATTCAATTGTATTGTTTGATGAAATTGAAAAAGCACACTCTTCGGTCTTTGATATTTTCTTACAAATATTAGACGAAGGAAAGCTACACGATCGCTTAGGTAAAGAAGGAGACTTCTCTAACTCCATTATCCTATTCACTTCAAATATTGGTAGCGACTTTGTAATGGAAAGCTTCAACAAAGGAGAAATTCCAACCTCCGATAAAATGCTCGAAATTATGAGTGGGCATTTCCGCCCAGAATTCCTTGCACGATTGACAGAAATTGTTCCTTTTGCACCAATATCGGAAGATGTAGTTGAACTCATCTTTGGCATTCACTTAAAAAAATTGGTCAACACACTAGAGCAAAAAGGCATAGAACTAGAGTTGTCACCAGAGGCAAAATCGTTCTTAGCCAAATCAGGATACAATCAGAAATATGGAGCAAGACCATTGACAGGAATCATCAGAAGTCAATTGAGAAGACCCATTTCCAGAATGATCATTTCTAATGAGGTCAAAAAAGGAAATAAAATCACTGTGGGTCTAGAAGGAGAAGATAACGTTACTTGGGCGATTGATTAACGTAGGGGGAATCCTAAGTGGTTGCCCAAATAACCAGATGTGTCTGCTCAACAATCAAAAAAATAAAACAAATTAATTAATAATAACCAAAAAGAATATCAAGTAATCAGAGGAGCAAGGAAAAAATATTGAGTCTCAAATCTCAATTCTAGCACCTCAAATCTAACTATTCTTTTCATCTTAAAATTTCATAAAATTATGATGGATTATTCTTTAGGTGGTCAGGAAAAAAAGCAGACGGTCAACGAAGGCATTGCTGACATACCTCAAAACAAAACACTCTTTGTTCAAAAAATGACCAACGATCCACCTCCTTTTGAGGTAGTGAACGGTTTGAAAACAATGAAAGATATTTTCAACCACTTCAAGCCAGAAGTTGACGTTGCTTTTGAGAAGCCAGATGGTACACAAGAACAAGAAACCCTAGCATTCTCTAAAGTTTGGGATTTTTCAAAAGAAGGCTTGATTGCTCAAAGCTCAACCTTACAAGAAATGCGTGGAAACGAAGTAGATGGTATGAAGTTTTTGAAACAATTACAATCGAATAAAGTCCTTCACGGTGTGGTTCAAGACCCAGAGAAAAAAGCAGCTTATGTTGCTGCGCTTAAAGAGCTTCTTGGTGAACTAGGCGGTGGCGATGATGCTGCTGGCGATGCGTAAGGGTTAACCTATGTGTTCACCCGTTTCAATGTTGGTTAACCAACAATTTTAATCAATTTTTAAAACCATAAAATTATAATATAATGGCAGAAAAAGAAAAACAGGATAATGCCGTAGCGGAGAAGGTAAAAGAAGGTGGTAGTGGTCTGCAGGAAAACCTAAACGTTCTGGCAAAATTAGGAGGATTCAAATTTCTAGAAACAACTGTTGCTGGAATTAAGAACCTCAATCCTCAAAGAAAAGCCTTGAAGAACATCTTCTTATCTGAAGATAGTAAACAAGCAGAAAGAGCTGATTTATCAAGAAGACTAAACTTATGGTTGGACTTACTTGAAAATTCAAACGACGTTGGTGAAATGGTTGAAAAATGCCAAACCAAAGTAGAAGAAGCCAATGCTGGTATGTCAAAAAATATTGGTATGGCTTTAGAAGAAACCAAAGAATTGGAAGCTTCTTACCGTTCTATGTCTTTGTTTTTCCAAAATTGTGAGCAAGACAAATTGCGTAATTTGAATATTGTCAATGCGGCAGTAGAAGATTTAAGCAACGATGCTTACACTTATCAAGAAGATATCAATCTTGAATTATGGAAAAACTATGATCGTCTTGACTTAAGAGACAACTACTCTATGTTGGTTGTTCCAGGATGGATGGGAAGTAAAGCAAATGTGGAAAAATATGCAAAAATTGCCCACAAAAGTAAAGTGATGATGTTGACCGATTATCGAAACTTAGGTGCCTTTGATGAAATCTTAGATGCCTATGAAGCAGATGATCTTGCAGATGGCGAAGCACATATGTCTAATGTGATGATGTCTTGTAATTGGTTGGCTGGTAGAGAACAGTATAATGAAGAAGAAGATGGAATGTTCGTTCCTCCTTCGGCAGCACTTGCTGGAAAGATGTATAAAACATTGATGTCGCAAGTAGCAGCAGGTAAGAAATTTGGTAGTATGACCGATGTTTCTGGGGTTCGTTTCCCATTAATGAAAGGAGAATTATCAAACCTAGAAAAAATTGGACTAGTACCTATGGTAAATGAGTACGGTAAAGTAATGGCATTCTCTGCTAAAACTTTATTCAATGGAGACAACTTAGGTTTACAGACCTATTCGGTTGTAAGAGTATTTGATTACATCACTAAAGTATTGATTGATTTCTTGAATAGAAGAACCTTTGAAAACTTCGATTTCAACAACAAACGTGATTTGCAAAAACAAATTACCAAGTTTTTAAACAGTATTTCAGGTGCTGGAAAATTAATCAAGAAGTTTGAGATATTGAAGTTTCACCAAGATCCACAAGACAAAACAAAAATCTATTTGGATTTGTATTTGGTGCCTTACTTCCCATCAAAGAATTTTACCATTAGTTTGTTTGGTCAAAAAGGAGCCGATACCGATGACGCAGAATATGCAGAATGGTTGGCAGATTACCAACAACAACAATAATAATGTAGGGGCGACCCTATGTGGTCGCCCTCATAATAACAACAATCAAAAAATAATTTTTTAACAATCTAAAATTTAAATTAATGAAGTGTACATTAAAATTATCAGGAAGCCTAACAGGTGAGTTTAAGGTTTTATCATTTGGGTATAACTTATTCCAATCAGTAGATCCTTCTGGTCGTCCAGGTACAGAAGTAATGTGTAGTGAGTTGAGTTTTTCTGTTTATCCAGAAGATAGAGAAAAAGGATATGACAATACTTTTTTCAAATGGTTGATGACCAATGAAGGTGGTGTTAATGGAGAGATTACCTACTATAAAAGTGAGCAAGGTGGTGAGGAAATGAAAAAAATAACGTTTGAGGACGGTTTCTGTACCAGCTTTAACGAATCAACTTCTGCTTATGGAGAAGAACTGGTTCACGATATTTCTGTAGCCGTTCAAACTGCTAAGTTTGATGATATTGATTACAGAAACATGTGGTTGAAAGAATAATCTTGATGATTATTTGTTTCTTAATAATTCTTTAAAAAAATAAAAATAGTATTAATATGAAAATGACATTAAGCGTTAATGATTTAACGAATGAGGCAACCGAATTTAAGGTGCAGTCTTGTAGCTTTGCCTTTAACAAAGCAGCTGGAAAATCTGGTCGTGCGACTTCTCAAGTAATGGGAGGACAAATCAACATTACTTTATATCCTGAAGTAATTGATGAAAATGGATCAACACAATACACCAAAGCTTTTGTGGAATGGATGTTAGATGATTCAGTAGCACATGATGGTGAAATTATTTATTATCAAAGTGATAATGAAGATATGGTCATGAAAAAGGTCGAATTTAAAAAAGGTTTCTGTGTTGCGCTATCTGAAGGTATTCAAGCAGAATCTGGTGAAAGATTAACACAAAGTATTACCATTTCTTGTCTTGAAGTGGAGTTGGGCAACGATGAAATGGTTAAATACCAAAATATGTGGCAAGGATAAAATAAGTAATCTAGTTGCTTCCCAAAAGGGGGGAGAGTTGTATCGGTTTGCTGGTTCAATTATTCCCCTTTTTCCTTTTCCCCTTTTTTCTTGACTAAAATATTTTTCAATATGCCTGCTGATCTTATCAATAAAGTAAATATATCTGTTGATGGTATTTCAATTAAAACATATATCAATTTAGAAATAGATCAAAATATCAATGCCCATCACCAGTTTAAATTGGTTTTGGGTACAATTGATTTATTGGAATCTATGGGAGAAGGTGATTGGAATACACCAATAAACGAGCAATTGGTCAGTTGTCGAAAATGTATTGGTAAAAAGTTTAGGGTTGAGTTTTCGGTGCCCAATATGAAAGGGGTGAGTGGAAATACCTTTGAAGGCTTTGTAACCAATATTTCCATTGCTAGAAATTTTGGTAAAAAACTGGGAGTCGTTTTAACAGGTTACAGCCCAACAATTATGGCAAGTAAAGGCTTAAATTGTGTTTCTTTTGAGAAAATGACGCTGTCTGATATTTTCAAAAAAGTATTGGGTCAGTACTCAGACATTAAAACTAAAATCAGCCCCGCTTTTACAAAAAAAATAGAGTATACGGTGCAATATCGTGAAAGCGATTTTAATTTCTTATCTCGCTTGGCACAAAGATATGGCGAATGGTTTTATTATGATGGCCAAACATTAAATTTGGGTCCTCCAAAAAAAGGGACGGCTGTCGAGTTAAAATTGGGAAAAAATTTAGACTCTTTTGATTGGTCTTTAAATTTGGAACACACTCAGTTTGAACAAGACCAATACAATTACTTGAGCAACGAATTATTTAAGTCTAGCTCCAAAGGGAAATCAGTATCTGGTTTAAGTGATTTTGGAGATTTTACCTTAAAGGAATCAGATAAGTTTTATAAACAAGTGCCTAAAATACCCATTGATTTTTTAACACCCAATAAAAATATTTTACAAGATGTAACGACCACTAAAAGGCAAATGTTGGCAAACAACTTAGTAGAATTTAAAGGTGAAAGTATACATCCTGATATCGAAACAGGGGCAATTATCAATGCAGGCGGAGCTGTAGCCGGTGTGAAGATGTCAGAGGTCGAAAACTATGGTGAATTCATTGTTACAGAGGTAAGCCATCACATTCATATCAATGGTACTTACTACAACACTTTTGTTGCCATTCCTGCCAATGTGAAAATAGCGCCCATTAACCCAAACATCATTCCAGCAAATTGTGAGGTACAAGTTGCAGTCGTCAAAAAAAATGTAAATGACCCAGATAAATTAGGTCGTGTTCGAGTCAATTTTTATTGGCAAGAATCGTCGGATTTATCTCCTTGGTTGAGAATTGTAACGCCTCATGCTGGAAAGAGCAAAGGCATGTATTTTATTCCAGAAGAAGAAGAAGAAGTACTCGTTGGTTTTGAAAATGGTGATCCAGAAAGACCATTTATACACGGCAGCTTTTTTCACAAAAAACAAGGTCCAGGCTTTGAAGACCCAAAAAACTATGTAAAAGGTATTCGTACGGTCAGTAAAAATGAAATCATGTTTAATGATGAACCTGGAAAGGAAACCATCATGATTTTTAATAAAGAAAATAAAAATGAAATTATTTTAACCCTAGATGAAAGTGGAAAGATTAGAATAAAAACAGACAATCTGCTGGAAATGGAAGCAAAGGATATAACGATGAAAGCCAGTAATAATATGTCCATTGAGGTCGGTAAAAATTTAGACATTACTGTAAAAGGAAATAAAAAAGAAAGCATTAAAGGAAACGATACACTCAATGTCACTAAAAATAAAAAGATAAATGCTCAAAAGTTGGTGTATGATTCAAAATCTTCCATTGGCTTGACTTCAAAAACAGATACTAAAATACAAGCAACTTCTTCTTTTGATGTTACAGCAGCTAAAGAGGCAAAAATACAAGCTGGTAAAGGGGTAGAAATAAAAGCTGGTGGAACTGCAAAAATACAAGCAGGTGGAAGTGCAGAAATGCAAGCAGGTGGAAAATGCGAAATTAAAGGTGGTGGTAAAGCAGCACTTCAAGCAGGAGGGATGCTCGATATTAAAGCTGCTGGAATCATTGGTATGATGGGTTCATTGGTTAAAATAAACTAATCAAACCACTCAGTTTTTTAATTTTACAATAATTCTAAACTAATCCCTAAAATCAATCCTTGTACAACAAACATTACAGATTGCCCTTACAGTTCTCAACTATTTTGAGTAAAAAAGCCCATCCATTATGTGAAAACATAGGAGAGTCTATAGCCCAAAATATACACTTGTTTATCCTAACAAGTTTCAATGAACACCGATTCAACAACAACTTTGGATGCACACTTTGGGAAAGCGATTTTTCGGTCGTTCCCGATGTCTCCAATTGGCAAAGCAATATTTCAAAATCATTGGGAGACTCCATCGAAAAACACGAGCGACGTTTGCGGAATATTAAAGTAAAAGTAAACATCGACCAAGAAGAATTTATAGATCCGCTCGATCAAAAAGCCAAGAGAATAAAAAAAAGAATCAAAATAGAAGTGACAGGGAATTTAAAAAGGACGGATGAGAAATTTGGTTTTTCAGACATCATCTATTTCAGCCCTGTTTCTTTGGACTAAAATTAAAAACCATGTTGTGCTTCAAAAAATCGAAGCATTTTAAATCCTGTTTTTTTAGAGCATCCTGCTAAGGGAGGGTGCTCTTTTTTCAATTTAATACCATAACAAAAATACGCAAGGTTTTGTGTCTAAATAAATCAAAAAAAGACGAACCAAAGATCATTCAATAGTATAAAGAGCACGAATCAAAGGATTATTCAATCATTCAAAATTGAGTCTGCTCTAAAAAGTCAAATAATGAAAAAAATCAATTAAAATTAAAATTAAAATAAAAATAAAAAATATCTATATAGTATTTAAAAGCTTCGCTTTTATAAATACCTTTTAATTTTAATTTTAATTCTGGACTTTTTAGAGCAAACTCAAAATTCACTCATTGCCATGTCAAGAAAC
>ENA-ORXT01001337-ORXT01001337.1-marine-metagenome-genome-assembly--contig:-NODE-1337-length-33593-cov-21.833274_pt1 | contig 33593 bp, 28 predicted proteins | sample MGYA00237868_ERZ511482 | MGnify/ENA metagenome assembly ERZ511482 | reverse complement strand
ACGGTGGCCGGCCCGTGGGCAGAGGCATCCAAGGCCGCCTACGTCCTGCACATGCTCGATGAGTTCGTCCACCATTCAGCCGAGATCTCGCTGCTGCGCGACCTGTGGTACTGGTCGCAGCGGTCGCGGTCCTCCGACTGAGGCGGCCACGCCATCGCGGCCGGAACTGGTGAGCGACGTCGTCGGTCAGCTGCGTTGCATGGCGGCGGCTCGTGCCTCGGGGACGTCGTAGCGGTCGAGCATCATGACCTTGTGCCAGGCGGCGACGAAGTCGCGGATCAGCTGATCCTGGCCGTCGTCGGCGCCGTAGACCTCGGCGATGTTACGGAGCTGCGCGTTCGCCCCGAACACCAGGTCGCAGCGAGTCGCCGTGTATGCCCTCGAACCGGACGAGCGGTGGTTCAGGTCGAACGTCATCTCGCTGTCGTCGTGGGGCGTCCACTCGTAGTCCATCGACGTGAGGACCCGGAAGAAGTCGTTGCTCAGCGTTCCGGGTCGGTCGGTGAAGACGCCGTGTGCCGAGCCGTCGTGGTTCGCTCCGAGCACCTTCAATCCGCCCGACAGCACGGTCCATTCGGGAGCGGTCAGCGTCAACAGTCGTGCACGGTCGAGGAAGATGTGTTCAGGAGCGACCGAGTAGCCGAGTCGGTCGTCGTGAAAGTTCCTGAAGCCGTCCGACACCGGCCGCAGCCAGTCGAACTGCTCGACGTCGGTCAGCTCCTGCGTCGTGTCACGCCGGCCAGGCACGAACGGGACCGACACTTCGACTCCGGCGCTGGACGCCGCCATCTCCACTCCGACGCAGCCGCCGAGCACGATGAGGTCAGCGAGACTGACTCGCTTCGCCTCCGAGTCGAAGCCACTCTTGATGTCGCTCAGCGCTGCGACGACGCGCGCGACGCGAGCGGGGTCGTTCACGTCCCAGCTCCTCTGCGGTTCCAGCGCAAGACGGCCGCCGTCGGCGCCGCCACGTTTGTCGCTGTCCCGGTACGTCGAGGCAGCGGCCCAGGCCACTGACACCAGCTCGGGCACGGTGAGATCGCTCTCTGCGATCTGCGCGCGCAGGGCTGCGATGTCGGCGTCGTCGACCTGGTCGTAGTCGGCGTCGGGGATCGGGTCCTGCCATGCGAAGTCCTGCTCCGGAACGTCAGGGCCGAGGTAGCGGCTCTTCGGACCCATGTCGCGATGGACCAGCTTGAACCACGCCTGGGAAAAGGCTTCGGTGAACGCGTCGAAGTCCTGGAGGAACCTCTCGCAGATCTTGCGGTACTCGGGGTCGACCTTCAACGCGATGTCCGAGGTCTGCATCATCAGGGTGTTCATCTGTCCGTCGACGTGAGCGTCGGGTGTCTTCGGTGCGTCGGGGTCGGTCGGTCGCCACTGCAGGGCGCCCGCCGGACTCTCGGTCTGCTCCCACTCGAAGGCGAAAAGGTTGGTGAGGTAGTCGTTGTCCCAACGAGTCGGGTTCGGTGTCCACGCTCCCTCGATGCCGTTGGTCGTCGTGAACTCGGCGTTGCCGGAACCGACCGGGTTGTTCCAGCCCAGGCCCATCTCACTCATCGGAGCGGCCTCGGGGGCCGCGCCGATCTCGTCGGTGCCGACTGCGCCGTGGCTCTTGCCGAAGGCGTGGCCGCCCGCGATCAACGCAACGGTCTCCTCGTCGTTCATCGCCATCCGACTGAACGTTTCGCGGATGTCGCGGGCGCTGTCCATCGGCACCCCGTTGCCGTTCGGCCCCTCGGGGTTGACATAGATCAGCGATTGGTGCGAGGCCGCGAGCGGGTTCTCCAGGTCGTAGCTGTCCTCGTCGACTGCGCCGGTCCACCGAATTCGACGGTTCACCATCTCCTCGGGATGACCGAGCTTGCCGTCGGCGTTGCTGTCTCCGGGGACCGGTTCCCCCATCCAACCCTCGGGACCCCAATAGGTGGCACGGTCAGCCTCCCATGCATCGACCCGCCCGCCGCCGAAGCCGGTGGGCTGCAGACCCATGATCTCCAGGGAGCAGTTGCCAGTGAGCACCATCAAGTCGGCCCATGACAGGGCACGCCCGTACTTCTGCTTGATCGGCCAAAGCAGCCGTCGTGATTTGTCGGTGTTGCCGTTGTCCCACCAACTGCCGATCGGGGCGAACCGCTGCATGCCCTCACCGGCACCCCCACGGCCGTCGGCGATGCGATACGTGCCGGCGCCATGCCAGGCCATGCGGACCATCTGCGGTCCGTAGTTGCCGTAATCGGACGGCCACCAGTCGACCGACGTCGTGAGAAACTCCTTGATGTCGGCTTTCACTGCGTCCAAATCGAGCTTCGAGAACTCGGCGGCGTAGTCGAAGTCACCGCCAAACGGATTGGCGGCGGCCGGATCCTGGTGGAGGAGCTCGACCTTGAGCCGATTCGGCCACCAATGGTCGAGTTGCGGCTCTGAGCCGAGGGCCCCTCCGATCCGAGTCCCGCGGAACGGGCACTCCTCGGTGGTGTCGGCGGCGTGTTCCGGCGTGCTGGTGACCCGTGCTGTTTCTTTCATCAGTTCGTCCCCGATCGTTGGGTCGGGCCCGGGGCACCGCTCGGTGGCGTCACCTCAGCCCGGTTGTGGTTGGTGGGTGTTGAGGGTGTGACCGATCGGTGGCCGGAACAAACGTGACTGTTTCCGAGCCGGGCATAGCCTCGGCAGCGATGGGCGAAGGTGGTGTGAGCAGTACGCGACATGTCGTCACCGGAGAGGCGTCCGCCGCTGTCGGATCGCCTCAGCCGAACCGCACCGCGAGCGGCACTCGCCCGTTCGATCCTCGACGCATGCCCTTCTACTACGGCTGGGTCGTGGTCGTCGCCGGGACGATCGGTGCAATCGCCTCCCTGCCCGGCCAGACCGCTGGCGTCAGTGTTTTCACCGACGACCTCATCACCACGACCGGGTTGACACGTCTCCAGCTCGCGATCGCGTACCTGATCGGCACAGGAACGAGTGGTGTGCTCCTCGGCGCCGGTGGGCGTGCGATCGACCGGTACGGATCGCGCGTCGTGGCACTCGGCGCAGTGCTCGGCCTGAGCTCGACGATGCTCGGACTGAGCGTCATCGGGCCGATGAACACGCCGGTGGGACTCGCCGTGATGTCGATCGGTTTCGGATGTCTTCGATTCAGCGGCCAGGGGTTGTTGACGCTCGCCTCACGGACGATGGTCGCACAGTGGTTCGACCGCCGCCGCGGTCTCGTCACCGCCGTGTCGAGCGCATTCGTCAGCTTCTCGTTCGCCGCGGCCCCGGCGATCCTGCTCGCGCTGATCGACATCGATGGTTTCCGCACGGCGTGGCGGATACTGGCAATCGTTCTCGTGGTCGTCATCGGCACCTTGATCGTCGTGTTCTATCGAGTCAGTCCCGAGGCTGCTGGCATCGAGATCGACGGACGTGGGCGCACGGCGATGCCCGCCGCCGGCGACGCAGAGGTCGATCCGGCCGACCGACCTGCTGTGGTCATCGGGACCGATGCCGACGCCACCCGATTTCAGGCACTGCGCGACATCCGCTTCTGGGCGTTGACGATTCCGGTGGCAGGACTGTCGTCGACAGCGACGGCGATCACCTTCCACATCGTCGACCTCGGTGCGGAACTGGGTCTGACCGACGACGAGGTCGTCAGAGTCTTCGTGCCGATCGCGTTCATCAGCATTCCCGTGACATTGAGCACCGGCTGGCTGGTCGACCGTGTCACACCGCTCACCATCGCAGCCGTGATGGCCGGAGCGCAGCTGGTGATGTACCCGAGTGTCGGACTGCTCGACACCACCTGGGGCGCATTGCTCGCGATCATTACCTGGGGTATCTCACAGGGGTGCTTTTCGTCGTTGACCTCTGCGGCCATGCCGAAGGTCTTCGGCCGCCGTCATCTGGGTGCCATCTCTGGGGCGCAGATGAGCGCCATGGTGATCGGAAGCGCCATCGGCCCGGCGTTCTTTGCGCTGGCGCATTCGCTGACCGGCGGGTATCGAACGGCCCTGTGGCTCTCCGCGCTCGTTCCTGCAGCCGGCCTGCTGCTCGCCGTCGAGAGTCTGCGCCGCCACCGCGCCTGACACCCACCCCCGTTTCAGTCACATCGAGTCACATCGGGGACAGGCACAAACGTGACGCGAACGCGCCGACATGTGACGAGGGGCGCATCGATCGTTCGGTTGTGAACCGCAGATAGCGTGGACAGCCGTGTCTTCCACCGAAACCCCCATCTCTGAAGGTGCTGCACTGTCGTCGCGCACCGATATCCGCAACCTGGCAATCGTTGCCCACGTCGACCACGGCAAGACCACCCTCGTCGACGCCATGCTCCAGCAGTCCGGCGCGTTCGGTGCCCACGAAGAAGTCGTCGAGCGGGTCATGGACTCCGGCGACCTCGAGAAGGAAAAAGGCATCACGATCCTCGCCAAGAACACCTCGCTCGTGTGGGACGACAAGGCCAGCGGCGAGAAGATCACCCTCAACATCGTCGACACCCCCGGCCACGCCGACTTCGGTGGCGAAGTCGAACGGGCCCTCACGATGGTCGACGGCATCGTCCTGCTGGTCGACTCCGCCGAAGGCCCGCTTCCGCAGACGCGCTTCGTGCTCCGTAAGGCGCTCGCCCGTGATCTTCCCGTGATCCTCGCGATCAACAAGATCGACCGCCCCGACGCCCGCACCGCCGAAGTCGTCGACGAGGTCTATGAACTCTTCTTCGACCTCGACGCCCGCGAAGACCAGGTCGAGTTCCCCATCGTCTACTGCTCGGGTCGCGATGGCTGGGCCACGCTCGACCTCGACGAGGCGCACGCCATCGTCAAAGGTGACGTGGCCGGCAAAGATCTGACGCCGTTCGTCGACACGCTCCTCGAGAGTATTCCTGCACCGACCTACACCGAGGGAGCGCCGCTCCAGGCATGGGTCACGAACCTCGATTCGTCGCCCTACCTCGGCCGCCTCGCACTGCTGCGCATCATGGAAGGCGAGATCAAAAAGGGCCAGTCCGTCGCCTGGATGAAGGTCGACGGCACCGTTGCTCGGGCCAAGATCGCCGAACTGTTTCTCACTGAGCACCTCGAGCGCGTGCCTGTCGAATCCGCCCGTCAGGGAGATCTCGCGGCCATCGCCGGCATCGAAGACATCTTCATCGGTGAGACTCTTGCCGACCCCGAGAACCCGATCGCGCTGCCGTTGATCACCGTCGACGAGCCGGCACTGTCGATGACCATTGGCATCAACACCTCGCCGCTCGCCGGGCGCGAGGGCAAGAAGCTGACCGCCCGCCTCGTCAAGGCCCGCCTCGACCAGGAACTCATCGGCAACGTGTCGATCCGCGTGCTGCCGACCGAACGTCCCGACGCGTGGGAAGTGCAGGCCCGTGGTGAACTGCAGCTCGCGATCCTCGTCGAGCAGATGCGTCGAGAGGGCTTCGAACTGACCGTCGGTAAGCCGATCGTGCTGACCAAGGAGATCGACGGCAAGGTCTACGAGCCGGTCGAGCGAGTCACGATCGACGTGCCCGACGAGTACCTCGGCGCGATCACGCAACTCCTCGCGACCCGAAAGGGTCGGATGCAGAACATGGGCGGTAGCGGTTGGGTCCGGCTCGACTACCTCGTCCCGGCACGCGGCCTGATCGGCTTCCGTACCCAGTTCATGACCGAGACCCGCGGTACCGGCATCATCAGCCACATCTTCGAGGACTATGAGCCGTGGGCCGGCGAGATCCGCGCCCGCGCCCAGGGCGTCCTCGTCAGCGACCGGACCGGCCCCGTCACCAACTACGCAATGATCAACCTGCAAGACCGTTCGCAGATGATGGTCAAAGCCGGCGACGACGTGTACGAAGGCATGATCATCGGCGAGAACTCTCGCGCCGGCGACATGGATGTCAACATCTGTCGTGAGAAGAAGCAGACCAACGTCCGTGCGTCCTCGTCCGATGAGACCGTGAAGGTCACCCCGCCGAAGCTCCTCAGCCTCGAAGGCGCCCTCGAGTTCATCAGCGTCGACGAATGCGTCGAGGTCACGCCCGACAACATCCGGATCCGCAAGGTCGAGCTCGATCCTACGATCCGCGCGCGTGCAGCGAAGAAGGTCAGCAACGAACTCAAGGCCGAAGCCGAAGCCAAGGGCTGACCCCCGACGCACCGACTCCGGCACCGGAGAGCGGTGACCTGTCTCTCGCCGGGACGGGTTGGATCGAAATGCGGCATACTGCGGACGTGACCGAGATGATCGAGGCGGACGTCCCTGCTGCCCTGGCGGACAAGGTCGCACAGCTGGAGAACGGGCTGCGCGAACTCGGCAGTGTCGTAGTCGCGTTCAGTGGGGGAGCGGACTCGGCGTTCCTCGCTGCGGCTGCCCATCGCGTCCTCGGCACGGAACGAACGCACTGCGTCACAGCGGTGTCGCCGTCGCTCGCCGGTGACGAAGCCGACGACTGTCGTCAGCTCGCCGACGAGTGGGGTCTGCGATGGACGCCGGTCATCACTCACGAGATGGAACGTGCCGCCTACCGAACGAACGACACCGACCGTTGCTTCCACTGCAAGGCCGAGTTGATGGACGTGGTCGCGCCGATCGCTGCGGTCGCCGACGCGACGATCGTGCTCGGGGTGAACGTCGACGATCTCGGTGACCATCGGCCCGGCCAGCAGGCCGCCGAGCAGGCCGGCGCTCGATTCCCGCTCGTCGAAGCCGGTTTCACCAAAGCCGACGTGCGTGCCGCTTCCCAGCATTTCGGGCTGCGCACCTGGGACAAGCCTGCTGCGGCCTGCCTCGCGTCGCGTATCCCGTACGGGACCGAAGTGTCGATCGGCATTCTGAGCCGGGTCGACCGTGCTGAGGCCGCGCTCCACCGCCTCGGGTTCGGCCAGGTCCGCGTCCGCCACTACGACGACACCGCTCGCGTCGAAGTGGATCTCGCAGACCTCGCAGCCGTCGTCGAGCGTCGTGTCGATGTCGTCGCCGCGGTCAGGGCGGCGGGCTATCACTACGTCACGCTCGACCTCGAAGGCTTTCGCAGCGGCAATCTCAACGACGACCTCACCACACCTGACCTCACCACCTGACCTCACCACACCTGACGTCCCAATCTCCGACATCCTGCGCTCAGGTCGCGGTGTGTGCGAAACGAGCGCGGGATTTGTGGGGTGTGACGGTTCGATTGCTCGGGTGCACGGCTGTTCACGTAACGTCGGGCGGCATGAAGCTCTCCATGCAGATCAGTTATTCGGGCGACTTCCACGCCGACGTCGCCAAGGTTCAGGAACTCGAAAAAGCCGGCCTCGACGTGGTCTGGGTGCCGGAGGCGTACAGTTTCGACGCGGTGTCCCAGATGGGGTACCTCGCAGCCAAGACCGACACGATCGAGATCGGAGCCGGCATTCTCAACGTGTTCTCCCGCACTGCGACGTGCATGGCCCAGACCGCAGCAGGCCTGGACTTCGTGTCCAGCGGCCGGTTCATCCTCGGCCTCGGAGCGTCGGGCCCGCAGGTCATCGAAGGCTTCCACGGCATGCCGTATGAGAAGCCGATGCCCCGCATCCGTGACTACATCAACGTCTGCCGAATGGCGATGAAGCGTGAGAAGGTCGTCTACGACGGCCCGACCGTCCAGGTTCCGCTGCCCGACGGCCAGGGCACCGGCCTCGGCAAGCCGCTGAAGCTCATCAATCACCCCGTCCGCGATGCGGTCCCGATCTTCTGGGCGAGCCTGATGGGGCTGTCGGTCACTGCGACGGCGCAGCACGCCGACGGTTGGCTGCCGATCTTCTTCGACCCGGAGAAGTTCCACGATGTGTGGGGCGACGAACTGAAGAAGGGCACCGCCAAGCGTGACGAGTCGCTTGGCCCGGTACAGATCTCCGCCGGTGGCATGGTGGCCATCGGAGACGATCTCGTCGGCGACAAGGCGAACCAGATCCTCGACATGGCTCGGCCGAGTGTCGCGCTCTATGTCGGTGGGATGGGCGCCCGCGACAAGAACTTCTACAACACGATCATGCAGAAGTATGGCTACGTCGACGAAGCCATCGGCATCCAGGACGAGTACCTGGATGGCAGCAAGGAAAAGGCTGCGTCGCTCGTGCCCGCCGAGATGCTCGCCAACACGAACCTGGTCGGCCCGGCCGGCCACGTCAAGGAGCGCATTGCGGCGTACAAGGAAGCCGGCGTCACGCACCTGTCGGTCAACCCGGTCGGTGCGGGTTCGGTGGAAACCATCGAGAAGCTGCGCGGACTCCTCGACTGACAGTTGCTTTCACCGCTGAATTGATCGGGCGGGGCGGGAACCGTGGGCGGCCCGCCGACGTCCAACTGGCATGACGCTGCGTCCTCATGCCCACATCCGTCGCCTGATCGCCGCAGTTGCCGGCTGTGCCCTGGTCATTGTTGCGTGCGGGAGCGACGACGGGTCCTCGGCGGTTGACCCTGCGCCCGCAACCACAGCGGATGCGACCGAATCGACCGAAGCACCGACGATGTCGCCTCCGTCCGGCGGCGGGTGGATCGACGGCGAGCCCGAGTGGAACGGTTCCCTGGATGAGTCGGCGGAATCGTTCGATGCCGAAGCGACCAGCGCCGCGCCCGCCGCAGAATCCAGGGCTGCCGACGACACCGACGATGCCGTTGCCGCAGGCGAGTCCGCGACCTTGGACGAAGCACTGGCAGTAGAGCCGACCTCGCCGCCGGTCGATCGACCGATCGACACCAGCCCGTTGCGGGCCGGCAGCGTCGACGACAATGCCGACTTCACCGGATTCCTTTCCTACCTGGATCGGATCGCCGACCTCGGTGTGACCACTCGCGACTTCGACCCGACCGGGCGGTCGATCATCTCCGTTGTCGACGAAGATGGGCGTCCGGTTCCCGGCATCGCCCTGGAAGTCGTCGTCGGCGACGAATTGGTGACGCTGCGCACCACCGCTGACGGCACGGCCCGATTCCATCCGGCGTTCTACGGTGCGCCGACCGACGGCACCGTCGAGTTCGGGTTCGCCTTTGCTGACATGGAACTCGTTCCCGTGGCGGCTGGCGACGACGTCACCATGGTCGCACCCGCTTCGACCATCGGCGACCCCGTCCCGCTCGACGTGTTGTTCCTGCTCGATGCGACGGGCTCGATGGGCGACGAGATCGACCGCCTCAAGCAGACGATCGACTTCGTTGCGGAGCGTGTCACGGCGCTCGACCCGGCGCCAGACGTTCGCTTCGCGATGACGCTCTACCGTGATGAAGACGATGCGTTCGTCACGGCAAACTACGACTTCACCGGCGACATCGGTGAGTTCCAGGCAGCGCTTGCCGACGTGGTCGCCGATGGTGGCGGCGACTACCCCGAAGCGCTCGATGAAGGCCTCGCCGATGCGCTGACACAGCCAGCGTGGCGCGATCCGTCCGATGCAGTGCAACTGATCTTCGTGGTGGCCGATGCTCCGCCGCAGGTCGGCCGTCAGGTCGAAGTGCCGTACACGGACTCGGTGCGTACCGCCATCGAGCGGGGCATCAAGATCTTCCCGGTCGCATCGTCGGAGAGTGACGACCAGGCCGAAGCCGTGTTCCGCCAGATGGCCCAGGCGACGGGTGCGCCGTTCGTCTTCCTCAGTAACGGCGCCGCTGGAGCGGCAACCGGCGAATCGACCGACATCGCCTCGACCGACTACGAAGAGTTGGCCCTCGACGAACTGGTCGTCCGCCTGATCGCCGAAGAACTCTCGGACCTCAACGGCGATGGCGGCGCGAGCGGCGGTGGACAGGTCACGGTGCCGACCACGGTTCCGCCAGTCACCACGAACCCCGACGGCCAATGACACCGTCCGCTCCGGACGTTTTCATGAGCTTGATGCAGAAACTGTGCGCAGCAAGCTCATGAAAACGTGCGGGCGGCTGACGGCTATGTTGCGGTGATGGCCGACACCGACATGACTGTTGCTGAGCGCGAGGCCTTCCTCGCGGGCGTGCACGTCGGAGTGCTGTCGATCGCCCGAGAGGGCAAGGGTCCGTTGTCGTTGCCGATCTGGTACCTGTACGCCGACGGTGACGTCCTCATCTCGATGAACGGCGCCTCGGTGAAAGCCGAACTCCTCCGCAAACGTGGCCGCGCGACACTCACGGTCCAGCAGGAGAAGCCGCCATACAAGTACGTCATGGTCGAGGGCGCCGTCACCGTGCAGCAGGAGGACCTGGACATCGAGGCTCTTGCCGTGCGCTATCTCGGTCCGGAGATGGGCGCCTGGTACGCGCAGAACAATCCTCCGAACGACGACACGGTGGTTGCCCGGCTCACTGCGGACCAGTGGCTGACCGTCGACTACGGGAAGGCGATGTAGCCGTGCCGACCCACCGGAGCGAACCACCGGAGTGGATCGAGACCGCACCGCTCGTCTTCAGCAACACCATCGAGATCGCTGCCACCGCGACCGAGGTCTGGCAGCACATTGCCGACCACACGGCATGGCCCGAGTGGTTCGAGGCGCTTGACTCCGTCGAGGTGACCGGTGCGTCTGCGGGCGTCGGCGGCAAGCGCAAGGTGACCTCCAAGCGCCTGCCGCTGCACGAAGAGTTCACGGGGTGGAATGAGGGAGCACAGTTCGCGTTCGCCATCGTGAAATCTCCGCTGCTCTTCCTCGCTGCGATGGCCGAAGACGTCAAGATCGAGGCCACGGATTCCGGCTGTCGGGTGACCTACCGTCAAGGAATCGAAGCAAAGAAGGGTTTCGGTTGGCTCGCGAACGCCGCGATGAAGGGCCTCGATGCCGACACCGGCACGGCGTTGGCCAACCTGAAGGTCCGCGCCGAGAACTGACCGGCCACGACAGGCCGTTCTGCGGATCGATGCCGGGACGTGCGGTCAGACCATCCCGCGCAGCCACCAGAGGCTGAGTGCCCAGGCGAGGGCGAGGAGCAGAAACGACGTCATGGCCCACCGCCACGTCAGTTCCTTCACGATCTCGATCTCTTCACCGAGCGTGTCGCCGAGCGACGCCTGGATCTGGTCGTAGGCGTCGACCAGCTCGGTTCCGGTGCGTGCCTCGAACGCTGCGCCGCCGGTGGTCTCGGCAACCAGTTCGAGGTCCGCTGGCCGGACCGGCACCGGGAAGCGTTCGCCGCTGACGGGGTCGACGATCGTGCCGCGCTCGGTGCCGAAGGCGATCGTGAACACGGGGACGCCGGCATCAGCAGCTTCCCGTGCGCCCTCTGAGGTGAGGCGGCCGACCGTCGTTTCGCCGTCGCTCAGCAGGACGACGACCCCGGGTGCGATGTCGTCATCTCGCTGGGAAGCGTCGTCGCCCCCTTCTTCTTCGTCATCGACGCCGTTGAGGAGCAGACGCGTCGACACCGACAGCGCCTCGCCGATCGCTGTGGACTCGTTGAGTTCGAGTCGGTCGAGACCTCGATCGAGCGCTGACCGGTCGAGTGTGGGATTCACTTCGACGTTGACATTGCCGGAGAACGACACGAGGCCGACTTCGACACCGTCGTCGACTTCATCGATGAAGTCACGCGCTGCTGCTCGAGCGGACTCGAAACGGTTGGGTTCGACATCGTCGGCTTCCATCGACAGCGAGACGTCGAAGGCCACGAGGATTCGCCCCTCGCTCTTCGTGCGCTCCGTACTCCGGTCGACGGGTCGAGCAATGGCGATGACCGCTGCAACGAGACCGAGGATCTGGATCGCCGCCACGACATGGCGCTGCCAATTGGGCCGCTCCGGGGCGATCTCGTCGAGCAGGTCGACCTGGGTGAAGCGCACGGCAGTCCGGCTCCGCCACTGCAGGACGACGACGTAGAACCCGGCAAGGCCGACGACGACGAGCAGAAACCAGAGGCGGCCGGCCTCGAGAAAATCGGTGCTCATCGCGTGAGCACCCCACCGCGCACGGCCTGGGTCCGTCGTCGTTGGACATGCCCGACGATGGCGCCGAGCCAATCTCCGTCTGTCGACAACTCGACGATCTGTGCCCCGGTTCGGGCCAGCTGATCCATCCGGGTCGAACGTTTCGCGGCCGCTGCGTCGATGAACTTGCGTTGGACCGCTGCGGTCACTCGGACTTCGCGGTGGCGACCCGTCGCCGGATCGGCCATCTGCACCAGCCCGATCGGAGGAACGTCGTATTCGCGCGGGTCGTGCACCGTGACGGCGAGCAGATCGTGACGCAGACTGAGACGGCCGAGGGCTGGGCTCCATTCGGTGCCTGCGAAATCTGAGATCACTGCGACGAAGCCGCGCCGCTTGGCGAGCGCGCCCACCCGGTCCAGCGCACCAGCCAGGTCAGCGGCGCCGAGCCCTTCCGACGGTGGGGGAGCGGCCAGGGTGGCCAGTATCGCCCGGACCTGGTTCGCCCCAGCGCGAGGCGGCACGACGTGGATGTCAGGGCCGGCGATCATCACCGCACCCACTCGGTTCTGGTTGCGGGCGGTCAGGAAACCAATCGCCGCGGTGGCCGCCAGGGCGGTCTGGGCCTTTGTGTTGTTGACAGTCCCGAAGTTCATGGTCGCCGACGCATCGATGACGAGCCAGGCAGTGAGGTCGTGGTCGGCGATCTGCTCGCGTACGTAGGTCTCCTGGGTTCGAGCGGTGACGTTCCAGTCGATTCGGCGGACGTCGTCGCCCGGCTGATACGGCCGCGATTCACCCGGCTCGGACCCGTGTCCGGGCGTCAGACCCTGGTAGTTGCCGTGGAGAACACCATCGAGCCGGCGGCTGATCGTGAGCTCGAGCGAACGCACCAACTCAGTGACCGTGGCCGACGAAGGGCCGTGTGCCCACTGCCCTGATTCGGGTCGCGGCTCACTGGTTGCCGACAAGAGTCAGCTCCGACCGAACACGTCGTTGGGCTTGGGCGACACCCAGTTCGCCGGCACCGTTGCCAAGATTCGTTGGATGACGTGGTCGGCGGTGATGTCTCTGGCGAGGGCGTCATAGGTCAGCAACAGCCGGTGACGGAGGATCTCCGGAGCGAGGTCGAAGACATCCTGAGGTGTTGCGTAGGTCCGGCCCCGCAACATCGCCATTGCTCGTGCACCCTTGACGAGGTTGAGCGATGCTCGCGGACTCGCCCCGAGACCGATCACGCTGCCGAGGTCGGCGAGATTGAACCGGTCCGGGTAGCGAGTGCACTGCACCAGGTCCACTGCATACTGCGCGACGGAACGATCGACGAACACCTCGTCGGCGCGGCCTTGCAACGCAATCAGCTGATCGAGCGTGATGACTTGGTCGGGAACGGGCTGCGCAGAGGAAATGCTCATCCGGTCGAGAATCATCATCTCCTCGTCGGCGGTCGGATGATCGAGCACGATCTTCATCATGAATCGGTCGCGCTGCGCGTCAGGAAGCTGATACACGCCCTCGGATTCGATCGGATTCTGCGTAGCGACGACGAAGAACGGTGGGTTGACCGGGTGCGTGACACCGCCGATCGTGACCTGCTGCTCGGCCATCACTTCGAGCAACGCCGACTGGACTTTGGCGGGGGCACGGTTGATCTCGTCGGTCAGCAAGAAGTTCACGAAGACCGGGCCGAGTTCGACATCGAAGGTCTCGGACCCCGCCCGATAGATGCGTGTGCCGACGATGTCGGATGGCAGCAGATCGGGCGTGAACTGGATTCGGGCGAACGAGCCGCCGACCACATTGGCCAGGGTCTCGGCGGCCAGGGTCTTCGCGAGACCGGGAACCGACTCGAGCAGACAGTGGCCGCGACACAGCACGCCGACGAGAAGCCGTTCGAGTAGGCGAGTCTGGCCGACGATGACCTTGCGCAGTTCGAAGAAGATCTTCTCGAACGTCTCGGCAGTTGCGAGGTCGTTCATCGGTGCGCCGGCCTCCGGGTAGTTCGGTGCCTGGTCGGGTTGGGATGACAGTTGGGATGCAGCCGACCACGGGTCGGGGGTGTCTCCCGTGCCACTCGTCACTGGTCCGTCCGCCGTTTCGAAATCGCTCATTCGTCAAGCAAGCTACCTGCATCAGCGGCGGTGATCCGGTCGTGCCCGGAGGCCGGGTACCGTGGCTTCATGTCCAAGCCTCACGCGGACCCCGATGCCGGCCGGGGCGACGACTTCGATGCGGTCGCCTTCGAACAGGCCGAGCGAGCCGGGCGCGAAGAGCGCGCCGCAACTCGCAAGCTCTCGTCGATCGAGGCGGGGCGACGCAAGGGAGGCCTCGCCGGCGCCGCCATGGCGGGAGCCATGCTCAGCCTGCAGGAGATCTACGAGGGTCCGGCCCATGACGCCGACATCGTCGAAGTGTCCGAGAGCCCAGACGAACCAGGCGACATCGACACCGATGGCATCGAAGTGTCGGTCGACGGCACCAACGTGTGGGCGCCACCACCCGGTGGCGGGAACTCCGACGACGGTCACCCGGCACGGTGACGCGCACGTCGCCGCGGCGCTCGTATCCTCGGCACGGTGACGGACCCTGGCAGCGAGCGCATCTCGACTGATGTCCTCGTGGTCGGCGGCGGGCCTGCGGGTACTGCTGCGGCGATCGAACTCCGGCGCGCCGGACGCACCGTCACCCTGATCGATCGAGCGGTGTTCCCGCGTGACAAGTGCTGTGGCGACGGCCTGACGACGCTTGCACTCCGTGAACTGGAGCACCTGGAGTTCGATCCATCGAACGTGGTCGACTGGTTCGACGTCGACGGTGCTGCGCTGCGTTCACCGTCGGGCAGAGAAGTCGTGGTTCCACTCGACGGGCCCGGCAGCTACGCCGCTGTGGCACCGCGGGTGCAACTCGACAACGCCTTGCTCGAACAGGCCCGAGCCATCGGTGTCGACGTCCGCGACGGTGTCGGCTTCGAGTCGCTGGTCACCCTCGATGACCGTGTCGTCGTCACAGCTGGCCCGCTGTCCGTCTCGGCTCGATATCTCGTGGCTGCCGATGGGATGTGGAGCCCGGTCCGCAAGGCGCTCGGGCTGAACAAGACGGGGTACCTCGGCGAATGGCACGGCTTCCGCCAGTACGCCAGCGGCGTCACCGGCACCGCTGCAACACAGCTACACGTCTGGTTCGAAGAGGATCTGCTGCCCGGCTATGCATGGTCCTTTCCGCTCCCGAACGGCCGGGTGAATATCGGTTTCGGTGTGTTGCGCGATGGAGTCCGCAAGACCAAGGACATGAACGGGCTCTGGCTCGACCTGCTGCAACGAGCGCATGTCGTCGAGGCGCTCGGGCCGGATTTCGAACTCGAAGATCGCCACACGGCGTGGCCGATTCCGGCGCGCATCGACGAAGCGGTCCTCGTCGAGGGACGCGTGTTGTTCACCGGTGACGCGGCGATGGCGACCGACGTGATGACCGGTGAAGGGATCGGCCAGGCGCTGCTCACCGGGCGACTGGCGGCCGAGGCGATCATCGCCGGCGGGGCTACCCAACCGGAGATCGCCGCTGGTGTGTATCGCGCCGAAGTACTCCACCACTTGCGCGCCGATCACAAGATGTCGGCAGCGTTGGGCTCGATACTCGCCTCGCCGTGGGGAACGCGCGGAGCGATACGCGTGGTCGACGCCAGTGGGGCCTGGGGTCGCCGCAATTTCGCTCGATGGATGTTCGAAGACGAGCCGCGGGCGATCGTGCTGACGCCGAGACGCTGGCACCGCAGGTTCCTGAAGCGCCCCGGCGTACATCTCTGATTCTCTCCTGCTGATCGCCTCCTCAGGCGCTCGCGACTGCGAGCACGGTTGTGCTGCTGGCACCCGGTCGACACTCCGGCTCGGGAGGATGCCGGCACGCTTCCTACGGTGGGGAGATGAGTCGACTGTGTGAAGGAAAGATCGCCATCGTCACGGGAGCGGGCCGAGGCATCGGCCGCGAGCACGCCTTGAGCCTCGCTCGCCACGGCGCGAAGGTCGTCGTGAACGACCTGGGCGGAGCTCGCGACGGCACGGATGGCAGCGGTGACGCATCCTCGCCCGCGCAGCAGGTGGTCGATGAGATCCTCGCAGCCGGAGGTGAGGCAGTCGTCAACGCCGACAACGTCGCTGACTGGGACGGCGCCAAGCGGATGGTCGATCAGGCGATCGACGCCTTCGGAGGGCTCGATGCCGTTGTCAACAACGCGGGAATCCTGCGTGACCGGATGCTCGCCAACATGACTGAAGCGGAATGGGACGCCGTGATCAACGTCCATCTGAAGGGAACCTTCGCCCCGGCGCGCCACGCTGCCGCGTACTGGCGCGAACGCTCGAAGGCCGGCGATGAGGTGGCCGGGCGCATCGTCAACACCACCTCGGTGTCAGGGATCTACGGCAACGTCGGACAGTCGAACTACGGCGCAGCGAAGGCGGGGATTGCTTCGTTCACCCAGATCACGGCGATGGAACTCGCCCGCTACGGGGTCACGGTCAACGCCGTCGCACCGGTCGCCCTGACCCGGATGACCGAAGACCTCGGACCCGCTCCGGAAACCCCGGAAGAGGCCGAGATGCGGTCCCCGAAGTGGATCGCGCCGATCGTCACCTGGCTCTGCTCGGACGAAGCCGCGAATGTGACCGGCCGGGTGTTCGAAGCATCCGGACAGTTCCTCGCCGTGGCCGAAGGCTGGGTCCGCGGGCCGAGCACCGCGCCGGTCGAGGACCCCGAAGCACTCGGCGAGATCGTCGAGTCGCTGCTCGCAAACGCCCGTGGTCGAACCGGCATGAACGGCAAGCCCGTCACCTCCTGAGCGAACTCAGTCACGTTGGGGACAGGCACCGACGTGACTGGGGCGCAGCTCACCCGAAATCAGCAACCGAGAAGAGGACGATCAACATGGCAATCAATCCCGACGCAGTCGGCTCGAAGAGTGAGCCGGTCGAAGCGAGTTGGACCTCCCGTGACGCACTGCTCTACGCCGTCGGCATCGGTGCGGGCCACGAGGACCTGGCATTCACCACCGAGAACAGCAACGGCATCGACCAGCTCGTCTACCCGACCTTTCCCGTCGTGATCGGCTGGGGCCGCGGCTCGGCAATGGGCAAGATCGGCAAGTTCAACCCGGCGATGCTCGTCCACGGACAGCAGGCCGTCACGCTGCACCGACCGATTCCCGTCGAGGGGACCGTCACGTTGACGAGCGAGATCACTGGAATCCACGACAAGGGGAGCGCAGCGGTCGTCGTCTCTGAGACGGTGGCGATGATGAACGGTGAGCCGCTGTACACGAACGTCGGATCGTCGTTCATGCGTGGCGAAGGTGGGTGGGGCGGCGACCGTGGGCCCTCCGGGCCGAAAAATGTGCCACCAGAACGTGGCGCCGATCACGAGGTCTCGTACGTGACCGGCCGCGACCAGGCCTTCGTCTACCGACTCTCCGGTGACCGTAATCCGCTCCACACCGACCCGGAGTTCGCCGCACGGGGTGGCTTCGACACTCCGATCCTGCACGGACTCTGCTCGTACGGTTTCACCGGGCGGGCGCTGCTGGCAGCCCTGTGTGGCGACGACCCTGCACGGTTCCAGCACATCGAGGGCCGATTCGCCTCGCCGGTCATCCCAAGTGATGCGCTGACGGTCCGCATGTGGAGCACGGGCGACGGGGAAGCGATGTTCACGACGAGCGCAACACCGGCCCGAGGCGGCGACGAGCGGATCGTCATCGACCAGGGCCTGCTCCGACACGGTTGAACGGCACGGTTGGGCAGCACGGTTGGGCAGCACGTTTGAGTAGCACGGTTGGGCAGCACGTTTGAGTAGCACGGTTGGGCAGCACGGTTGAGCAGCACGGTTGAGCCGCACCGCGGCGAGAGTGCTACCGGGTCAGAGCGACCAGATGGTCGACGATCTCGCCAATCGCGACGTCGGTGCGTTCGCCTGACTTGCGATCCTTGACCTCGATCGTCGGGTTCTCGTCGTCGTTGAGGCCCCGCCCGACCACGACGATCGTCGGGATGCCGATCAGTTCAGCATCCTTGAACTTCACGCCGGGCGAAACCTTCGGGCGGTCGTCGAGCATCACGCGCACGCCCGCAGCCTCGAGCGATGTGGCGAGTTCCTCGGAGTACGGACCGTGTGGCGTGCCCTCTTTGCCGGCACTGACGATGTGGACATCGGCAGGCGAGATCTCGCGCGGCCAACACAGACCGCCGTCGTCGAGCGTGGCTTCGGCCACTGCCGCCAGACAACGCGACACGCCGACGCCGTAGCTGCCCATCGTGGGTGTGACCGGCTGGTCGTTCGCGTCGCGGACCGAGAGTTCCAGGGCCTCGGCGTACTTCGTGCCGAGCTGGAAGATGTGGCCGATCTCGATGCCGCGGGCGATCTCGACGACCGAGCCACACGAGGGGCACGTGTCGCCCTCCAGTACTTCGGCTGCTTCGATGACACCGTCGCCGGTGAAGTCGCGTCCTGCAGTGAGGTACAGCACATGGTTGTTGTAGGCGTCGGCACCCGTGATCCACTGGGTGCCGTCGACGATGCGCGGGTCGAGCAGATAGCGGATGCCCGACTCCTTCGCTGCACCGAGGACGCCGGGGCCGATGTAGCCCTTCTTCAAGGCCGGATACTGCTTGAAGTCGTCCTCGTCGAACGGTTCGACCTCGGCGGGGGCGACCTGGGCTTCGAGCCGCTTCATGTCGACCTCACGGTGGCCCTCGACACCGACCGCGAGCGGCTCGATCGTGCCGTCCGGGTGCTTCAGTTTCACGACGACGTTCTTCAGCGTGTCGGCCGCCGTCCAGTCGCGGTCCGGGTGTCGTGTCTCGGGATCGTTGTTGACGAAGTCGACCAGCTTGGCGATCGTCGGCGTCTTCGGAGTGAGGTGCGGCATCGCTGCGCGTAGCCCGTCGAGCGGGATCGAGTCCGGCACCGGGGTGTCGACGGCTTCGACGTTGGCCGCGAAGTCGCAGGACGTGCAACGGATGAAGGTGTCCTCGCCGACCGCGAGCGGAGCGAGGAACTCCTCTGATGCGGACCCGCCCATTGCTCCCGAGGTGGCGGCGACGATCACGAACGGCAGGCCCATGCGATCGAACAGCTTGATGTAGGCCTCGCGGTGGGCCTCATAGGACTGCTGGAGGCCGGCGTCGTCGAGGTCGAAGCTGTAGGAGTCCTTCATCAGAAACTCCCTGGTGCGCAACAGTCCGGCGCGCGGGCGGGCCTCGTCTCGGAACTTCGTCTGGATCTGATAGATCACCAGCGGCAGGTCACGGTAGGAGCTGTACAGGTCCTTGACCGTGAGCGCGAACATCTCCTCGTGCGTCGGAGCGAGCAGGAAGTCGGCGCCGTGGCGGTCCTGTAATCGGAAGAGGTTGTCGCCGTACTCCTCGTACCGATCAGTCGCCACGTACGGCTCGATGGGAAGCAGAGCGGGGAAATGGACTTCCTGGAACCCGGCGGCGTTCATCTCTTCGCGCACCAGTCGCTCGACGTTACGGAACACCTCGTAGCCGAGTGGAAGCCAACTGAACCCGCCGGGAGCGGCACGCCGGATGTAGCCGGCCCGAACGAGCAGGCGATGGCTGGGAACCTCGGCATCTGACGGGTCGTCACGCAGGGTTCGCAGGAAGAGAGTCGACATCCGGAGCACGAAACGAAGCTACCTGTTCGGTCGCCTCACGAGCACGAGCCGAATTCCGGTCGGGTCGTGACGTGCGGGCTACCTTCGAGATATGCAACGACGAATCGCTCTGGCCACGGTGACGCTCTCGGTCCTGATGTTGCCGGCCTGCAGCAGCAACGATGCCGGTCAGGACGACTCGAAGCGTGACGACGACGGTGACGTCGTCGAGGGTGGTGAGGTCGGCGCGTTCCGTCTCTCCGTCGGAGACTGTCTTGCTGCAGAAGCGGTGGGCGACGTCGAATCGGTGCCGGTCGTGCCGTGTTCTGAGCCGCACGATTCGGAGTTGTTCCACAGCTTCCAGCTCGCCGACGGAGAGTATCCGGGCAACCAATTGGTCATTGATCAGGCTCAGGCCGGCTGCATCGCAGAGTTCGATGCGTTCATCGGGCTGGCATACGCAGAGTCGGTCTGGGACATCACGGCGGTGTACCCCACCGAGGCCTCCTGGAACGCCGTCGGTGACCGCGAAGTGCTGTGTGGTGTCTTCCCGATCAGCGACGAGGACACGACGGGGTCGGCGCGCGGCATCGCTGAGTGATTGCAGTCGGCATCGCCGAGTCGTCGCGGTGGGGATGGCCAGACCTGAACGGGGCGGTTGTCTGCTATCATCGGCGTTCGCAATTTGGTTCGTGACCAAGGCGTGGGGCTCTGCCTCACGCCTTGTTCTTTGAACGGGGGCACTGTCCCGAAAACGGAAGGAGGCACACTGACATGACCGAGAACAGCGAACTCGCACGAATTCGCGGCATCGTCGAACCCATCGCCTCCGACCTGGACCTCGACGTGTACGACATCGAACGGCGCGGCGCGACGGTGCGGATCACGCTCGACACACATCCGGGCTCCGATGGCGGCATCACCCTGGACAACCTGTCGCTCGCGACGCGCCTCATCTCCCGGGAGATCGACCACGAGGACCCGATCAGCACCCGTTTCACGCTGGAGGTCACCAGTCCGGGACTCGAGCGCCAACTCCGCGTCCCGGCGCACTTCGAGCGCGAAGTCGGCAAAGACATCACCGTCCGATTCCGTGATCCCGACGCAGATCCGCGCCGCATCGATGGTCAGCTGATTGCGGCGACGGAGACGACAGCAACCCTCCTGCTCGACGACGGCAACGAAGTCGTCTTCGACATCGATGGCGTCGACAAAGCCCGCACCGTCTTCGAATGGGGACCCGCAGCGAAACCGGGCGGTCCCAAGAAGCCAGGTGCGAAGAAGTCGAACACAGCGAAGCAGCCCAGTGCGCGCAAGCCGTCGGCTTCGCAGCAGGCCTCGTCGAAGCGCGCCGCAGCATCGAACGACACAACTGGATCCGACACGCCCGACACGGGCGAGGAACATCGCTCGAATGCGCAGACATCACCGCAGACATCACCGCAGACATCACCGCAGACATCACCGCAGACATCACCGCAGACATCAAAGGAGAAGCAGACGTCATGACCAACATGGACATGAGTGAAGCCATCGGCATGATCGCCCAGGAGAAGGGCATCACCGAAGAGACATTGCTGCACGTACTGGTCGACGCGCTCGCCTCGGCGTACAAGCGCCGCGACGACGCAGCGGACGAAGTGGTCGTCGAAGTCAACCCCGAGACCATGGAGTTCTCCTTCATCGGCTACGACGTCGACGAAGACGGCAACTGGGTCAACGAACGCGACGACACGCCGAAGAAGGAAGAGATGGGCCGCATTGCTGCCATGACCTTCCGCCAGGTGATGAACCAGCGCATCCGCGAAGTCGAATCGGATCGCAAGTTCGAGGAATACGCCAACCGCGAGGGCGACATCGTCACCGGCATCATCCAACGCACCGATGCCCGCTACACCCTCCTCGACCTCGGTCGCGCCGAAGCGCTGCTGCCGCAGGCCGAGCAGGTGCCATTCGAGCGTCCGGCGCAGGGCGATCGACAGAAGGCATACATCGTCGAAGTGCGCCGTACCCCGAAGGGCCCGCAGATCGTCGTGTCCCGCACGCACCCGGGCCTGATCAAGCGGCTCTTCGAACTCGAAGTGCCCGAGATCGCCGACGGCATCGTCGAGATCAAGGCATGCGCTCGCGAACCCGGCCACCGCACCAAGATCGCCGTGTGGTCCAACGACCACAACGTCGATCCCGTCGGTGCATGCGTCGGTGCTCGCGGTGGTCGCGTCCGCATGGTCGTCAACGAGATGCGTGGCGAGAAGATCGACATCGTCCCGTTCAGCGAGGACCTCGCCGACTTCGTCGCCAAGGCGCTGTCGCCGGCCAAGGTCACCAAGGTCAACATCTCCGACGACGGCACCGCCGCCGACGTCATCGTGCCGGACCACCAGCTCAGCCTGGCGATCGGCCGAGAGGGCCAGAACGCTCGGCTGTCCGCGCGCCTCACCGGTGTCCGCGTGGACATCCGGTCCGAGACGCAGCTCGCCGAGGGAATCCCGGCCAGCCACGGTCGCGACGCCGACGTGGAATACGCAGTCGGCGAATGGCGTCCGAATGCCGAGACCGGCGAGAACGAATGGCACGCCGCCGACGGCACGGTCATCAGCGAGTCCGAATGGAACAAGCAGGTCGAAGAGGCAGAGGCACAGGCCGCCGCGGACGAAGCAGCGGTGCCCGAAGTGACCGAGGAACTCAAAGCAGGTACATGGGCCGGCTCGGTGTTGCCGATGTCGGACCCCGATCAGGTGCCGCCCGGGTTCGAGATCAAAGCCAACGAGGACAGCGACCTGTACCACGTGCCGGGCTCGCGCTACTACAACCAGACCAAGGCCGAACTGTGGTTCCGTTCGATCGACGCCGCCGAAGGTGCCGGGTTCAGCCCGGCGGGTGGCGCATCGGACACGTCCGACGTGGACACGGCCGACTCGACCGACGCCGCCGAACCGGCTGGCGACGACGACAACGATGCAGCGGAGGCCCCCGAGACAGCGGATGCCCCCGATGCCGAGACGAGCAGTGAGGCAGACGACTGAACGACACGACCCCGTCCGCAGCTGCATCGGCTGTCGAAGCCGGCACCCGCAGTCCGCACTCGTGCGGATCACGCGGACCGGCACCGACATCACCGTCGATGGTCCCAGCAACGGTCGAGGGGCGTGGCTCTGTCAGGACACCAGTCCCGACAGCGACGACAATCGAGAACGTCGAATTGCGGGGGAGTGTCTCGAATCCGCAATCACGAAACGAGCATTCGCTCGGGCGTGGCGGACCGACATCGGTACCGACGACATCACGAACATCAGAAGACTCACCGGCACCGATCAAGACGACGGGTGACACCGGTGCGATGTGCATTGATTGGCACATCGGCGAGGGAATGACGACTGGGAAAGGTTGAATCGGAACGTGGCAGCAAAGAAGATCAGAATCCACGAGCTCGCCAAAGAGCTCGGGATGACCAACCAGGAGGTCCTCGACCTCTGTGGCGTGCTCGGCGTTGCCGCGAAGGGTCCGTCCTCATCTCTCCAAGAGGCGTACTCCGACATGGTGTCCCGTCGCGCCCAGCGCGACGGGCTCACACGTGACGAGCAGCCCGAAGAGCCCAAGCCGGTCAAGAAGGCTGCAGCCAAGAAGAAGGCCGCTGCCAAGAAGGCGCCGGCCAAGAAGAAGGCCGCTGCCAAGAAGGCGCCGGCCAAGAAGAAGGCCGCTGCCAAGAAGGCGCCGGCCAAGACAGCTGAGCCGGACGTCAACGTCGACGAGCCAGCACCGAACGTCGATGAGGCACCGACATCGGCACCCGCTCAGGTCGAGTCCGCACCCGAGCCCGCCGCTGCCGAAGTGCCGGTCGTCGACGAGGCCGCTGCTGCCGCCGCCCCGCCGGAGGCGCCGAAGCCGGCACCCGCACCCATGAGTGCCGCCGACGCCGTCGTCGCGGCTGCCGAAGGACTGCTGCCCGTCGGCGAGTCGCCTGCGGTCGCTCCCGCACCGACGCCGGCACCCGCCCCGGAGCCGCCGGCACCCGAACCGCGCCAGGCCGAGCAGGCTCCTGCTGCGACCGATCCCGAGCCCGCCGCACCGGCGGCGCGAGTGATCTCGAGCGCTCGTCCCGATGCCGATGGTCGGCCGCCCGAGCCCGCCCCCGGCGCAGCCGCAGTCGCCGACACTGCAGCGCCACCCGCCACACCGCGCCCGGTCTCGCCGAGTGGCAAGAACGTCCCGCCGCCTCCAGCGGTGCGGCCGTTGTCGCCCAGTGGCAAGGTCATCCCACCTCCGCCCGGTTCGGCTCGCCCGCAACCCGGCTCGAACACTCGTCCTGGCGGTCGCCCGGGCGGCTACGCGCCGCGCCCCGGCGGGGCTCCGGCTCGCCCTGGTGGCGGTCCCGGCGGTCCCGGTGGCGGCCCAGGACGCGGACCAGGCAACCGGCCGAGCGGTCAGCGTCGCCCGCCGCGTCGCACCGGTCGTCGTCGCCGTCGCCGCGATCAGGACGATCTGCAGCCCCAGGACATGGGGTACACGTCATCGGACGTGCCCGTTCCCGAGGGCGAGATCGTCATCGAGCGCGGTGTCTCCGCTCAAGAGTTCGGTCCCAAGCTGAACCGCACCTCTGCTGACGTCCTGCGCTTCTTGCTCAACAACGGCGAGATGGTCACTGCGACCATGACGCTGGCTGACGAGCAGATGGAGCTCTTCGCCCTCGAAGTCGGTGCCGAAGTCCTGCTCGTCGAGCCGGGCCAGCAAGAAGAAGTCGAACTCCAGAAGATGTTCGACGACTCCGACGACGACGAAGATCTCGAGCCGCGGGCACCGGTCATCACGATCATGGGTCACGTCGACCACGGCAAGACCACGCTGCTCGACCACATTCGTGGCGCGAACGTCGTCGACGGCGAGGCCGGTGGCATCACACAGCACATCGGCGCCTATCAGGTGCACAACGACAATGGCTCGGTCACGTTCCTCGACACCCCGGGTCACGCAGCGTTCACGCAGATGCGTGCCCGCGGTGCCGACGCGACCGACATCGTCGTGTTGATGGTCGCTGCAGATGACGGCCTGATGCCGCAGACGATCGAAGCAATCAACCACGCCCGCGCCGCCGAGGTGCCGATCGTGGTGGCGGTGAACAAGATCGACAAGGACAACGCCGACCCACAGCGCGTGCTCACGCAGCTCGCCGAGTACGAACTCGTTCCCGAGTCGTGGGGCGGCGACACGATCGTCGTCGAGATGTCGGCGCTCCAAGGTGTCGGCGTCGACGAGATGATCGACCAGTTGCAATTGGTCGCCGAGATCGAAGACCTTCAGGCCAACCCGAACGGCAGGGCCAAGGGCATCGTCATCGAGGCCCAGCTCGACAAGGGCCGTGGCCCCGTGGCCACGATCCTCATCGACAAGGGCACCCTCAAGGTCGGCGACCCCATCGTGGCCGGCGGTGCCTGGGGCAAGGTCCGGGCAATGATCAACGACAAGGGCGAACAGATCAAGTCTGCCGGTCCGTCGACCCCGGTCCAGGTGCTCGGACTCTCCGATGTTCCCGAAGCCGGCGACGAGTTCCGGGCAGCGCCCGACCCGAAGACGGCACAGACCGTCGGCGAGGCCCGGGCGATTCGCCTGAAGGCTCGCCACCTACGCGAAGACAGTCGGGTCAAGACCGGCACCAAGCTCGAGGATCTGTTCGCACAGATCCAGTCGGGTGAGAAGGCGTCGCTGAACATCATCCTCAAGGCCGATGTCCAGGGTTCCCTCGAAGCCGTCACCGAGTCGCTGCGTCGCCTCGAGCGTCCGGAAGTCGATCTGCAGTTCGTCCACCGCGCCGTGGGTGGCATCACCGAGAACGACATCACGTTGGCGAACACCACGAACTCGACCATTCTCGGGTTCAACGTGCGACCCGACGGCAAGGCCCGCAAGGTGGCTGAGCAGGAAGAAGTCGAGATCCGGCTGTATGAGATCATCTACAAGCTGCTCGAGGACATCGAGCAGGCAATGGTCGGCATGCTCGATCCCGAGTTCGAAGAGGTGGTCACCGGCGAAGCCGAGGTCCGCGAGATCTTCCGTGTTCCCAAGCAGGGCGCGATCGCTGGTTGCATGGTCACCTCGGGAGTCATCACCCGTGGTTCCAAGGTGCGCTTCATCCGCAACGGCACCATCATCTGGAAGGGTGCGATCGAATCGCTGCGCCGCTTCAAGGATGACGCCAGGGAAGTCCGTGAGGGCTTCGAGTGCGGTATCGGCCTCGACGACTTCCAGGACCTCAAGGCCGGCGACATCATCGAGACCTTCGAAGACCGCGAGATGGAGCGCAGCTGAGCTGTGTCGAAAACTGACCGGTAGGTTCTTCTCATGGCGCATCCCGACGCAACCAAGCAGCCGGACCTGGACTTCTTCTGGGATCCCGTTTGACCATGGGCTTGGATCACCTCCCGTTGGGTGGTGGATGTGCAACAGCAGCGTTCCTACGAGGTCGACTGGCGATTCATCTCGCTGTGGATCCTCAACGAGGAACAACAGGGTGAGTGGTACACCCCTGCCTACCGAGCCGGGCACTACCTCGGCCACAAAGGCCTGCGGATCGCGAACGCCATCAGGCTCCAAGAAGACGGTGACGCCGTCGGCACCTGGTACACCGCCCTCGGCGAGGCGCTGCACCTCAACAACCGGCGTGACGAGGCTCGTGCCGACAACGAGGTGTTTCTCGAAGCCGTGCTCGACGACGCCGGTTTCTCCGCTGCGTATCTGAGCGACGCCGACGACGAGAGTCACGATGAGTACATCCGTGCCGAGACCGAACTGGCGTTGAGTCGGACCGGAAAGGACGTCGGCACACCGATCCTCACGTTCCGCCCGGGCACCGATCGCGAAGGCAGCTTCTTCGGTCCGGTGATCTCCAAGGCGCCGAAGGGCGAAGAGGCCAAGGACCTGTGGGATGCAGTCGAGAAGCTCGCAACCTCAGGCGTCGCAGAACTCAAGCGCTCGAACCGAGACGCCCCCGACTACACCTGACGTTAGCCAGATGGTGCCAGGCGCCATCTGTGACACCGACCCGAAGGAATGCTGATGGCACAACGACGTGGCCGCAACAGCGGTCAGAAATACCCTCGAAGCGCACGCGTCGGTGAGACGCTGCGCGAGATCATCGCCGAGGACCTCGTGCGCCTCGACGACGAGCGCCTCGAGTTCGTGACGGTCACGTCGGTCGACGTCGATCCCGAACTGAACCGCGCGATCGTGTTCTTCGATTCGTTGAACGGCGAAGACGGTGACGCCGACATCGTCGAAGCGCTCGACGGACATCGCGTCCGGTTGCAGTCCTCGATCGCCCGCCAGATCAAAGCGAAGAAGACACCGATCCTGAGCTTCCAGCCCGACATCGTGATTCGTTCGGCCGAGCGAATCGAAACGATCCTGCGGGCCGACCGCGAACGTGACAGCTCGTACCGTTCGCCCGAAGCCACCGACTGACGGCGCCAGACAGGATCGAACGATGGCGCGCAAGAAGCCGGCGACCACGCACGGCATCGCCGTCGTCGACAAGCCGTCCGGGGTGACCAGCCACGACGTGGTCGGGATGCTCCGCAAACGCTTCGGTGAGCGCCAGGTCGGACACGGTGGGACGCTCGATCCGAGTGCGACCGGCGTGCTCGTCGTCGCGGTCGGCAAGGCCACCAAACTGCTCCGCTTCGTCGAGAAGACGAAGAAGGGGTACCTCGGCGAGATCGTGCTCGGGACCGAGACCGACACGCTCGACGCCGACGGCGAGGTGACTGCGACGCACGACATGTCAGGGGTCACGCTCGAAGCGGCGCAGGCCGCAGTGGCCGAACATCTCACCGGTGACATCGAACAGATTCCGCCGATGGTGTCGGCGATCAAGATCGACGGCAAACGGCTTCACGAGTTGGCCCGTGCAGGCATCGAAGTCGATCGGCCCCCGCGACCGGTCACGATCCACTCCTTTCAATTGATGCCGACCGACGAACCTCACGTCTTTCTCGCAGCGGTCGAGTGCGCGCCGGGTACCTATGTCCGCACGCTCGCTGCCGACCTGGGCACGCTGCTCGGCGGTGGTGCGCATCTCCGCAATCTGCGCCGGACCGCCGTTGGACGATTCACGATCGGCGAGGCTGCTGGCCCAGACGACTGTGTGCTCCTGCCGGTCGAGGAAGCTGTGCGCACACTCGACCGGATCGACATCACGTCGGACCTCGCCGATCTCGTCGCGAACGGTCGTGTGCTGCCGACGTTCGATGGGCCGGGCCCCTGGGCGCTGTTCGACCCGGCAGGCGTGCTCGTTGCCGTCTACGAGGCGTTCGGCGACGAAGCGAAACCTGCAGTCGTCGTTCCACGTACCTGACTGTGGACGTGACCAGCCGGACTTGTCGAGTGCGGCGCTGAGGTCGCGTGACCGATATCGTCACCGTCGTGCAGATCATCACTGACCAGTCGGCGCCTGCGTTCGCCGGCCAACGGTCGGTCATCACCATCGGTGCCTACGACGGCGTCCACCTCGGCCACCAGGCCGTGATCTCCCATGTGCGCCAGCGAGCGGTCGAACTCGAAGCGGTCTCTGCGGTCGTCACGTTCGATCGACACCCGGCGTCGGTGGTCCGCCCCGAATCGGCGCCGCTGCTGCTGACCGGTCCCGATCAGAAGATGGAACTGCTCGCGGCGACGGGCGTCGATGCGGTTGTCGTCGTGCCGTTCGACGAACAGCAAGCGGCGGAGAGCCCCGAGTCCTTCGTCGAGCGGGTGTTCGTCGATTGCCTGAAGACGCAGCTCATCGTCGTCGGCGAGGACTTCCACTTCGGCCGGCATCGTGATGGCAACGTCGACCTGCTGCGCAAGCTCGGCGCGGAGCACGGCTTCGACGTCGAACCGCTCGAACTCCTGCCACGTCTCGACGGGGTCGGCGAACCGGTGAGCAGTACGGCAATCCGTCGTGCGCTGGCCGGCGGCGACGTGACGCGTGCGAACGAGATGCTCGGTCATGTCTTCGAGGCTCGCGGTTCGGTCGTCACCGGCGACCAGCGCGGGCGCCTGCTCGGCTTCCCGACTGCCAACGTCGAGGTCCCGAACACGATCTCGCTTCCTGCCGATGGGGTCTACGCCGGCTGGTACGAGCGCCCGAGCGGCGAGTCCCACGCATGTGCGATCAACCTCGGCCGCCGGCCCACGTTCTACGAACATGCCGACAGTTCACTGCTCGAAGCGCACCTGCTCGACTTCGACGGCGATCTCTACGGCGAGCACGCCAGGGTGAGGTTCACCCACTTCCTGCGCAGCGAGCGCAAGTTCGACGGCATCGAATCGCTGAAGGACCAGCTCGACCTCGACATCGCTCAGGCGAACCAGTTGCTCCGATAGCTGCGTTCCGTGAACTCCTCGGTGCCTGGAGGCACCGTCGTCGTCACGCGCCTTGCTCTCGAAACAACTGCTCTCGCCTGAGAAGCAGAATCGGAAGAGTCACTGCGCCTCGAGCGGCTGCTGAACTCAAGCGGGCCAGATGACCTGGCCGTCGGCGTCGTAGACGCCGGCGACGATGTTGCTGCCGAGCACCGATGCTGCGTCGGGGGTGTCAGCCTCACCGAAGATGCCGATCTCGGCGTAGGCGTCGAGCTCGGCCTGGAGCGCTGCAGCGTCGGGAACGCCGAACCCGACACCGTCAGGCGTGGTGTCCTCGAGCAGCACGGCGTCGGTGTTCCATCGGAAGATCTCACCGTCGGGCTGCAGGAACATCGGGTTGCCGTTGGCGTTGATGAGATCGATGGCGACCTGAGCAGCGGCATCAGGGTCCGCAACAGCGTCGCTCAGTCCGAGCATGGTGGCCCGCATGAAGTCCTCGGCTGCTGTCGGGTGCTCTGCGATGAAGGTGGCATTGCTGTAGATGATGCCGAAGGACCCGGGAACGTCGAAGTCGAGCGGATCGAACAGCGTGAAGTCGATGCCGGCCCGCTCGAGTTGCCCGGGTTCGTTGCTCTTCCAGCCGGGGAAGCCGACGATGGGCTCGATGGCGATGTGTGCGAGTGGATCGAAGCCGTCGATGAGCACGGTGTCGAAGTCTTGTTCGATCTTGAGCCCGGCGGTCAGCAGCATTGCTTCGATGCTCGGTGGCATCTTGAACTTCACGCCGATCGTGGTTCCGGCGAGATCTTCGAGAGACTCGACACCGCTGTCGGTCTTCACGATCAGGGAGTCGATTGCCGTGCGTCCCTCGACTGCGGTGACCACGAACTCGGCCTCGTTGGCTGCGGCAAAGGTCGCGACCTCGCTGAACGAGCCGCCGGAGGCGAACTGCGCGTTGTTGTTGGCGATCAGCGGGTAGTTGTCGGTTGATCCGCCCGGCTTGATCTCGACGTCGAGGCAGAGGGCGTCGTAGTAGCCGGCCTCGTCGGCGACGAGGACGTCGACGATCGAGGCAGCGGCAGCGAAGTCGAAGCCCGTGAGGTAGGTGACCGTGCCCGCAGCCTTGTTCGCCTCACAACGGGCGTCGGGGAACGCCGCGCCGGCGACCACAGCGAGATCGTCGGTGCCCGCTTCAGCAGCACTGTCGGCGGTGGTGTCGGCCGAAGACCCGCTGGTCGGGTCGGTGTCACTGCTGCACGCAGCCAGAGCAACGGTTGCGACGAGGACAGGGGCAATGAGCAGGCGTGATCGCATGAGGGGCTCCGAGAATGATCGGGATCGACGTCGAGTATCGAGCAGTGCGGTCAGGCTAACGGGGACGTTCCGAGTCCGGAAATTTCAGCGCTGTGAGGCATGCCACTTGAGTGCGAACCGTTCGAGGGCCGAGATCGCGATGAGGACCACGATGCCCAGCGCCGCAGTACAGAAGACCGTCGTCCACAGGACCTCGGCCGCGGTGAGCGGCTGCAGGTCGACGCGCGACCCGATTGCGCCGAGCCCGGTGGTCCGGTTCGACCGGCCCTCGCTGAAATACGTCGCAGCCAGGCCGATGCCGAGCGCGAATCGCGCAGTGGTGAAGATCGACGGCAACGCAGCAGGCAGTCGCAGGAACCAGAAGACCTCCCACGGCCGGGCGTCGACGCTGGCGAGCAACTCCCGAGCCGAAGGATCTGCGGAGCGCATGCCACCAACCACGCCGAAGGTGAGCACCGGGAAGGCCGTGAAGGCTGCAAGGAAGATGATCGGTGCGATACCGAACCCCAACCACACCTTGATCGAGCCGAAGTACGCCACCCAGGGTGTGACCAGGAAGAGGACGAGGATGGGCTGGGCAGCTTCCTCGCTGAATCGTGACGACGCGAGCGCAGCGCCCACGAGTATCGACAGCACCAGCGAGATCGCCAGACCCAGGAGCATGTGGCCAGCGGTGATGAGTGTGTTGTCCCAGTAGAAGCCCGGTGTCGCGAACAGTTCCGTGAGGATCCTGGACGGAGCGAGCAGCACGTAACGTCGGACATCGAAGATGCGGACGAAGGCTTCCCAGGCGACCAAGAACCCGACGATGCCGACGATCGGTGCGAAGAAGCGGCGCAGCAGGTTCATGGCGAACCTGCTTGCAGGGAGGTTCGCAACCGAGCGGTGATCTCGAAGAACGCTGCGGTGTTCTCGATGTCGGGGTGTCGGGGGTGGTCGAGGTCGATGGGAATCTGCTCGACGACGCGGCCTGGACGCGCCGACATCACGACGACTCGGTCGGACAGGAACGCCGCCTCGGCAATCGAGTGGGTCACGAACACGACCGTCGTCCCGAGTGGTGCGGTGAGGCGCCCGAGCAGATGTCGCATCTCGGCTCGAGTGATCTCGTCGAGCGCGGCGAACGGTTCGTCCATCAGCAGGAGAGGAGCGTCCAGGGCGAAGGCGCGGGCGAGGCCGACGCGCTGCTGCATCCCACCGGACAGCTCGTGGGGGTAGGCGTCGGCGAAGTCGGTCAGGCTCACCTCGGCGAGGAGGTCATCGACCGAAGCCGAGGGCGCCGTCGGCGATGCGCCACGGTTGATGTCAAGCAGCAGCGATGCATTGGACCGGACCGAACGCCAGGGCAGGAGTGCCGGGGACTGCGGAACGAAGCCGACTCGTTTGGTCGCTCGTGCGACTTCGGGGCGGGCCCCGTCGATCGAGATCGTGCCGACATCGGTCGACTCGAGCCCGGCAATCATTCGCAGGAGCGTCGTTTTGCCGCATCCCGAAGGGCCGAGCAACGTGATCGTCTCGCCTGGCTCGGCCATGAGGTCGATGTCGGTCAACGCATCAACGACGCCCGCAGTGGCGCCCCGACGGCCTCCCCGAGTTCGACCTCGACCGAGCCCGGTGAATGTCTTGGAGACACCAGAGATCACGAGGCTGGCCGACACGCATGCGAGCGTAACCGGCCCGGGTGTGGCGGTTCGCTGCCGATGTGGACAAGGCGATCGCGAGGGTGTTGTCCGCCAGGTCACGCCGTAGCATTGCGGGGTCCGTTCAGGCTCCGGCGTGGACGTGATGCAGGCGTGCCGAACCCGGGACGAATGCGACCTCCAACGAACACGGAAGGCAGTCAACATGCCCAACAAGGCCGAGACCATCGACAAGAACAAGATCCACGACTCCGACACGGGGTCGCCCGAGGTGCAGATCGCGCTCATGACCGAGCGCATCACCCACCTCACCGAGCACCTCAAGATGCACAAGAAGGACCACCACAGCCGTCGTGGCCTCCTGATGATCGTCGGCAAGCGCCGCCGCATGCTCGACTACGTGCGCAACATCGACGTCGAGCGCTACCGCAAGATCGTTGCTGACCTCGGCCTGCGCCGCTAGTCACCACGAATTCTGACCGAACGGCCGCTGCCCTTGCCGGGGAGCGGCCGTTCGTCGTTTTCACTCATCACGTGTGGAATCGGTCTCGTTGGGTACACTGGCAACCAGGCCGGATCGTCCGGTCGACGGAGTAGTGGCACTGGCTGCCAGACGTTGACTCCGAGGTGTCGTGCGGAGTCTCTAGATTTCAAGCCGTCGATCTCGGGTCACACCTGGGAACCGGCTCCTCTTCTCCTTCTCTGAAGCCACGCGGCAGGGTGCTGCGTGTTCGAAAGGAATCAACATGGCTGAAGCCATTTCCGTGTCAGGACCCATTTCCGGGACCGACAAGACACTGACCCTGGAAACGGGCAGGTTTGCCCCCCAGTCGATGGGTGCCGTCGTGGCATCGATCGGCGCAACCCAGGTTCTCACCACCGCCAACTCAGCGAAGTCCGTTCGTGAAGGCATGGACTTCTTCCCGCTCACGGTCGACGTCGAAGAGCGTGCCTACGCCGCCGGCAAGATCCCGGGGTCGTTCTTCCGCCGCGAAGGCCGCCCGACCGAAGACGCAATCCTCACCTGCCGCCTGACCGATCGGCCGCTGCGCCCGAGCTTCCCTGATGGTTTCAGGCATGAGACCCAAGTCGTCACGACCGTCATCGGCGCCGACATGGAGAACCCGCACGACGTGCTCTCGATCAACGCTGCATCCGCTGCGCTCATGATCTCCGGCATCCCGTTCGACGGCCCGCTCGGCACCGTCCGCATGGCATACAGCCAGGAAGGCGAGTGGATCCCCCACCCGACCTACGAAGAGGCCGAGAACGGCACCTTCGAGATCGTCATCGCCGGCCGTGAACTCGACGACGGCGACGTCGCCGTGATGATGGTCGAAGCAGGCGGCTCCGAGAAGGCATACTACTTCTACGACGAAGGCGCCAAGAAGGTCACCGAAGAGGTCCTCGGCGACGCCCTCCAGGCCTGCAAGGTCTGGATCAAGGAGTCGATCGCACTCCAGCGTCAGCTCCTTGCCTCGGTCATCGCGACGCACGGCCCGATCGAGCCGATGTCGTGGACCCCGGTCCTCGACTACACCCCCGAGATCTTCGACGCAGTCGAGAAGATCGGCGAAAAGGCCATGGGCCCCGCCGTGCAGATCTCCGCCAAGGGCGAGCGCAACGCCGCCGTCGACGCCGTCGCAGCCGACTGTGTCGCACAACTCTGTGGTGACGATGGCGACTTCGCCGGCCAGAACAAGATGGTCAAGGAAGCCGTTCGCTCCCTCATGAAGAAGATGGTGCGCCGTCGCGTCCTCGACGAAGGTGTTCGCATCGACGGTCGTGCACCGGGCGATCTGCGCGAGATCAGCGCCGAAGTCGGCGT